>SDBT01021708.1_pt1 | contig 10032 bp, 10 predicted proteins | sample 2277101 | NCBI WGS metagenome assembly SDBT01 (sample SAMN10404973, study PRJNA504765) | marine sediment metagenome | isolation source: marine sediment core GS10_PC15, 103 cmbsf | place: Arctic Ocean: Southern Knipovich Ridge | collected 2010
CCACTTCATCTGTCTTCTTATGTACCATAATAGTCAAATTCTCAACATTCTTTAGCATATATATCTTATTCCATTCATATTTATTATTTTCTTGATCTATTAGCTGATGTAAACGTTCCCAATAATCCCATAGTTTGTTATCGGATTTACCAGATTTATCTGACGAATCATAATTCAAGAAAATATGTTTGAGCATAAGTTATTTCTTACCAATAAATAATATATTATTTATTGTTTCAGTTTTGTATTTATCTATCTTATTTATCTATTTTATCTTACTAAGTACCTTAGAACCGTTATATTTAATAATACAACAAATATATTGATAATAATTACATATCAATATATTTCATTTATTAGGGATATTTGTTAATAATTTATCCAACATCCATATACCTTTATTAAACAACTTTATCCATATTCAATACCTTTGTTAGTTCTGGTAATCTTTTCTCCATAATATCATTAAAATCTACCTTCTCATTATTATAGAATTCATGTAGTTTTTTTATTGTTACTACCCAGAACTTTTCTTCTGGAATATACTCATAACATTTAGGTAATATAATATCATACAACATACAAATTATTGCTGCTTTATTTATATAACATTTAGTAGATTCAATTGTGTCCAGAATATCCTTAATAGCATCAATACACTCTTGTTTGTTTTCTATTGGTACGTTACTTATCATTTCGATATAAAATTTGATATCTATGGTTACTCCCTCCATATCAATTGAGGCTTTAATTCTAGTTGATTTGTTTCCATACAATATATTATATGAAAGAATATATGTTCTTTCTCCGATATTTAAAACCTTCTCCTGAGTAAAAATATCATACATTAATGTTTTAATGTGTTCACTCAATGGTATAGAATATGTTATATTCTTATAATTATCTAACAAGTCACAACCACAATCTGTAATATACTGTGTGATAATCTGTTTAAATCCATTTCTTAGTGCTACTTCTGTTAGATAAATAGAATCTATCTTTACATCTTCTGCTTTGTTACCATCATGATAAATTATTGACCATACAAATTTACTCATGGTTATTTTGTATGTTTTGTGGTTAAATTTATATTAAAAATAAACTCTGATAACCAATTCAATTTTGAATTAGTTCAGAATTAGTTCATGCATTGGGAAGGTTAATAAATAAATATTTATGTATTTATTAACCTCACAAAATTTTCTCTTCCCAATGCTCTATCCAACGCTCAACAGAAGGATCATTAAAAAGAAGATAAACCATACTGACAGGCCATGATATAACAAATATTATCTCTTGAATCTGACTCACTATTTTAGGTTTTATTGCAGGGGTTTTTAATATTTTAGATGGGTTTTTTAATATTTTAAATGGTATTTTTACAAATCTCCTAGCTGTACGTTTTATATTATTTATATTAATCCTTTTCTTAATATAGGGACGTAAATATAGGGCAATACCAAAATATATTACCAATTCTATTATATCATTAAGATCCATGGTTGGTTGGTTGGTTGGGTTTGTGTTTTGGTTAATAATTACTAACTAACTTTGGTATCAATCTTTGTAAAATTGATACTAAATTAAATTAGTTTTTATAGTTGGTAATTATTATATAAAAATAAATAATGGATATTATAGAAGCACGTCTTGATGAATTGTACGCACATAAAGTACGTTATATTGGATGCAAAGAAACTAAATTAATACATCAAGCTATCATGCGTGAATATTCGCCATCAAATTGTATTATGCAAAAGTTTACTTGGTTTCAAGTTAAACCACTTGACTATAATGACGGATGCTGGCAACAGTTTGGACAATAAATTGAAATGTAAAACCAACAAAATCAACAACACCAACAACAACAACAACAACAACAACAACTTACCAATGTTTGTATATATTGTCAGACATGAAGAACAGGGATACACTAACTATGTTGGAAGTACTCTTGAAAAAGCCAGGAAGAATTTTATAGATGAAAGAGTCAATCCATGGATTGAAGCTGATCCAGAACATAGAAAAGGGTTTGATTTTGATCCTCTTAATCCAGCAACAGATAAACAATATGATGAACTATTAGAATGTTTTGATTGGTCAATTGAGAAGTATAAGGTTGATTGATAAAAGATATTACCAAAGACATCTAATTTATCTATTTTTTGATTTGAAGGTAATAGGGTTAAAACGCATTTATTGCTACAAATGGACAGATATTTTGACAACAAATAATTGTCAAAATATCTATTAGATTTATCTTTTTCAAGATTTTTCAACTTTATTATTTTGTTTTTGTTTTTAGTTTTGGTTTTTATTGAACTAAACAAAACAATGTTGACTGGAAATAAAGATGTGGATAGGAAGATCCTTAATAATTTGGAAGACATAGATCTGGTAAATCTATGTCAAACAAATAAAAAAGCCAACTCACTATGTAATGATCAAGTCTTTTGGATGAATAGAGTGTTTCATAAGTTTGGTTATGTTGGTGGGGATGTTCTAAGAAAGAACAAGAAGGACCGGAGTTGGTCAGAGTATTATATTAAAGATCTTCGAAAAATAAACAGTACTAATGCTGATAAATACTTGTTGACAGGATCTAAAAATAACCGACTTGATTATGTTATAATTGCTTTGAAAAATGGTGCTGATATTCATGGTAACAATGATTGGGCTCTGAGATTGGCTAGTAGATATGGTCATTTAGAGATTGTTAAATATTTGGTATCACAAGGGGCTGATATACATGCATTATCTGATTGGGCTCTGGGATTGGCTAGTGAAACTGGTCAGTTGGAGGTTGTTAAATATTTGGTATCATTAGGTGCCGATATTCATAAGTATAATAATTATGCTCTGAGACAGGCTAGTGAAAATGGTCAGTTGGAGGTGGTTAAATATTTGGTATCTCAAGGTGCCGATATTCATAGGCAGAATGATTATACTCTAAGACAGGCTAGACTAAATAACCATACTGAGGTGGTAAAATATTTAGAGTCATTGGAATAGTTTGGTTAAGTTCTAATGATAAATACTAACTTATTTATCATTAAAATCTAATTTTTGGTTTGGTGTAAGAAATTAACCTATATTATTTCTTACATTTTGTCTTATTTTTATATTACTAAATACCCAACCAACCAACCATTAAAATTAAAAAGTTTAATTTAATAACAAGTGTTATTAAATTATAGTTATTATATACAGTTATTATTATAGTTATATAAATTATATTATTATTATTATTATTATTACCTAATTATTGTATAAATTATATTATATACCAAACATTCCCTTGAATGTTGCAATGTCAGGTGTAGGGATTCCATATTGGATGGCCTTCTTTTCTTTTGAAGAACCCTTTCCCTTGGGGCCATCAGAGATTACGTAATTAACTTTCTTTGTAACTCCTCCGCTTCCCTTAACACTACCTCCTGCTGCCTTAATAGCAGCTTCTAATTGTGCATCTCTAAATCCTGTAAACATAACCACTTTCCCAGCCAAAGACTCTCCTGTTGGTGTTCCAATAGGTGCAATTGCAGCTGCCTTTCCTGGTTTGGGTGGAGACCCAATTCCACCAACAGCTACCAACTTTCCTCTGGCTGCTCGTTGGAGAATTGGAATATCAGCAATAAATACCTTGAACTTAGGCAATCCATCTACAAATTTTTGAGCCGTTATATCAGCAAATCCTTCGATAGCCATGATTTGTTCCAAACTAGGATTAAAATCAAGAATGTTAGGATACACATCAATGACTTTTTGAATCATTCTCTTTCCGATACCATGTCCAAATGTTGTAGTCCCTGCCATGATAGTAGCAAGACTTGCATTAGGAAGGGCTAAATCCCTTGACCTGATCAGGTTATCAAGACCCTTTTCACCAATACCTTCAATAGGAACTTCCATAAACCCAGCTTTGTCAGTTTCCAGTAATTTCTTCAATGTGTTGTAACCTGCACTAAATAATTTTTCAACTGTCTTCTCTCCCCAACCCTTAGCATTGATTTTATCCTTTTTAAAGAACTCGTAAAGTTTGGCAATCTGAACCTCACGGCTTAAATGTTTTAACACAATTTCAACTCCAGTTTCATTCCATTCCCAAGATCCAGAAGGATATTTGTCAACCGGAGGAAGAGCTGGTTCAACTTTGTACCCCTCTACTGTTCTGACAATGTCTGGTATAGTGTTCATAACCACAACAATCTTCGCACCTACCCCAATTCCATGAGTTTGAAGAAACTTTGCATTATGACCAGTTGGATGACGAATGGTAAATCCTGTATCTCCAACTGGAGTGTCCACAACATGGACTACAGGAGTGAGAACACCATGCTTTGAAGCTTTCCAAACTATATGAGTAACAGTTGTTTCATATTCTTGACCAAGTTCCTTATACGCAAAACCATATTCGGGATTTTTTGTTCTGATTAACCGTTCTTCATAATTTACAGGACGATCTGCAATGACAACTATTCCATCTACATCATAAGTTTGGTGTTCTTTTTGGCGGTGAAAGAATTCCCCTAGCCAATCCATAGTCAGGGTAGGAGTTTTGATATGGAAAGGAACTCTAAATCCATATTTAGTGAGATGTTCCAATGTCTGACTCATTGTTAGTACTATGTCTTGGTTTTTAGGAAAAACCATATCAAATGCTATAAACTTGATCAGTCTAAGATGATCTGGGTTGGCATTTAGATTTTTAGGATTTAGCAATCCAGTTGACATTGAGAGATTTGTCCTGTATTGGTCTTTCCCATCTCCCTTATATGGAGCATAGTCAGCTTTGTCAACTACCAGCTCTCCTTTAATGAGGACATCAAAAGGAAGTACTGGTAAATTAAGAAACGGAAGAACACGAGATATGTCTGGTCCATCATAACCATCTCCTCTTTTGTACAGTTTGGTAATGACACCATTTGGGGTATTTCTTATCTCATATAACCCGGAATTTCCATTTACCTTATCCATAGCAACATAAGGTCCAGCGTTTTTGTCAACCCAGTTTTTAAGTAATTTTGGTTCGTGTTTCTTGACCTTATCTAAACTCATCATAGCAATGGGCAACGGAACATCATCTGAAGTTGCTGGAGCTCCCACTACTTTACGTGGTCCAAATCTAGTCTTGTAAATCGCAACCAGACCATCATAAAAATCATCAGTCATTGCTGGTGTTCCCTTAGTGAAAAATAGTGTATCCAATTCACTTAACCAAGTATCAATGGAAGCTTGGTCTGAACTTTGAACGAAGTTCATATAACTTTGTAAAGTTTTGTTAGTATTGATTGGGTTGGTAGGGTTTGTAGGATTGGTTGAATCCATAGTTGGTTTGATTGGTTCCATAGTTGGTTTTGTTGGATCCATAGTAGTATTGTTTGTTTTGATTGGTTCCATGGTTATTTTTAGATCCATAGTAGTATTGTTTGCTTGGTTAATGGTTATTTTTGGGTCAGTTTTATCAGGGTTTAAAGTCCTTAACTCGATAATACCTCCATTCAGCACTGTACCATGTGATTGAAAATTCATAGTATCATATTGATTTGTATCCCAGACTACGGGGGATAATTCTTGACCATTGTTAAAGGTTAATTTAATCGTATGATTTGGGAAATGTTGATTAAAATATTGTTTTAATATTCCTATAGTAGTGTCAGGAATTATAGCAATCTGACCATGATCTTGTCCATTCAGTCTCACCTTCATTCGGTTTTAAATAATAATTATCTCTTAATATATTTATATTCATATTTATTTATATATTAAAAAACCCAAAAAACCCAAAAAACACAACTTCTTAATATAATATATTCATAATATATTCATAATATTTAAAAAATCCATAATATTAAAAATATTTAGATTATGTCTAATCCTTTAATTTTACAATATAAGGGCTTTGTAAGCCAGAAGTTATTTAACAGTGAAAATGTTAAAACATCGGGAGGTTCTCCCCCTCCTCCAAGTATTAATAATGAATTACTAGGGATTTCTATTAATGTAAATCCATACAATCAAATAATAACTTGGAACGGTGATGTCCCTGAATATTTATCTAATAAAACTGTTAATACTTTAAACGAACCATCGAGTGGTATAAACGGGTCAGTTTTTTTGAATGCAGTTTTTACAGTAGAAGAAGGGACAACACAATTCACATGTGATGGTGGTCAGCCAGTTATTCAAGTATATCTATACAAGGGTATTGAATCGACACCTTACACAAGCATTAGAATTATACGAACTAATGCGTCAGGATCTCCTTGTCAAACAGTTCCTTATTGTTCATCTGTTAATGGAAATTTTACATGTCCATCTGAGTCAATAGTACTAAATCCAAATGAATCTCTCTCAACTGTTCAAGCCATTCCATGGAATCCATGTTTCACCGTAAAAGGTTGCCTTAATTATGATGTAAATAATCTTACTCTTATAATGACTATTAATATTATTTTAACTATTACTTGCGGTTCTGGAAGTGATCTGGATTCTGGGTTTTGTCAAGCATATTGTTTAACACAAGATGAAACTAATTTAGAAAATTGTTTACCTTTATATTTGGATTACTGTTTTGCTGGGAATGGTGTCCCTGATAAAATACAAACAGATTTAACATGTAGAGAATTTATATCAGAATATATTAAAAATGTTAATCCAAATCCTCAAATAGACGCTAAATTAACAGAGTATTGTACTAAAACTTATCCAAATGGATTTAAACAATTATTTGAAAACCCAGTAGTACCAACAGATCCAACAGTTTGTGCATGTCATATGCAAATGGCAGAATACACTGCATTTGAAAATCAGTTATTAAATGATTATACTGGCATAAATGTTTCTACAACCGATGGAATTAATGATCGTTGTTTATTACCACAATGCGCATCTTCAGCGTTTACAACAACATCGATAGGTAAGATATGTAATGTCCCACAATGTTTAACTATTACTTCGTTTAAGGTTAATGGATCATTTGATAATAGTAAGGTTATAATTAATGTTAATACACCTGGGTGTGAAAATATTAAAAATAAAAATAATGAGACTACACCAGCGAGTGGTTCAGGGAGTGGGACTGGAAGTGGGACCGGAAGTAGTCTTGATAAAAATAAATGGTGGTTTATAGGTGGTGCTATTGCAATTGTTCTTATTTTTATTATTATATTAATAATTGTACTGATAAATTAGTATAGTCGGTTAGTATATTGGTAACATAATAATAATAATAATGATATAAATTGGTATTAAAAAAATGATATTTTATTTATTAATTTAATAATAACTATAATAACATGGAAAGAATTAAGCAAACAGAAAGATGGCAACAATATTTTTTTGAACAAGAACAACAAGCAGAACAAAGAAGGATTGAAACAACAAAAATATGGCAACAATATTTTTTTGAACAAGAACAACAAGCAGAACAAAGAAGGATTGAAACAACAGAAACATGGAAACAATGTTTTTTTGAACAAGAACAACAAGCAGAACAAAGAAGGATTGAAGCAACAGAAAGGTGGCAACAATATTTTTCTGAACAAGAACAAGCAGAACAACAAAGGATTAAAGCAACAGAAAGATGGCAATAATATTTTTCTTAAAATAATATAAACATAATAATACTAATATAAATTATTATGTTTTTAGAAGTACACACTATGATAGTGGATTATCAAAAAAGATATCTTAATTTGGATACTCTAACAAAGACATTTCCAGGTTGGAAATCATTTGGAGACTGGATAGATAAGGGTGATTATATAGAATGTACAGCTGGATGGATGTCGTGTTTTGCAAAACACTATAATAATATATTCAGTGATTATAATCTAGAATATATGGTTAAGGGTACTATCAAAAAGTTTAAATCATCTAAGAATAATGTTATAGATCCTGGATCTGCTCTGATATATGGATTATTACTATCAACAAATACTACACCAAATGACATATTGAATAGGTTAGGTGAGTAGTTAGTATTATTATTTGATCATATTTTATTAAATCTTCCTAATAATATATAAATTGTTTATATATTATTTTTAATTATATCCAAGGATTGTACTATTTATCTTTAACAGAGTTTATAACATGATCATTGGAATTTGTTGGATTCCATAAGTTGGATAAATTAGACCACATTATGAAAAATCTTTCATTTAGTCTAGCATACAATACACTTAGTTTGGTTGATACTAGTACATAGATTTTGTTTAAGTTATTTCCGAGATTTTCATAAATGTTCCATAATCTTACCATGACAGCATTATATAACTTTCTCAAGTAACCTCTGTTATACAATTCTGTAATTTTGTTCCAAACAAAACAATACATATTGTATATTACAAGATATACATTGTATATTATCTTTTCATAAATAATTACATAGAAAGGATAATAAACAAAGTAATAATACCCAGGATAAAGAATCTTTTCATATATATTGTTCCACAAGAAACTTAAAGTTTGTAAGAATAAATTACAAACCCAGTTTATTACTTGACACATAGTGTTCCAAAACATTACAATATATGTCCATACTACAGTGAATGACCTTACAACCAGATCAGAAATAAAGTTCCAAAACATTACAATATATGTCCATACTACATTGAATGACCTTACAACCAGATCAGAAATAAAGTTCCAAAACATTACAATATATGTCCATACTACATTGAATGACCTTACAATATATGTCCATACTACATTGAATGACCTAACAACATATGTCCATACTACATTGAATAATCTTACAACAAGATCAGAAACAAAGTTCCAAAACCTTACAATATATGTCCATACTACAGTGAATGACCTTACAATCAGATCAGAAATCCATTCTAAAAGACTAGAAATCTTTCTAGCAATAAAATCCAAAATACTAACTACCCAATTTATGATAAATTTGATTGCCCTATAAATATATGTAAATAGATTGATAATTTTTGATACAATTTTTGATATAATTATATACCAATTATTATATAACCATTTTGTTCCTTCAATAATAATATAGAAAGGAGTTAAAAGAATCATAGCAACATAATCTACTACGTTTAGATTACTATTTATATCTGTATCTGTACCTTTGAAAGCAAATATTGTCATACAAATTGTCAAAACAATTGCATAACTACCAATAATAAGTTTGATAAATTCCATTGTTGGTTGGTTTGTTGATTTTTGTTAATTGTAATTGCTATAATATTATTATTTGATCATATTTTATTTAAAGTATATGATATATTGATACTTTAAATATATTGGTAATTTATATTATACTTTATATTGTATTTAAAATACTACTTACTAACTGAATTTATCAGTTTTATTTTACCAAAACCAAATAAATACAAACAAAAACAACAAATCACCAACTAATTATGGTTCACATTATGGTAGATTTAGAAACATTGGGTACAGATTCAGATGCAATTATTCTAACCATCGGAGCTATTCCATTTTCCCCTGATGGAACGGTCCTTGTAGATGAAGATGAATATTTTTATGAGAAAGTTCACCTTCCATCTTATAACATTTATAAAAACAAAGAGTTTAGTGTAGATTGGGGAACATTGTTATGGTGGTTGAAACAAGACCCCGAACCTCTGAGAGAGGCATTTTTAGACCAACCTCGTTATCCAATATGGGTAGTGATGAAAGATTTTTTAAATTGGTTAGAGATTATAGGCAAGATGTTTGGAGATAGAAAGATTAATATGTGGTCACATGGAAAAGATTTCGATGTAGTATTGTTACAAAATGCATTTAAAGTATGTGGGTTGGAATGTCCATGGAAATTTTGGGAGTCTCGAGATACTAGAACTTTATATGCATTAACCGGGGTAGATACTAGAAATATTAGTATGCCAGAAGGGTTCAAAGCACATAATGCCATTGGAGATTGTTTGAAACAGATTGAAGGGATGAGATTGGCTAACAATGTTCTAAATAATCATATCCAAGGTACTATAAGTAACACAGTATCGGTTGGTAACCAATCAGATAGTGATAAATTTGATA
>SDBT01021709.1_pt1 | contig 10032 bp, 4 predicted proteins | sample 2277101 | NCBI WGS metagenome assembly SDBT01 (sample SAMN10404973, study PRJNA504765) | marine sediment metagenome | isolation source: marine sediment core GS10_PC15, 103 cmbsf | place: Arctic Ocean: Southern Knipovich Ridge | collected 2010
GGCGGGTAATGAGGGGACGATTTCTATCCAGGTATTTGTGGATTCGACTGCACCTGCGGCCCCGGTTATTACCTCCCCGGTCTCCGGGCCAACCAGTGACAACACTCCGAGGGTAGCGGGGACTGCGGAGGCCGGCTCGGTAGTAGAGATTCTTGAGGGTGTATTTAGTTGGGGGACAACCGTAGCTACTGCCGGCGGCAACTTTGCTATTGTCCTACCGGCTTTGGCTGATGGAGCCCATACCTTAGTGGCAACGGCTACTGACGGGATAGGTAACACCTCCGGGCCTTCTACCGAGGTAGTGGTATTTGTGGATACGGTGGAGCCGGAGGTGCTGATCAGTTCACCTACTACGGGGAGAATATTTGGAACTAATCAGGTCGAGGTAACTGGAACTATAACTGATTATGCTCCTTCTTCTGGGTTAGTAGGGGAAGTGTTAGTTAATGGTACTACTGCAGCTATAATCGGTAGTAGTTGGACAGTGACCCTGACAGGATTGTCTGAGGGTAGTGTAACGATAGATGCTACTGCTTATGATGAGGCGGGGAATGAGGGAGTAGCAGCACCGGTGAATATAACCATAGATATCAGGGAGCCGGTGGTGAGTATAACTTCTCCTACTGATGGTTCCACACTGAGTGAGACTGATATAATGGTAACCGGGACAGTAAGCGATCCTGCTTTTTCAGCAGGGATAGACTGGGTAGTGGTTAGTGGTGTGACCGCCTTCCTCTCAGGGGATGAGGAAGATTGGGTTGCATTCTTAAATGGGCTCGCTGAAGGTCCCCATACAATTACTGCGACCGTTCAGGACAATGCGGGGCTTACTGGTTCCACTACCATAAGTATCTTCATTGATTCACTTGCTCCTACGGTTAGCATCACAGTTCCGGCAGAGGGTGCTACACTGAGCACTGCTATCCTAATAGTTGGTGGGACTGTGAGTGACGGCGCTAATTCCTCCGGAATTGACTGGGTGAGGGTGAATGGAATTACGGCTGAGGTAACCGGGAATACCTGGAGCGCTACCTTATCTACTGGCCCCTGCAACAAGCCTCTGGCAATCACGGCAACGGCCCAGGATAAAGTGGGTAATGCTGGTTCCTCCATACCACCACTAAATGTAATAATAGATACCGAGCCGCCGGAATCGGTACTTATTACTTCGCCATTAGAGGGTTCCACGGTCACAACTTCAAAGGTTGTAGTTACCGGTGAGGTAGGCGACTATTGCTCGGGTATTGCTTCCGTTATGGTCAACTTGTCCGGGCCAATGACCTTGACCCAGCCGGCTTCGGTAACTGGTGGTCAGTTTGTAGTGACCTTCAGCGGGGTAACCGACGGCAGCTATGTAGCTGTGGCTACTGGCTATGACCAGGCCGGCAATAGTAGCGTTTCGGCCTCAAGGAACTTCAATGTCTACTATGATACATTCTCTCCGAATGTAGTCATTATCATCCCGGTGGATGGGGATACCTTCAATTACTACGACGATCTGGATGGACCGACAACCGGTCTGCAAACTAATGTGATCGTTCGCACCGATGCCGAGGACGGCAACACAATGACCCTGATAGTAACCGGGACTACTCCGGTGCTTGGCAGTGCTCCTGTTTCTGCCGGGAGTGTAACCTTTACCCTGGTTACTCTACCTGATGGTGCGCTGACCTTAAGGGCCTCGGTGCAGGATAATTATGGGAATACCGGCTTTGATGAGGTAGGCGTTACGGTGTCCACTACCGCACCGAGTGCAGGAGGTGCTGCTATAGCCATCTTCCAGACGACTCCCGGATCAGTAGTGGTTGGAGACAATGTCGATCAGGAAGTTCATATTTATACCGAGCCCAGTGGGCCAAGCAGCATCCTGGAAACCTATCAGGTCTCCCTGAACTTTGATAATACTATCGCTGAATTTGTCAGCCTTACTGATGGGACAGCCACAGATGTTGTTTGTGAGAGTCTAACTACTACTACCGACGCCAATAGTACGGGAATCCTGGTCTTCGGCGGCAGTAATACTACAAAATCTGAGGCTACTGGGGATGCCAATGTCTGCATCCTGACCTTCCAGGCGCTGGAGCCGGGAACAAGCCCCCTGAATATGACTGATATCCACCTGACTGAGGCAGTGTGGGGTGATACCATTACGCCGGTAGATATCAGCAATGGAGTAATTAATGTAACAACCAAGGTGATTAGCCTGGTTCCCGAGACCGATAGCATTGATATCGGTCAAGAGATTGTTCTGGAGGTTCATATTAATACCGGTTCAAGAGTTTTAGGAGGCTATGAGCTCTTGCTCGGGTTTAATCCATCGGTCGTCCAGTATGTTTCTATTGCTGCCGGGGATGAACCAGAGTTTATTGCCCCACTCTCCAACCCCCCGGCCAATGCTAACAGCATAGGAGAAGTGCACTTTCTTGATATGAACGACTCCTCTTCTACTTCACCAACAGGAGATGTATTCGTCTGCACGCTGACCTTCCAGGCAGTAAACTCAGGAAGAAGCCTGTTCGATATTTCGGTAATTGATGAGGTATGGGATTTCGATGAAAATCCAATATCTATCACCCCGAGGGATATTACTTTGGGGGAGGTAACTGTGCCTTAAATCATTTACTTCGGAACGAAGGACGGCGCGAGTGCATCTATTTTGATCACAAATAATGCGTTAATGTAGGGGCCGATGTCTCTATCGGCCCGAATAAGGGTGGACACGGAGGTCCACCCCTACAATCTTGTTTAGAAAGGGTATTTCAATGAAATTTAATTTCTTTGCAATTGAGGGGAGAGAAAAGAGAATAACTTTCTGGTGGGGATTATTCCTTGTCCCGGCAATAGCGATGGCTTTGAGTAGCTGCAGTAAACATTCGGCGCCGGTTGCGATTGAGATGTATTCCGGGAATGATCAGATAGGGCTGGTGGATGCCGAGCTGGAGTATCCCTTCGTTGTCAAGGTTACCGATGAGCAGGGGAAAGGAGTGGAAGGATGTGAGGTGGCCTTTAAAGTAATAGGAGGTGGTGGAAGTTTTAAGGGCGAAGAGAGCTGGGTCGAAACAACCCTGAGTAATGGGCTGGCATCTCAGGTTTTAACCTTAGGAGATGATGCAGGGATAAACAAGATCGAGGTAACTGGAATAGGCGGAGGAAGCGATTCTTTAAGAGGTTCTCCCACAATTTTTACCGCAACCGGAAGGCTGGGCGCCAATGTAAAATTCCAGTCGCAAGGTGACTCGATTTCGGTAGGCGATGTTTTAATGCTGGAGGTGCTGGTGGAATTAATCGAGGACACCCCTCTGGGGAGCTACGGTTTTACCCTGAAATACGATAAAGATACTGTAAATATTGAGGATATTTTGGAAGGGGCCACCCTTGAATTTAACATCGTTCCAGATTTCAATAGATTGACCTTTGATAGCGGGAACACTAATTTCACTGCGGCCTCAGAAGGTATATCGTCTCCCACCGGGATGGTGAGTGTGGCGAAAGTCAGGTTGAAAGGCATGGCTGAAGGGTCAAGCCCCATAACTATTGAGGTCTTTGATTTAAGCGATACCAGCGATCTGATGATCCCGGTAGAAGAAGTAGAGAAGATTTCAATAAATGTCTATGCGAAGGCAAGCGAACAGGCATCCGTTCAGGTTAACTCTCCGCCCGAGCCCCAGGTAGTTGGAGAGACTTTTCCGGTTACACTTGCGGTAACTTCACCAACCTCCATCGCCTTAAGTAGCTATAGCTTTACTTTTAATTATGATCCGATGGTAGTAAAGGTTAACGGCGTCACTATCCTAACTGAATTTCGAGATCCTCCAGCAATAGTGATCAATAATAACGAGGGAAGGGTAACCCTTAATGTGACGGTAGATACAGATACCTGGCCTACCTCGGGAGAGGTTAAGGTCGTAAAAATAGACATGAAAGCTGCTGGTTTTGGAACAAAAAGTCCTCTTAATCTTTCTGCGGTCTCTTTAATGGATGATAACTCTGATCCCATTGAGATAAAAGAGGTCATAAACGGACAGATAACGGTTATGGGTCAGGAAAGCTTCCCGATCATTAAGATCAGCTCTCCCTCAGAGAATTTGGCTCTGAATTCAACTTTTGTCAGCTATGTAAATGTATATTTATCTGAAGCCACAGTTCTGGGGGCATACCTTTTTTCTGTAGCTTATGACCCAGCGATAGTAAATGTTGAAAGTATTAGCGGTGGAATTAGTCCGGAATTTGTAAGTTTAACGGCTAATCCCTTGAATGACGCAAATGATAGAGGTGAGTTCAGATTTATGGGGGTAAATCTAAATCTAAATTCTCCTACCGGCACTATTAATGTAGCTAAAATAACATTTAAGGCTCAAAAATCAGGCTCTACTACAGATTTAGTCCTCTCGGTTCATGATTTGGTTGACAGTAGCGAAGAGCTAATAACTGTCGGGTCCGATAATATTATTAATGGAATTATTACGGTAGAGTAAAAAGGGGTTCGTAGATATGGAAAAGCTAATTTTCAGGAAGAAAAGGGTTCTTTTAATGGCAGGACTACTATTGATAGGCATCCTGATGTTTTCCGTTCCTGCCTGGACAATAATTGGATATCCCGGAGTGGGGGATGTAAGTGAGAATGGATCGATTACTATTCTTGATGTTTTACGCTTGTCCAGATATATTGTGGGGGGGTGGGGGGTGACAATTGATGAAAGCCTGGGTGACTGTAATAATAGTGGTTCAGTCACAGCCGTGGATGTGTTTAGGCTCAAACGCTTTATCGTCGGCGGCTGGGGTGCCGGAGGAGATCTTAATTCTCAAAGCCGGCTTCCCGAAATCATTAAGGTAATCCCGGTCAATGGGGGCCAGGTGGCTACCATTGATCCGACTTTCGTAGTTACCTTCAGTGAGAGTATGGATATTGCCTCTGATGAGGACTGTGTTGCTTTTTGGCTCAGAAATGATGGCCCAGAGCGGACTGTGGGGATAACGGTAGGGAATGACTGTAGATACCCGAGTATTATTGAAGGGCCTACCACCCAGTATTTAAGCGATTCCTGGGAAAAGAATTACACCGTTCTTAAATTAAAGGTTGTTGATGTTGAGGATCCAATAAAATTGCGCAAAGGCAGCAGCTACACCTGGTCTATGGATGTATTTGCTCTTGGAGCTACTTGGTGTCAGGGGACCTGTGCGACTGGAATACTTGATGCGGGCGGCGAAAGAATGGATGCTGTTGCTGAAGACCTCACTAATCGCACATTTTCAGTTGCACCATAAAAGAATAGTTTTATTGTGGGATAATAAGGCATTGGCAAGTGATTTTATTAAAGCCAATGCCTTTTTTGTTAACGAGAAACCATAGATGAAAACCGATTAACTTGCATTACTTCAGGGAATAGCAAGAAGTAGAACCCTTGAATCCTCGAATCCTTGAATCCTATTTATTGATATTTGGATTTATTGTTTGCCCACAACAATTTATGATGAGCCGGGTTTTTATTATTAACTTTGTGTTTTTTTTGCTGTTGTTAGGAATTTCTTCTGATTTAGGCTTTGCTGGAGAGGAAGATTTTGGGGAGATTATGATTGATGCCCCCAAGGCTTATGTGCTTGATAAGGGCAGGCTGGAAGGGAGCTTTTTTTATGAGCAAATGGAAGAGAGGCTTGAATTCTCTGGAATCGAGATCGAAAGAGATAAAGAGGGAGCTACTGGAAGACTGCAGAGCTACGGCGCGATAATCAATTTTGGCCTGGCCAGAAGGTTGATGCTCTCCTATTCCGGGAGGAGATGGAAGTTTGGTTTCGAGAACAAAGAATTAATAGTTCTTAGCAACAGTCTGGGTCTGCGTTTAAATATATTAGGTAAAGATTCATATTTCCCCTTTTCTCTGGGCTTAAATTTCAAAAACAACAGGTCTGTCCAGGAATCACATGGCGATGCTACTTATGCGGTGGGAGGGATGGATGATGAGGCTATCTCTTTCTCTCTTATATTCGGGAGAGAGATTATAAAGGATTTAGCAATTCATTTTTTTATGGGCTTTGAAGAAGTAATTGTTAATCCCTATGATAAAAGGCTTTATCAGAGGATTTCATTTAGGGGCTTCTTGGCTGAATATCGAGTCTTTAAAAGGATAAATTTTCAGCTAAGTTATAAACATGTCTTTGCTAATCGAAAGGATGTGGAGGAAATACCAGATATTCAATTGAGTAATAAAAATAATATCATCAACGGGAGGGTGACTTATTTTACCAAGCCCTTTCTGGCCATCAGTTTTCAGGGGAAGTTCTATTCTGATCTCTTTGTTGGAGAGATTCCTTTTATGTCTAGTCTTAGTTCCAGTTTTGCTGGTAAAAACTATGGGTACCTGGGACTGGGAGTTACTCTTATCTATGACTATGCTAAATAAGGCCCTTCCCGGGCTAAACGATAACTTTCTTCGCCAAAGACAATCTCCTGCCCCCTCCCTCTCCGGACAAATCTATTTTTTCAGATTTTCAACGACAGTTCTGACCTCTTTGGAGAACTTACTGTTAGGCTTCAGACTTAAGAACCTTAAATAGTGAACTATTGCATCGGATTTTGCTCCTTTGGCAGAGTATACACTTCCCAGGCCGAGATGGGCTTCCGCATTATTAGGGTTAATCCTGACGGCATTTTTCAGGGCGGTGCTTGCTTGATCGTCCCGGCCCAGATCGAAAAGGACATTTCCCAAATCGGCATAGACACCATCAGACCGGGGATTAAACTGCAATGCCTGCTTGTATTCGCTTACCGCTGACTCTAAATTTCCCCGGGCATAAAATGATTTGCCCAGGCTATGATGGTGTTTTGCTTTTTTGCGATTATCATTCTTAGTGGTTCCTGCCCTCTTCTTTGGAGCTTTGGCTACAGTTTTTGGTGTTTTTCTTGGGGTTGGCTTTGGGGCCTTCGAGACTTGGGTAAGCTTTTCCAGGTGCTTTCTGGTATCCAGGAAATCAGGATCAAGCTTTACTACCTCCTGAAAATGGCTCTTAGCCGTGCCTTTCTGATTGAGTTCGCTGTAGATCCTTCCTGAATGATAATGAGCCTGTTTTATCAGATCACTTCCTGGTTGGCATTTACCTAAGGCAATATCCAGATTCTTTCGGGCCCGATCGTATTGTCGGTTTTGCTGATAATAGATCACAGATAAGTTTATCCGGGCCTGGATATTCTCCGGGTCAATACTGAGGGCCTCCTGATAAGCATCTTTTGCTTTGCTGAATTCCCTTGTTTTGGTAAAGGCCAGGCCAAGTAAGAAATGGACTAAGGAATTTTCGGGGCTAAGCTCGACGGCCCTTTTCAAGTGGAGAAGGGAGTTACTGAGCTCATTCCTTTCTAAAAGATTCACTCCCAGAGCGAGGTGGGCAGTGGTTAATTCAGGCTTTAACACTACCGACTTTCTTAGATTCTCTATCGCCAGGTCCGCAGTTTGCGGGTTCCTTTGGTAGATACTGCCCAGGATATAATAAGCCTCTCCTGCCCCGGGTTTTTCTCTAAGGAGTTTAGTAATGATCTCCTTTGCCTCTTCATTTTCTCCTAGATTTACCTTAGCCTCAGCCAGTGCAATCTTTGAGGCGGGTAATTTTTTATTATTTTTTATGTTTTTTTTTGCCAGTTCCAAGGCCTTTTGGAGCATCTGCTGATCCTGGATTAAGGCTCCCCAGCGGGAGTAGATCTGGGATAGAGCGGCCTGGGCCAGAGAGAAATACGGGGAGATCTCCAGAGCTCGGGTTAGCTTCTTCTCGGCTTCCCGGTATCCTGAAGGGGTATGGAGGAGTATGTATGTCTCCGCTTCTTGATAGTGCTTTTCTGCTGCCGGGTCTATTTTAACCGGGGCCGAGAAGGGAATAATATTTTTGAGATGAAAGCCTGAGGGGAGCAGTTTGGAGAGAAAAAAGAGAGAGGGGATTGCTATTAAGATTAATAAAGAGGTAGAGACCGCAAAGATCACCCTTTTCCTGGTAAAAAAAGGCTTTGGTTCCACCGAGGACATAGATATTACTGAGGGCTCAGGGGGTGGAGGCTGTTTGGCTCTTGGGAAAAGGCTTCCAGAGCCTTTTACTTGCACAGGAGGAGAGCTTATGGGAGAGGGTTTTTCTACAAAGGAGATAAACTTATCTCCTGCCCAAAAATGATCCTTGCTCTTGGCTTTTATCTCTGGTTCTGCGGTAATAGCTGAAGGTTTCTGCTCCGGCTCTTTTCGAATGGCTTCGGCAGGGGCTGGAGAAGGGGCAATTTCTTTTTCATCTTTCTTTTCTTCTTCCTGTGGTGGTATGAGAAATGATTCAGGCTCAACTATTGAGGGAGTAGCAGATTCCTGTTCTTCGATCAGTTCTTGTTTTGGGATTTCGGCCTCTTCGGCAGGGGGTAGAGAAAGGGTAGCTTCTTCTTCCGGGTAAGGGGTAGCTTCTTCTTCCGGGTAAGGGGTAGCTTCTTCTTCCGGGTAAGGGGTAGCCTCTTCTTCCGGGTAAGGGGTAGCTTCTTCTTCCGGGTAAGGGGTAGCTTCTTCTTCTGGGTAAGGGGTAGCCTCTTCTTCCGGGTAAGGGGCAACCTCTTCTTCCGGGGAGGGGGCAACCTCTTCTTCCGGGGAGGGGGCAAAATGTTCCATGAGGTATCCCTGGAAATAGAGCTTGGAGATGGTCTTCAGGACCTCCGGATCATTGTAGCCGGTCTTATCCAATACATCCTGAATGCTGGTTTTCCCATCGAATTCTGCGAGGATATCCTCGACCTTGGCCGGAAATTGCTGGGGATGTTCTTTAAGAATCATCTGAGAGTCAATAACTAATATTGAGTCCAGGGGTGGAAGTTCTTCCTGTATTTTTCCTAGCTCATCAATCCTTCTCATCCCTTCCATGATCAAAGATTGATTACTTGTGCCGATCTTATCCTCGCGCCCGACCTCCTTGAAATCGATCTTAAAGGTTCCCTCAGTCCAGTTCAACAAACGGTAAATTACATCCCCCCCCCTTAAATTTCCTTGTTCCGCATCGATTATTTTCCCTTTTCGAAAGTAGATACATCCCCTATTTTTACCATTAACAAAATGAACTTCTCCACTCTTATTTCCCAGCTCCAGGGTTTGGATTAGATCCACTGCTCCCATATCAGCAAGGTTTCCGGTGAACTTGACCCCGGTGCTGGGCAGTTCTAATCTTTCTTTTTCCTTTTTTTCCAGCAGGATCTTGACCCGAGTGATAACCTCCTTGATATAGATGGGCTTTGTCAGGTAATCGTCTACTCCCAATTCCAACCCCCTAATTTTGTCATCTACTGACTTTTGGCGGGTTAGAAAGATAAAAGGGATAGAAGCGATATTATGGTCTTCCTTCACTCTCTTACAGAACTCATAACCATCCATCTTGGGAAGGATAACATCAGAGATGATTAAATCGGGGAAGAAGGTTTTTACCTTCTCCAGAGCATCCATGCCATCGGTAGAAGTAGTAACAACAAAGCCAGCCTTGTTCAGGCTTGTTTCCAATATCTTTAGGCTATTTTGGTCATTGTCAACTACTATGATTTTAGGCTTGGCCATCTCTTTTCCTATAATTTCAGAGTTTACTATTAATTATACAATATAATTCTTAAAATTCAAATATATCTCAAAAATGAGGAATTTGCGTTGTAGCATTTTTTTCTTGCTCAGAGCAAGGATTCACTCCTTTTTTAACCAAACTCTCATGCACTTTCAGAATACCACAAAAAATAAGAACTTATTTTCTAATCAAATCCCCCCTTACCCCCCTTTTCTAAAGGGGGGAATGTTTATTGAATCCCAATTATTGTCCCCCTTTGAAAAAGGGGGATTCAGGGGGATTTTACCACCCTTTTCTGGGGTGAATTTTTGCCTTTCCCCTAAACAATGCCCCGCAAACCTTGAAAAACTGTTCTGATTTGGGGTAAACCCCGTTAAATTTTCACACTGGGCATTAGACCCCGTTTGAAAAAGCGAATAATATTTTGAATATCATGTCCGTGTTTCTTAATTCCTTTAAAGTGTATTCTAACGGGGTAAA
>SDBT01021710.1_pt1 | contig 10031 bp, 4 predicted proteins | sample 2277101 | NCBI WGS metagenome assembly SDBT01 (sample SAMN10404973, study PRJNA504765) | marine sediment metagenome | isolation source: marine sediment core GS10_PC15, 103 cmbsf | place: Arctic Ocean: Southern Knipovich Ridge | collected 2010
GACGAAATTAGAAGTGTCCTCAAGATACTTTCTGACGAAATCAAGGAATTGACCTGCGTATGTGCCATTGGCAATCCTATGATCGATCGACAGAGTCATGTTCATTATCTTGCGGATCTGAATCTCAGGTGCTTCGGCATCGCGATTTCTGCCGTTTCCCGGCATACACGTGTCGATAATCCGGCCTAAACCGAGGATACTGCACTGGCCGGGAACTACAATAGCAGTATTGGAACGCCCGCCGTAACTGCCAAGATTGCTCAGAGTTATACATCCGCCATGAAGATCGTCCGGATTCAGGCTGTTGTTTTTCGCCCTTTCTATTAAAACGTTGGCATCAGTGGCAATTTGGGCAAGCTTTTTGCCGCCAAGATTTCTAAGAATCGGCGCCACGATACCACAGGGCACATCAATGGCCAATCCAATATCGATGGTCTCGGCCAGAAAGATGCAGTCGCCATCGAGCCTGCCGGTCATAAGCGGAAACTTGGCAAGACCGGCAACAAGGGCAAATATGACAAAATCCTGACAAGTGATTTCAGCCTGACCACCCTCGTTGAGTTGATCTCGAAGACCCTCGATATCAGTAACGTCAGCATTTGCGCTTAGATAAAAACAAGGTATTTCGGCTTTCGACTGAAGCATTTTTCGAGCGGTGATTTTCTGGAAATTGTTTAGCGGCACGTTTTGGCCAGACTTCAATTCTACCGCTGATTCCAGGCTCATCGATTCAGCTATTTCAGATACACTGATGGCTAACTCATCTTCTTCACAGGTGTTAAGATTCTCAGTAATGTCCACCGAACTATGAGTTTTCGCCGATGAACCGCTATCTTCCTGAATATTCTCGTCATTATCCGCGAGGACCAGAACAAGCTCACCTACAGAAACTATAGCTCCGGCTTCTGCCACAATCCGCTTTACAAATCCCTCTACGGGTGATTCGACTTCAAGAACCGCCTTGTCGGTTTCCACCTCGAAAAGCGGGGCGCCTTTTTTTACCATCTCGCCCACATTTACCATATAACTAACAATGGTCCCTTCCTCCATTGTCTCTCCAAGCTGCGGCAGTTTTATTTCGGTTAACAATTGATGATTTCCTTATTTGTTCACATATCAGGCTTATCTTACGACTTAGGTGCAAATCACGTTGACAATATATCATGGAGATTCTTCCTGGACAACCAAAATGCATCGCCGGTAAGAGTTTCCTCTCGAAAAAAGGTGTTTCCAGGCCTTTTCCGAAAAATGTTGGCATTGTAGCACAACAAGTTGTAGATTATTGAATTGCGTTGTTGAATTTACAAGTGAAGGGAAGACCAAATGGCTCAGACAAATACAGACCTGAAACTGGATGGAATTCGTGGAGATATTCGTGAATCCGTGGTGACTTTCGCACAAAGACTTATATCAGAACTCGCAGACAACCTTGAAAGTATAACCGTTGTTGGCAGCAGTTTGACCGAGGACTTCGTATCCGAGCAAAGCGACATCAATAGTGTTGTGGTTCTGGGCAAACAGGACATGAATGCTCTAACAGCCCTTGCGAAAATGGCCAGGGCTATGGGTAAGAAAAAACTCTCAGCACCACTTCTGATGACACAAGAGTATATTTCTCGCTCGTGCGATGTATTCGGTGTAGAGTTGCTGGATTTTCAGCTTAACCACGAGACGATTTTAGGAGCGGATCCCTTTGAGAACTTGACGTTTTCAAAATCCGACGTTCGACTTCAATGCGAGAGAGAACTAAAAGCGACTCTTATCAGGATCAGGCAGGCTTATATTGCCTCAGCGGCCGAGCCTAAACTCATGCGTGACGTTCTAACCTCGACCGCAAAATCTCTGACGCCGCTTTTAAGAGCCATGCTCTGGCTAAGTGATATCGAGCGACCGGGAACTACTACGAAAACATTTGATAAGGCCGCCAGTGATTTTTCGATAGATATCGACGGCCTGGGCAAAGCAAGTAGCTGGCGATGGGAAAAAAAACGACCCGACAAAACTCAAATAAACACTGTCTTAGAATCAATTTATTCGACTGTCGATAAACTGGCGGTTATAGTTGACGAACTTGAGGCATAATGATGACCAGCCGGCTAATAAGAATCGATCTGCTACTACCGATCATATTGCTGTTTGCATCAACAACTTTTGCAAAAGCGGATCTGCCGATGCCCAAGCATTACGTCGAGGATTATGCCAATGTCATTAATTCCAACCATGAGCATTCACTTAACGGGATCCTGCAGGAACTGGAGCAAAAGACCGGTGCACAGTATATTGTGCTTACGGTCCAAACAACAGGCCGAATACCGATTGAGCAGTATTCGATAGATTTGGCCCAGAACTGGAAGCTTGGACGCAAGGGAAAGGATGATGGGATGTTGTTTGTCATCGCCGTCGCCGACAGGAAATACCGGTTTGAAGTTGGCTATGGTCTGGAGGGATTTATAACAGACCAGTATTGCGGAAGAATCGGTAGAGATGTACTAAGGCCATACTTGAAAAAGGGCGACTACAGCACAGGAATTTACGAGGCTAATCTTCATGTAGTAAAGAAAATAGCAACACAAAACTCTGTGGCATTGACGGGCATGCCGAAGTTGAAAGATCCTCCGCCGCGACAAAGAGAAAGACTGCCATGTTGCGGCTATCTGCCAATCCTTTTTTTCTTGTTCCTCTTTTTCGGTGGGATGGGTCGGAGGATGGGATGGTGGTTTGTCGTACCGTTTATGTTCAACGGATTCGGCGGAGTTGGCGGCTATGGAAGAAGCGGCTCTTACGGAGGCGGTAGTTTCGGCGGCGGCTTTGGCGGATTCGGCGGTGGAATGGGCGGTGGATTCGGAGGCGGTGGAGCAAGTGGAAGCTGGTAAATAATACTAAATCAGATATAGCAGATATGGTTTGAGGATATGAGGATATGAAAACCTTTGGAAAAGCATGGGTTGTTCTGGTTATTGTATTGGTCGTAATAATAGCACTCGGCCTGATGGTATTTGGCTGGTACATCAACGGCTACAACAGTGCGGTGAATCTCGAAGAAGCCTCGAAACAGGCATGGTCAGATGTTGACGCGACACTCCAGCGCAGGCTCGATCTGCTGCCAAATCTGGTCAGTACGGTAAAGGGCTATGCGCAGCACGAGAAGGAGCTGTTCGAAAGCCTCGCCAAATCCAGAGAGAAATACTTCCAAGCCGGATCGCGGGCAGGCAAGATCGAGGCCTCGAACGAACTCAGTGGTTTTCTATCAAGGCTGCTCATGTTGCAGGAGGCATATCCGGATCTAAAAGCCAACCAGAATTTCCTGGCGCTCCAGGACCAGCTTGAGGGCACCGAGAACCGGATAAACGTCGCCCGGCAGCGGTACAACGCAAAAGCCAAACTGCTAAATGCTTATGCTCGTCAGTTTTTTGGCTCCTTTTTCTGTAAAAAAGCAGGCGTTGAGCCGATCGAATACTTCCAGGCCACAGAAAAGGCAAAAACAGAAGTCCCACAGGTTGAGTTCTGAGCACTCATTCAACCTATGGAGCGGGTATTTCAAGCATAAAACCCCCCAGAGTTACTAAGTCTAAAAGATTTGACCAAACAATACATTTTTGGTATAATACGAGACGTGCTGTGTGATCTTATAGTCTCTATCTGATAAGACAGGAGAAAACTATGTATTCGGGTGATACTCATGCTTAAAAAGGCGGTTCTTTTACTTTCCCTGGTGCTAATAACGCTTGGTCTTGAAAATGCAGACGCGTTTCTATTCCAGCTTGATATTGGTGATACAGGCCAGCCTGTCAAATCCGGCTGGGATGAATTCACCGGTAACGCCAACAACGAGAGTGACCCAAAAACCGAGATTTATGATGTCGATGGATTAAGCATCAGCGTTTCGATCCAAACCGGCCTTATCGATGACAGCGGCTATCGCGACTATGGCGGCGGAGACCTGGGTGGGGACATGGTTTATCCGGACAACTTTAATGGGCCCGTGAACGGCAGGGTCATACTAACGTTGGGCAATCTTCCGGTTGGCGACTACACGCTTGCCTCTTATCACAATGACACCAAGGACGGCCCTAGCGGCCATGCCCAGCAAGATCCCATTGATGTTACAGTCACAGGCGCCGTGACAACTTCAACAAGCGACCTGGGTGTGATCCAGACCAAATGCGCCGACGACAGTTGTCTGGGCCAGAGCACGGTAACTTTCACCGCTGCCGGTACCGGAGATGTCGTAATCACTTACACGCCAACGACTGATGCCGGGGTGGTTTCAAAGGCAATGCTCTGTGGTTTTGAGTTGGAGTTTTTGAGTACTACAACATTAGTACAGTTTGAAATAGACAGTTCTTCATCGCCTGAAACCAGCGGTACCGTTTATGTGACAGTCAACCTGTTCAATCCTGACGATGTAAACACAGTCACCGTCAACTACGCGGTAACCGGCGGAACTGCCGACGGAGGCGGAGTCGATTACACACTGGAGCCAAACACATTGACCTTTCCTCCAATGTCAACAACACAGCAGATTGAAATCTCCCTGGTAAACGATGGCGCCGGTGAAGAAGACGAAACGATTGAAATAACACTGTCGAATTCCATCAATGCCACACTCGGTGCGATTACCCAACACATTTTCACTATTCAGGATCTCAGTCCCTATGTAGAGTTCGAGACAACCGCGGGCCAGGGCCCTGAAAGTATCTCGCCGGTATTAGTGCCTGTCAGTTTGTCAAAACCATGGACTGAGACGGTAACCGTCGATTATTCAGTGACCGGGGGCACTGCACTGGGAAATGGGGTGGATTACACCCTCGAAGACGGAACGTTAAGCTTCGACCCGTGCGAGGTGACTAAGCACATAAGCATTACGCTTATCAAAGACCGGATACGTGAAAACCCGGACGAAACGATTGAAATAACACTGTCGAATCCCAGCCATGCGAAGCTTGGTACACAGACTCAATATACTTTTACCCTCCTGCCCCCTGTGGTTCAGTTCTGTCCATATGGGGATCTGGACGGTGACTGCGATGTTGACGGCAATGATCTTGGCTTGTTCTGTAACCAGTGGCTTGATCCGGCGGGCAGTTGTTCAGGCTATAGTTGTGCGAATTTTAACAAACTCGGTGGCGTGGATATGGCCAATTTTGCTCGGTTGGCGACTAACTGGACCAGCAAGCTTTTTCCCATCGTCATAAATGAGCTTTTGGCCTCGAATGACTATGTTCTTGAAGATCCAAATGAAAGCGGTGAATATCCCGACTGGGTGGAACTTTATAACACAAGCCCGCTGCCGATCGATCTTAGCGGTATGTACATGACCGACAAACTCGATAAGCCAACGAAGTGGAGAATACCAGATGGCCTTACCATCGGACCCTGGGAATATCTTGTCTTCTATGCTGTTGGGGACGTGGAACCTTATCATGGACCGACGCACATGGATTTCAAGTTAAGCGCATCGGGAGAGGCAATCGCGCTGTTCGATACTGATGGGAGCACTCTTCTTCGTAGTATCACATTTGAAGAGCAGGTTACCGATGTCTCCTATGGTCGCTACCCCGATGCTTCAGATAACCTTCGATTCATGGCTGGCCCGACACCCGGAAGTACAAACGGGGGAGCATATCACGGTGACGTAGCCGATATTCAATTCAGCCATGAACGCGGCTTTTACGATTCGTCTTTTAATCTGTCGATGATCTGCGAGACCCCGGGAGCAAAAATATACTATACCCTGGACGGCAGTAAACCAACCACATACAACGGTACGTTCTATTCAGGAACGCCCTTGAACATAAGTCAGACAACGATTGTCCGCGCCGCGGGCTTCAGGCCTGCCTTCCTCTCGAGCAGCATCGAGACTCAAAGCTATATTTTCCTCGGCGACGTAGTAAGCCAGCCAGACCTGCATCCAGGAGTGGTTGCGGCATACAGTGCGGTCATTGAGGACTCGTTCAAGTCCATTCCGACACTCTCTATCGCCATGAGTGCCACTGATCTGGCTAATCTGCAACTCCAGGACAGCGAGGACGGACCGACCGATCCTCATCCAAAGGAGGAACTCTCTGCCTCGGCTGAGTTGATTTACTCAGACGCCAACGAAGGAGAGGGATTAGGAATCAACTGCGCCATCGAAGGGCACAGTTGGGCGCTGGACAAAAGAAGCTACAAACTAATATTTAAAAGTGAGTTCGGACCATCGAAGCTTGAGTATCCGTTCTTCGAATCTGCGGTGCATCATTCGGACTCGGCCGTCGAGCAATTCGATCGAATCGTACTTCGCGCTTCAAAGAATATGAACGTTACATACGCAGGAGACCAATGGACACGCGACTCCCAGATACAGATGAACGGATTAGGCGCCCGCGGAGCATTTGTTCATCTATACATCAACGGAACGTATTTTGGTATCTACAATGCCACTGAGCGACCTGACGCATCGTTCAGCTCGTCGTACCTCGGAGGCGAAAAGGAAGACTATTTCGCGACAAACCACGGCTACGAACGGGGCGAGGACCATATCAGCGGTGATCCCAACCGGTTCGACGATATGATATCTATGGCCCTGGGCCTAAATCTCGAAGACCCAAATACTTACGAGACATTCAAGGGCCTGTGCGATGTATCGAACTTTGCCGATTATACTATCCTGTACTGGTTCTCAGGTTTTGGAGATGGCATTGATAACAACTGGTACGCCGGGATGCGAAATGTTCCGCTTATCGGCCAAGTCCCGCCCGAAGGCTTCATGATGTACATGTGGGATGCCGAGAGCGTATTCAAGTACATGAGTGGCCCTCCGGGAAGCGCATATCCCTGGGTTCCGTACTATTACTTTTACTACGAATGCGATAAATCTCCTAATGTAAACTGTACTATCGTATCGACATGGGTGGCATTGCATGAAAACGAAGATTTCAACATGCTCTTTGCAGATCGCATTTACAAGCACTGCTTCAACGACGGCGCGCTAACCGATGACAACACACAGACACGCTGGGATATGATAGTAGATGACATCAATGACGCGGCGATATGTGAACTGGCTCGTTGGCCGTACGGTAGTGGATGGAGCGGACCGACACCATTGCCGCCGGAGACCGTGAACATGACAAGCTTTGTCGACATTTTCATGTGGGAATTGCAAAGCTGGGGAGGGCTTTATCCGAGTATCGATCCCCCGACCTTCAATCAGCACGGCGGTCAGGTAGCAAGTGGTTTTGGTTTGACGCTGACTAATCCTAATGGATCGGGTACGATTTACTATACACTCGACGGCAACGATCCTCGCCAGGCGGTGACGGGTAATCCTGTCGGAACACCAGGCACTGCAGTAACGCTCAACGAGAGCAGACACGTCAAAGCACGTGTCTATAACAGTGGCGAATGGAGTGCGTTAAATGAGGTGACATTTGCCGTTGGTCCTGTGGCTGACAATCTTCGTATTACCGAGATCATGTATCATCCGCTCGATACCAGCGATCCGAATGATCCCAATACCGAGTACATTGAGTTAAAGAACCTCGGGCCTGAGACAATAAACCTCAATCTTGTTGAGTTTACTAACGGTATTGATTTTACTTTCCCGTCGGTGAGCCTGGCTTCGGGTGAGCATGTTCTGGTTGTTAAAGATCAGAATGCTTTCGAGGCCAAGTACGGGACCGGCCGTAACGTTGCGGGAGTTTATTCGGGCAGTCTCAATAACGGTGGTGAACGAATAGAGCTTGAAGATCCGATTGGACAGGCAATACATAACTTTAGTTTCAGTGACGGCTGGCGGGGTAATACCGACGGTGACGGGTATTCGCTGACGATTATCAATCCAGCTAATAGCGATCCTAACAGTTGGGACGAGAAAGATTCGTGGCGGCCGAGCGTGTATGTGAATGGTTCGCCCGGCTGGGACGATACGGGTATATTGCCGAATCCCGGCGCGATAGTAATCAACGAGGTAATGTCCCATTCGCATGATCTTCCGGACTGGATAGAGCTTTATAATACTACCACAGGTCCAATCGACATCGGCGGCTGGTTCTTGAGCGATAATGATTCCAATTTGACCAAGTACCAGATAGCCTCCGGTACGGCAATACAGGTCGATAGTTACCTGTTGTTCTACGAAGATGTGAACTTTGCCGACACAAACGATCCGGGCTGTATAGTACCGTTTGCAATGAGTGAGAACGGAGAAGAGATATGTCTTAGCTCCGGATTTGATTCGAATGGTTTGCTTACAGGTTTCCGCCAGAAGGAAGATTTCGGCGCTTCGGAATCGAATGTCTCCTTCGGCAGATACTACAAGGCCAGCACCGACAACTACAACTTCGTAGCGATGGATTCCAACACTCCCGGTTTTGTCAATGCATATCCCAAGGTTGGGCCAATAGTTATCAATGAGATAATGTATCATCCGGATTGGCCTGACATGAGTCCGTATGATAATGAGAAGTATGAATTTATCGAGCTTTACAATATAAGCGGTGCCGATGTTAATCTCTTTGACGAAGACGATATTCCGTGGAAATTCACCGATGGGATAGAGTTTGAATTCCCAGCCGATGCAAACATCCCTGCAGGCGATTATGCTCTTGTGGTCAAAGACCTCGACGCGTTTGCCTGGCGCTATGGTTCGGTCGGCGTTGAGATATTCGGTGAATATGACGGCAAGTGCAGCAACTCAGGCGAAAAGCTGGAACTGAGTATGCCCGGCGATCTGGATGAACTTGCGGTCCGTCATTACATCCGCATCGACCGTATCAATTACGGCGACGGCCGCGATGCTATTTGGCCTATCGAAGCTGACGGCGGCGGAAAATCATTAATCCGTCTTTTGTCGGTACTTTATGGAAATGATCCGTTTAACTGGAGCGGCAGCACTCCCTCGCCAGGATTGGGTAATTATTAACCTTTCGAATATAAGTTTGGCGACAGTTATCGGACGACAAGCCTCTTTCAATGCCCTATTTGCTGCGTTTGACGCCCATGTAAGCGGAGAAATGCGTTGACTGGAACACGGGGGAATGTTAAAATAGATAAGTATGGGGTGTGTCTATTTGCAGACTGTACTATGTCGTATATTGTAAGTGGAAGCAGTTTTTGACACTGCTCTATAGGACTGTTGTACAGTTAATGTATATGTTAAGTATTTTGTTTTTTGAGGATGGTTGGAGAAGTGCTTCCAATGGGGGCACCATTCGTTATGTTAGAGGGTATAACCAGAGATGAAGGCCGGAAAAAGGTGGGGTCTTATGTGCCTCTGCGAGGGCGGTCCGGCCCAAAATCGAGCCGGCACATTCACAAGGTGCATTCGAAAAAATTTGATCCAATCGATCGAACATTGGCCTGTCGTTACGAATTGAAGTATCAGATAAGTGAATCCAAGGCAGCAGCAATTGCACGGTTTATCACTCCTTATCTACATCTTGATCACTACTGCAAATCGCAATCGGACAAAAGCTATCCCGTTTTGACTTTATACCTTGATTCCAATCAGTTGCATCTTTGCCGCCAGACGATGGAGGGTCAAAAGAACCGTTTCAAGCTTCGAATACGAAGTTATACAGACGAAACCAGCTATCCAAGATTTTTTGAAATAAAACGAAGGATGGACTCGATAATAATCAAGAGCCGCGCCCGAGTGATGGATTCAGATGTTGACAAGGCTCTTTCGGGCATTTGTCTTCCCAAACCGGTCTATCGAAGTGACGAAGGAATCCTCAAGCAGTTTCAGTTTTATCTTCGCAGTTTAGTTGCCCGTCCTGTGTTGAGGGTACGCTACATACGCCAGGCTTATGAAGGAGATACAGAGAACCGAGTTCGCGTCACATTTGATCGTGAACTTTGTTATAACACAAATTCGAATGGTAGGCTCTGTTTCGAAGGTTATGGGTGGCATCGCCATAGATCCGGCAATGTAATCTTAGAGATCAAGTTTACGTCTCGTTATCCGGCGTGGCTTAGTCAGATGGTCAAGTGCTTTAATCTTCGTCAGCAGTCTGTTTCGAAATATGTATCAAGCGTGAAACAATCGT
>SDBT01021711.1_pt1 | contig 10031 bp, 8 predicted proteins | sample 2277101 | NCBI WGS metagenome assembly SDBT01 (sample SAMN10404973, study PRJNA504765) | marine sediment metagenome | isolation source: marine sediment core GS10_PC15, 103 cmbsf | place: Arctic Ocean: Southern Knipovich Ridge | collected 2010
CCCCCTTTCTCATCTCTGAAGCTGTCAGGGGTGAAGGAGGAGTACTACGTAATGTTGACGGCTACCGGTTCATGCCTGACTACACGCCTGAAGGTGACCTAGCAACACGGGATGTAGTCGCCCGCAGCATACTATACGAGATAGAAAAAACTGGCTCGGATAGAGCCTTCATTGATGTAACCCACCTGCCCCCCCGCGTTATCATGACTCGTTTCCCTCACATCTACCGTTTCTGCCTCGACCATGGACTAGATATTACCAGAGGTCTGATACCGGTGGCACCGGCGGCTCACTATATGATGGGTGGCATCAAGGTCAATAGCTGGGGAGAAACCAGTGTAGCTGGATTATTCGCCTGCGGTGAGACCGCTTGTACCGGAGTTCACGGAGCCAATCGGCTGGCTTCAAACTCGCTCCTTGAAGCAGTCGTGTTCAGTCAAAGAATCGTGGAAAAAACCAGAACGGGAGCCAGGACAGAGGCACCGACTGCTAGCAAAGTTGTGGAGGTTCACCACTCACTCAGCGAGAGGCAGGTTCCCCAGGTGATACCGGTGCCGAGTCTTTCTGCCATACAACAATTGCAATGGGACAAAGTGGGCATCATTCGTAATAAAGAAGGCTTAACTCAGGCAGCTGGTATCCTGGCGGCATGGCAAAGGTCATTACCCCAACCCACTGACCGTCCTTCCTGTGAGTTAAGCAACTTGGTGCTCACCGGTCGATTAGTAACTGAGGCAGCTCTTCTTAGAGAAGAGAGTCGCGGGGCTCACTTCCGTTCCGATTTTCCTCGAAGTTCACGCCAGTGGCAATGCCATATAGTATTGACACAGTGATTAAGGTGGTTAGCCTCAACTTTAATCGGGCAAGCGGCATCTGGGCTTTTCAGCTATACCTTTCTCTTCACCATTGCACAGGGTCCAGAATGTTTGTTACTGCACGACAGCTTGTTTTGTTACCCTGTTAAACAAAAAGGCGTATTGGTAGGGTAAAAACGGATGGAGTATCGTTATAAAGGCACTGATCAGTCTAATCCCACCAATCGGCAAAGCTCAGCCGGAGTGTATTTCCCAGGTAGCTCACGATTGGTAGCCATCTGTTGTACGATACGTAGTAGCCTTTCGTTGATCGATGCTTGAGTCCCCAGGCGCTCTGCCAGTTGCACAATCTCACCATTGAAGAAATCAGCTTCGACAGTGCCCTGTTGACGAGTCAAACTCTGCCAAGTCGAACCTTGCGCTTCGGTATCTAAGCTGCTACGCGGCTGCACGCTAATCTCAGGCCATTGCTGTGCCAAATCCTCGGCTGATATCCAGTGGATGCCCGCTTTAGAAAGAATCTCCCGCGCCTCCTGCCGTGCAGCCCTGTCAATGCGATCATTGTCACCTATGTACTCGTTCATATTGGTAATCGCACCAATGGCATTGTTCAAATTGAGCATTAGTTTGCCCCATTTGTAGGGCATAACGTCTGAAGTGACCAGGACATGGAATCCGGCGTCACGCAGATTTGTTGCCACGGCGTCAACTAAGTCGTCCGTCCCCACAGGATAACCCCCCATGATGAGATAACCCGGTGGGTCGGTAAGAGCCATTACCTCACCGTTGTTGACAAAGACACCACCCACAAGCATCATGACTCCGTATACCCTTGGAAAATGCCGAATGGCGATTTCCTCGTTCCGCACACCATTTTGGAAGCAGAAGATAGGTATGTCCCCTACCACGGTACGCAGGTCACGGAGCGCCTCATCTGCATTCTGGCCTTTTACGCAAAGTAAGATTACATCTTCCGGTCTAAAGTCAATCTGGCTGGGCTCAGTAACAGCAGGCAGGCGTAATGTGTGAGTGTCCGTGGGTGTGATAAATCGTAGCCCATGTTCGCGAATGGCATTCATGTGATCCGGGCGACCAATCAAAATCACCTCTTTGCCAGCAAGCGCCAGGTGACCGCCCACTACTCCACCGATCGCTCCCGCCCCATAGATTATGGTTCGTATACTCTTGTTACTCTCGATTGGTTCGCTCAATCGTCCTTCCCTCCTCAATGCTACATTCTACTGGGAAGTAGCTCACTATTGCAAGTTCTTTCCGCTCTTTCCCGGCTTTATAAGATTACTGGAGAAAAAAGATACTATGATGCTGCTGAAAAGATTGCCCAATGCTTCACTGAAAAAGTTGAAAAGGAGGGCTATTATCTAGGGGATGACTATCGCTCGAAAAACTCAATATCAAGTGCCTGGGTAGTAATGTCTCTGCTTGATTTTTACAAGATAAATCAGGATGAATATTATAAAAACATAATCCTTAAAAGCAGTGGCGAGCTTCTGGAAAGACAGCATCTGGATACAGATGAACCTCTCTACTATGGAACGTGGGATAGAGCCTATTCGACAAGCGGAAATGGCTGGCTAGCTGAAGTGATGGTAGAGGTGTATAAGTTTTATAGGGAACACGATGTGGCGGGGGCTGATAGATTCAAGGAAGCAGCGGTAAGGGTAACTTGGTGGATTATTCGGAACACTTATTCAGAAGAAAATACCTTTTTCCTCAAAGAACCCCAAAAAGCAATCGGCGGCAGCTTCTGGAATTATGAAAACCTGTATGTTAGAACCGATTCTGTTTGTCATGCTGTAAATGCTTATGTTGGTATAATAAATGATTTAGAAGATGGATTGCTGCTCTCAATTCCAGAAAAACCATTTGAGGTAATCTTAAAAGAACTAAAAAAATGAGGATATAGTATATTGTTACCCCTAAACTGAGTCTGTATGACTATTGACATCATGGGGTTGAATAGTTTATTGTTCATAATTAAAAAGGAGGTGAGACTAATGCAAGCATACTGTATGAAATGCCGCACCAAAAGAGAAATGAAGGACACCAAGGCCATAACTATGAAGAACGGAAAGCCGGCAACTCAGGGTGTCTGCCCAACATGCGGAACCAAGATGTTTAGAATCGGCAAGAGCTAGAGTAGTAGGTATTAAGTTTCCAAGCAAGGCTGGGTATTTCTCGTATACGAATATCCAGTCTTGCTGCTATTTGCTGCACACTTTAGACTAATGTTACCGTCCACTGATAACTTATTATACCTCTGGCTATAATTACAGCTAAACTGTGCCTTATATTTACATCTAGCCTCAACTTGTTCCTGAAATATGGGTTTTATTTGACGGCACATTCGGTAGCGTCTACCCCATTTGATTAGTGGCGCACCTTGGTAAAGACCTAGAAGAATTTAGCCATCCTTTAATCCTCCTTTCATTAACCTCGCAAATCTTTCTGTAGTCAACCGCAACAGGTCAAAGCCAATGCCCCTCTTCTACCTATTCCTTAGCCTAAGTAATTCTTTATGAAACCTTTACGGAATCTTTATGATTTTTATGCCTATCTTTATGTTTGTATGATAGATTTAAATCATAAAGATTATTTATCTTATAAGGAGGATTAAAAAATGGAAAAGGTTAGTGTCGTTCTAGCTGATTGGCAGGTTCTCTTCCGAGAGGGTATCCACTTCACCCTTTCCGGTGAAGAAGATATTGAGGTTATAGGTGAGGTCACCAATAGTGAAGAAGCGCTTAGTTTTATTGAAAAAAATCCACCAAGGGTAGCTATCTTGAATGCTGACTGGGGTGAGCCCAGCGGCATTGATGTTACCAGCCGCATTAAGCAAAACCTACCCTCAGTGTCGGTGATTTTGATTGTGGATAGCGACAATGAGGAGCAGCTTTTCTCGGTAGTGAAGTGTGGGGCAAGTGCTTGTCTGACTAAAGAAATTGACCCTCTTGACCTGGTTGATATCGTCAGGAGGGTAGCCTAGGGTGCTTACCCTATAAGTGAGGCCCTGCTCAGACCAGGGATTGCCTCCCGAGTTATTGACGAATTTGAAACCTTCTCGTTAATAAGTAAAGAGGTAAATGATCTGCTGGCTCGTCTTTCCTCTCGTGAAAGTGAGATTTTACGGCACATTGTTGATGGAAGCTTAACAGAGCAGGTCACTCAGGCTTTAGGCATTAATGAACAGGCTATCAAGCAGCAACTTGAGGTCATACTGACCAAGCTGGTGGCTAATGACCACAACCGAGAGGTGATTGAGGCAGCGCAAAAGGGATTGTCATTAATAGTATCTAGAGCCAGGGTAGTCGGTAAACCAGAGGCAGATTATATAACTAAAGAGGAATTCACCGAGTTCAAAGAAAGCCTAAGGGAACGCTTCAAGTCGCTTAGCGGCGAGTTAGGCTAGGTGCGGGTATCACCTAAATAGGTTAGTCAATTTTGTACTATAAATCACTCGTCTTGACGATTGACTATTTATGATGTATTATGTAATATAGTACGAAAGTACCATAAATATGAGACAAAAGTATCAAACGTACTAAAAAAGTGTGAAAAAGGGGTGAGGCCATAAGACAGTTAATATTAAACATTACATTAATAAATGGAGAGGAGGTGAAGAAGTGAAAAAGTTAATTACAGCCCTTGTCATTGCGGCTTTGCTGCTAACTCTTAGCTCAACAAGCGTATATGCTGGTTCGGGTGGAGTTACTGGCCAGGGAAAGGGCGGAAATACCCGCCCCACGGTAGATGGAGTGTGGCTGGTAGAAACTAGTTCGGATACCGCGGTCACTGCCATGTCACCGCTCGCTGAGTACCGGGTGAAGGCAACCTTGGGCGACATCAACACCATTGATGACATTCAGACAGTAGAGTTTCATATTTACCACACCTCAGACGGAAGCAACTGGGACGCTGACGAGACTGCTATTTTCAAGTGGACTAAGGCGGGTGGGTGGACAATGGAGAATGGCAGTGCCACTACCACCTGGGCGATGGGTACCAATACAGCGCCCTCAGTCTTTACTGGTACCGCTGGGGACTGGTACCTAGGCTTCAGACCGGGCAAGCTGGCTCAGGCTGATGCTACGGCAAACTGGCATGCCTCGGTTGAGGTCTGGGACGAACATCCGTCTCAGACGGGCACGGGCTCAGGGGGCAATGCCTCAATGGGAGCCTATAACGAGATTAGCGTGGATGTTGGTACAATTGTTTTTGGTATTGCTGCCGGTATCGAGCCAAGTCAGACCGGTTACATTGAAGCCCCAGCAAGCCACTACCTAACCACCCAGGTTGCTAGCAATGCCACCTATGCCCTGGGGAGCAAGTCAGATGCCACCTGGAGTGATGGGGGCATCAACACCATAACCCTCACCGGAACCACGGATGAGCCGCCGTTGACATCTGGATACTTTTCACTGATAATAGATGACCAGCAGACTGGTGCCAGTGATGGGATTCCCAAGACCTCGCAAGCAGTAACCTCTACTAACGTCACAATAACCGGTCTTGGCACGCAAGGTCGTACTGAAACCATAGACGACGGGAATGAGGGCACATCTGATAAGCAATTCTATATGGCTCTCTCATTCGCCGTGGACGGAATAAACGAGGTTACCTATTCAGGCATTATCACCTTTACCGTAACCAACTAAGCGAGCATTAATTTTGAGCCGATTGGATAATAGCAGAGGGGGGCTAATTTCAGTCCTCCTTCTGCTATTTTTAGTCCTGGCCATATTCTCCCCCATTCCTGTCGTGCATGCCCAGGAGGTGGGCATAGCCATGGCTGGCACCTTCTCTCAGCAGGAGTTTGAGCTGCCCCAGGGGACAGAGGTAAGCAGCCCCAGTGTCTATGTGGTGGTATTCAACCACCTCAGTGAGGAACTCAATGTTCAGATGCTCTTTACAGCCCCCTTTGGCGTAGAAGTGTTATTCGACCATGCCATTTTTACCCTACCAGCGGGTGGGGAGCAGAAGGTCTATATAACGGTCAAAGTTACTGAAGATGCTGTTCCGGGCGAGTATGAAATCGTCGTAGCCGCCGAAGCCACCCCGAAAGAGGGGGAGGGACTCAAAATAGCTACTGCCAGCGCCCAGAAGGCAAGCCTGGTAGTGACCGGCGAATCAGCCTTGATTTATGCCCGGGTGGTTAGTCCCGATGGTGACCCCATCAAGGCTCAGGTCAGGCTATTTAAGGTAATAGAGGATAAGCTAAATGAGCTTGCTTTAAACGAGACCGGGATACTGGAGGCAAAGATTGCCCCTGGTATCTATAAGGTCATTGCCTATATCGCGGGCAGGACACTTGCCGAAGAGACGGTAGAGGTCAAGGCTGGGGACAGTAAAGAGATTACCCTGGTAGTGAGAACGGTTTACTTTGAGCAGTTTGGCATTGAACCTAACTATAACCCAGATACTGAGCTATTAGCTTTTGTCAGAATAGTCTATAGCATAAACAACCTCTACCAAGCAGTAAGCAATGCTGAAGTTATCCTTGTCGTCAATCGTGATGACAATCTTTTAGAGCAAGTGTCCCTGATTTTACTCAGCCGTTTGGACATGGGGCGGACTGGGGGGAGCTATAGTTATCTGCCTGCTGAGGGGTGGCAAGCGGGAAACTACGGCTTGAAGCTTGAGCTATACATTGAAGGGGAATTCTATAACGATAGCTCCGAGGAAGAGCTATTGGTTACTTTACCGGCTGCTCCTTTAGGACTGAGTGTAGTGTGGTGGATAGTAGCCGGCGTGGCTTCCATAGTAATCGTAATAGTGATAATACTTGCGGTCAGGAGACGCCGCGAGGAAATAGCCAAGAAGCGCCGTGTAGAACGAGCCAGGAGACGCCGTGAGGAGCAAGCCAGGAAGCGCCGCGAGGAAATAGCCAAGATAATTATTCTGCTTGGGAAACACCGCGAGGAGCTAATCAAGAAAGGCCGCGAGGAAATAGCCAAGAGGCGCCGTGTAGAACGAGCTAGGAGACGCCGTGAGGAGCAGGCTAGGAAGCACCGCGAGGAAATAGCCAAGATAATTATTCTGCTTGGGAAACGCCGCGAGGAGCTAGTCAAGAAAGGCCGCAAGGAACGAATCAGGAGACGCCGCGAAAAGCGAGCCAGGAGACGCCGCTAGGAACTAGCCCAAGGAGGCTGACGAGTGGCACGGCATATCCAATTAGTACACTCTCCCTCTATTGCTCCAATCTACCTCGGCAAGTAAGCGATTGTACTGAGCCAGAATTCCCGGTGTCAGGGGGTGCTCTAGTCCTTGCCAATGCTGTTCCTTAACCCGTAGAGAATAATAACTGCGTTTCGTTCCGGTGGTATTACTCCATATCTCGACTATTGTGTCGTTTTCATCTACCATTATCAGGCGACTGGAGGCTACTGTAACACTGGCTCTTATTGTCGCGTAATAGGAGGTTGTTTCGTGGTCAGAAGAGGGCACTTCAGCAGCATCATATAACCTATCCATCTCACCAGACGGCTTTTCGGTCACTATCTCACGATTGTTGAGCACGTAAACATGACTCGGTAGTACTGTTTTCGGGGCTGTGATTACAGCACTATTGGGAATGGATTCGGCAGAAAGAGCGCGACTTGACTCCTGTGCTAAAACTTGGCTCGTTTGTCCACTGGTAGCGTTGGAAACAACGCCCATACTGAGGGCTGCCATACTGATAGCGGCGATGCAGATGGCTGCAACGTAGCCAAAATACCGCTTTGGTCTCCTGCTGATATTCTCCTTGACTGGCATTTGACCACCATTAACCTGTGCCGGCATAGCTTACTTAGCTCTAGTATCCTGCGATTTCTGGCCATGATAAATAGCTCGTTAGTAACTTTGTGGCTAGGTAATTAGTCCTATTGTCTCGACCTGAGAAAGTACTCGAAGGTGGCTGTGCTGGGGGAAGTCAGTGCCGTTAGTTTTTATTTACCGTCTGACCTGAACATTTGTCTAGCGGTGTGTATAACGCATGAGACTCAGACTTGAAGGACTGATAAGTAGTCTCAAACCATAGCTGGTTGCTTAGTTCGTTCCTCTGAGCTATCATAGCTCTAACGCAACCCAGTTTAGTATAGGATAATATAAAAAGTTGTCTCTATTGATATTGGTTTTTACCTTGCTCGGTTTATTCGTGGGCAGTTTTCTGAATGTGTGCATAGACAGGTTGCCCCGGGGGCAATCTATAATCCATCCTCGTTCGCATTGCGCTGTCTGCAATCGTGAACTGGGCACTCTTGACCTCCTCCCCATATTTAGTTATTTGTGGCTGCGTGGTCGCTGTCGCTATTGCCGGGCTCGCATACCTCTCAGACTCCCCATAGTAGAAGGAGTGACCGGTCTCCTGTTTGCTTTACTCTATTGGAAATTCGGGCTTGGGCTGGAGTTGGGAATATCTCTTATCTATGTCAGTTTGTTGACCGCCATCTTCGTTATTGACCTGGAAAACCAACTGGTCCTGGACAAGGTTACCTACCCCGGTATGGTTCTTGCCCTTGTTTTTTCTTTTTTCTGGCCAGGACTTGGAGTGATAAATTCACTGATAGGTGGAGCTATCGGCTTGGCGGCTATGGCACTGCCCTATATTCTTACTCACCGTCGTGGAATGGGGCTTGGTGATGTCAAACTGGGGGCACTGGTTGGGCTGATGAGCGGCTATCCCTTGGTGTTTGTGGCTATACTGCTGTCATGGATAGGTGGTGGGTTGGTAGCTGCCATCCTACTGGCTCTCAAAATTAAGAAACTCAAAGACCCGATACCTTCGGCCACTTTCCTGGCTACATCAGCTATGGTTACCCTGCTCTGGGGAAAGGTAATCTGGCAGTGGTATCTGTAATAGCTTATGAAGAAATACTAAATACTATCCTTCACTTGTGAAGGACTAAACTCTAAACAAATTCCCCTTGGTCATTGCGGTGAGCCAAAGCCCCCGTCATTGCGAGCCCTTCCATGAATCCTTGCCTTTGGGCAAGGATGAAGGGCGTGGCAATCTCTCACCCTTTCTTTGGGATTGCTTCGGGACTTCGTCCCTCGCAACGACAGACGAGGAACCGCCGTCCTCGTAATGACCAAAACATTTAGGATTTAATCCCCCTAATAAACAACTTGTTTTTGCTCTACTTGACATATAGAGACAAGATGCTCTAGTTTAGTAGTGGAGAAGGAAATGCAGACCAGATATGAAAGAGAGGCATACCAGTTTCTAGCCGTCTTTCGCTTTTTGTCTTACGCCCTGGCGGTGATGTTCACGCAGGTTGTGCCGTCGCTAAGCGCACCGGCAATGCCTCCGCTACAACTCTATATAATCCTGACTACACTCGGTGTTTATACCGCCTTGAAAGTCTTCTCCCCACTCCGCTGGCGAGAGAGAAGTCTGCTGACCTATCTAATTCTGATAGGCGATTTTTTGCTTTGTATCCTGCTGGTTATCTACACCAACGGACTGAACAGCCCCTTCCTGCTCTATTCACTCACCCCTATTATGACGGCCGCCCTTCTCTTTGAGGAAAGGGTGGCTCTTTCCCTGGCGGCTACTGCCTCTATTTTTCTCTCTGTTACTCACCTGGCTCTGAGCCAGTTTAGTGAGAGATTTACCTGGATTATGCAAGGATATAATCTCACCCTGCTGATAGTCTATACCCTTTTCAGCTTCGTCGTTGCCATTGTGCCTTACCGCACTAACCTGAATATCCGTCGGCGTATAGAAAGGGAGGCTATTATTGAGGAGCGCCGAAGAATTGCCCGGGAGATACACGATGGCGTGGCGCAATCACTCAGTTACCTTAATCTGAAAACAAAGCTGGTAAGCGATTCAGTTTCTTCCCAGAACACTGTGCAAGCGCTCACCGAGCTTAGCGACATTCGTAAGGTGGTGCAAGATACCTATGAGAATATCAGGGAATCCATTGACCAATTAAGCACCGGGATAAGAAACCTTCCCATTATACCAGCCCTGGCCAGCTATACCCGGGAATTCGGCGATAATAATGCTATCCGGGTCCAATTCAATGTCTCCCGAGCCTTCCCCCAGCTTTCTCCTGTCGCTGAGCTACAACTGCTGCGTATCGCTCAAGAGGCATTGACTAATGTCAGGAGACACGCCCAGGCTACCGAGGTGGAGGTGAAACTGGAGCAGACCAGCCAGGCAGTGGAGATGCTCGTCAGGGACAACGGGCAGGGCTTTACCCTTGCCGACCT
>SDBT01021712.1_pt1 | contig 10031 bp, 8 predicted proteins | sample 2277101 | NCBI WGS metagenome assembly SDBT01 (sample SAMN10404973, study PRJNA504765) | marine sediment metagenome | isolation source: marine sediment core GS10_PC15, 103 cmbsf | place: Arctic Ocean: Southern Knipovich Ridge | collected 2010
CTGGAAACCTCGGTCCCCGGGATCTTCGTGGCGGGTGACGTTCGACACGGGTCGATCCGAAGAGTGGCCGCGGCAACGGGAGAGGGCTCGGCGGCGATCCGTTTCGTGCATCAACATCTATCGTCTCTGTGACGACTACGGCTGAGATTCTCCGCGGTCTCCCCTACTTCGCCGACCTCAGCGACGAACTGATCGAGCGCGTCTGCGAGCTGTCTGAGCAGATCACGTTGGAGCCTGGCACCGTGATCATCGAAGAGGGAAGCGAGTCAGAAGAGATGTATGTGGTGGTCGAAGGCGAACTGGTGGTGACCAAACACAGCTCATCGAAGGAGGTCGAGTTGGCTCGAATCCATCCCGGCGAGGTTGTTGGGGAGATTGCTCTGCTTGACGAGGCGCCACGGACCGCGACAGTCTCGGCATCCGCAAAGACCCTTGTCATAAGGGTCCCGGTGGCAGCGTTTGAAGATCTGCTGAGCGACCCGCGGGTGGTCCGTCGTATGTTTCGCACCGTCACCTCCCGACTGCGGGGAATCGAGGAGTCACTCCGCCACGAAGAGCGGATGGCTGCATTGGGGAAGATGGCTGCTCAGCTGATGCACGAGTTGAACAACCCTGCGGCGGCCGTCGGTCGGAGTGCCCAGGAGCTCTCCCGCATCTACGACAATCTGGGCCAGGAAGCCGTGGTCCTCGCCCGCTCGCTCGGGGAAGGCGCCGAGTTGGCCGCCCCCGAGCCACCGGGCCAGATGAGCGCCCTGGAAAGAAGCGACGCCGAGGATGTCGTCGCTGTCTGGCTGACCGGCCTGAATGTCATCGATCCCTGGGAGCTGGCGCCGGCTTTGGTCGAAGCCGGTTGGACCACCGAATTGCTCGAGGAGGCAGTAGATCAACTCAACCCGGACCTCGCCACCCACTTCGCCCGCTGGATCGCTCTGAGAACCATGGCCGAACAGGTGATAGGCGAAGTGGGAATAGGGGCGAGGCGAATTTCGGAGTTGGTCAGAATCGTCAAGGAATACTCCTACCTCGACCAGGCTCCCGTGCAGGAGATTGTTCCGACTGCCGGCATCGAAGACACGCTCGTGCTCCTCAAACACAAGCTCCGGGACATCGAAGTCCTGACGGACTTCGCCGGGGACCTCTCGTCCGTCGAAGCACCCGGACGTGACTTGAACCAGGTCTGGACCAACCTCATCGACAACGCTGCCGATGCGATGGAAGATGGCGGCACGCTCACGATGACTGCCCGGAATGTCTCGGATTCGGTGATCATCACAGTCGCCGACAGCGGGCACGGGATGCCGGCAGACGTTGCCGAGCGGATCTTTGACCCGTTCTTCACCACCAAGGAACCCGGAAAGGGAACCGGGCTGGGTCTTCACACAGTGCACACGATCATCAGCCGGGTCGGGGGTGACATCACCGTGGACAGCACCCCCGACGGCACGACTTTCACCGTGACGCTTCCTGCTGTGGTTGGTTAGCCTCGGTGACCTCATGACACGTGATCTGGGCACCCCCGACCAGGGATGTCTCCTGTTGGCAGACATCACCGGGTACACCGACTACCTGGCGGGAACCGAACTGATGCACGCCCAGGATGTACTGGCCGACCTGCTCGAGACGTTGGTCGACGATGTCGAACCGACCTTCAAGCTCTCCAAGCTCGAGGGTGACGCCGCGTTCGCCTACCAAACATCCACGTCACTGAATCCCTCGATGATCATGGACACCGTTGAGACTGCATACTTCGGCTTTCGCAAGCGTCTGCGCGACATCCTCCACTCCACGACCTGCGAGTGCAACGCATGTGTGCTGATACCGTCACTCGACCTCAAATTCTTCATCCACGACGGCGAGTACGTGGTCCGAAAGATTGCCGGATCCAAGGAGTTGACTGGACCCGACGTGATCCTGGTTCATCGCCTCGCCAAGGGGACGTCGGGAGCGGTGATCGGCAAACCCGCCTATGCCGTCTACACCGAGACGATCCTGAACACGATGTCGATAGATCCAGGCATCCTCGGGTTCGTCCCCCACACAGAGACACTCGATGGAATCGGTGAGGTGCCGGTTTTCATTCAAGATCTGGCCCAGCGTTGGGCGTTCGAACAGGAGCGGCATCGTGATTACGTCACCAGTGATGACGCGGTATTCGAGGTCAGCTTCGACACACCGGCCGCCCCGGCGATTGTCTGGGAGCACATAACCAACCCGGCGAAGCGAATAATTTGGCAGTCCACTGTTACGGATCTGGCAACCGTCACGGAGGGCCGTCGGGGCAAAGGCACCATCAATCATTGCGCTCACGGCGACGACGTGATCATCGAGCACATCGCCGACTGGCGGCCATTCTCCTACATCACCACGAAGAGCGACTACGAAGGCGTGACCGACCAGTGGGCATGGACGCAGCAACTCGAGAAGCTCGATGACGGGGGCACGAGGATGACCCTGCGGCTTTCGGATCCCGGGCCAGGAATCTGGGACGCCATCCACGAGGATGTCCTGGCGAGCCTCGCTGTCGATAGCCAACAACTGGGTCAGATGCTGCTCGAGGCCGCTGAATCAACCTCGACCGACTAGTGCTAGATCAACTGTTCCTGCCTTCCCGCGATCGCTGATCGCGACTCTCGCGTACACCGACCCGAAAACGTTTCCGCGGCCGCAGTAGACACCCACCGCCCAGATTCCCGGCTTCAGCTCGTCATAGATCGATGCCCAATCAGGGGTATACCCGCCGTGGCCCGCCCACCGATGGGTGACAGGAGCATCGAAGCCCAAGTCGGATAGATACCTGCCTCGATGGCGACATCGCACGTCTCGACACGGCCGGACTCGATAGACATTGCGCGACTGTTTGGGCTACTCGCCTGTGTCCCAGATCGGCGTTTCGATCACGGGCGACGAAATGACGAAGGGCACCTGGCTACGAGGACGTCGCACGGAGAACGTGCCACAAGTTCCTCAGCCACAGTGCCCAACAACACCATACGCGTGGCGGTGGCGCCGCGGCTGGCCACCACGATGAGATCGGCGTTTCGGCGCCTCACCACCTCATCGATTGTTTCGGTCGGCGGCCCGTCTGCGATCAGGGTCCGGACAATCCCGCTCCAGGGTTGCGCAAATGCGTCCATTCGATCGGCTGCCGCCTCGAGTCTGGACACACGCGAGGCATCGAGTTCCTCATTGAACAGCCCGGCATCCGACAGCACCAAGTCGAAGCGGGACGGCAGTGAGTAGAGAACCGTGATATCGGCCTCGGGGAACAGGGTCAGCGAGCGCTCGACGGCGATACGTGAGGCGTGGGAGAAATCGATCCCGACAATGATCCGACGGTACGGAACGCGTGGCTGACGTCGAACGATGAGCGCGTCGGACCTGGCCATCCGGGCAACTCGTCTTGCCACCGGACCGGCGGTGAAAGCATCGATGGTTGACGAGCCGACTACGACCAGTTCGGCGCCCTTGGCACGAGAGGCAAGCTCCCACGACGGGGAGCCCTTCACAACGTCGATATTGACATCGACGCTGCTCCGTTCCTGACACCACGCAGCAAGCTTTTCAGCCTGCGCTTGTTGATGCTCGCGCATCAGCCTCGCCAAACCCGGATCGATCATTGCTTCGCCGACCGGCTCGAGGACATGAACCAGATTGAGATCGACCCCTGTACTCTCGGCGATGATCCTCGACCGATCGGCAACACGCCGACCCATCGCGGTGAGATCAACGCCCGCTACAACAGCCCGCAAAGTGCCACTCGCTGAGCACGACGGCGACTCTAACCAGTCGCTCCGGTGGATGGACCCGCGAACGGTCCCGGCATCATCAGCGCTCTCTCGAGGTCGTTCAGATACGTCTTTCTGCCGATGACCTCCGCCCCCAATGACTCGAGATGAGGAGTCTGCCACTGCACGTCGAGAAGACTTCCCCCACCCTCGTTCATGACGACGACCAGATGCACGAGAGCGATTTTCGACGCGTCCGTGGCTCGGTGGAACATCGACTCGCCGGCGAAAAGCCCTCCGATCGCCACTCCGTAGAGACCCCCAACCAGCTCTCTCTTGTAGTCCCACACCTCGATGGAGTGAGCCCATCCGAGACGATTCAACTCGGAGTAGGCCTCGATGAACTCTGCGGTGATCCACGACTCATCCCGCTCGGGGTAGGCACATCCGGAAATGACACCGGCAAAGTCCTCGTCCACCGTCACGATGTACCGGCGCGAGGACTGACGCAGCGATCTGGTGATGCGAAGCCCGTTGAGTGGGATCACCGTACGCTCGACTGGTGACCACCATCCGAGGTGCCCGTCGGGAAGGTGCATCGGGAACATTCCCTTCCGGTATGCCTGCAGAATCGTCCCCGGGGCCAAATCCCCCCCGACAGCCACAACATCGCCCTCCGCCTCGAGAGGATCGGGGAGATCGAAGCGTGACGCCTCCGGCTCTACTGGCATATCCTGATTGTGTCAGACCCACCAGCGCTATGGCAGTCGTAGGCTGACCCGATGCGAGCCCTGATCTGCGATGACTACCAGGGGATTGACGCCCTACGGGTGGGAGAGCTCCCCGAGCCAGAGCCAACGCCGGGATCTTTGCTGATCGAAGTCGAGGCGGTTGCGGTCAACTTCGCCGACACACTGATGGTCAAAGGTGAGTATCAGATAAGACCCGACCCCCCTTTCGCACCTGGTTACGAAATGGCCGGAACCGTGGTGGTGGCAAACCAGGCACCCGGTCTGTCGCCGGGTGATCGGGTGTCCGGTTTCCGTTCGTACGGGGGCATGGCGGACAAGGTGGTCCTGCTCGCTTCGAACACGACGATGCTTCCGGAGTCGATCCCGTTCGAGGTGGGCGCCACCCTTCCCGGCACCTACGGCACCTCCTATCACGCATTGGTTGACCGGGCGGAGCTTCAGAAACACGAGACACTGCTGGTCCTGGGCGCCGCCGGCGGTGTCGGATTGGCAGCAGTCCAGATCGGCAAGGCCCTCGGAGCCAATGTGATTGCTGCTGTCTCATCGACCGAGAAGGCGCGATTCATCACCGATGCCGGGGCAGACCACGTCATTCGCTACGACGAAACCCAACTTAGGGATGGGATTGACGCAGCGACCGATGGAGCGGGCGTTGACGTCGTTTATGACCCCGTCGGCGGTGAGGCGACAGAGCTCGCTCTGCGATCAACACGGTGGGGTGGCCGACTTCTGGTCGTCGGCTTCGCCACGGGGACCATCCCCGAGATTCCTCTCAATCTCCCTCTCCTCAAAGGCAACTCCGTAGTCGGTGTTTTCTGGGGTCGCTTCACCATGGAGGAACCGGACAAGCATGCAGCCAACTCGAGACAGGTCGTGGAGTGGGTGGTGGGAAACAAACTCAAACCCGTGATCCAGAAGACATACCCCCTTGACCGGGGTCAGGACGCGCTGCGCTGGGTCGCCGATCGGAAGGCCATGGGACGCGTCATCATCACCCCGTGACGGACTTCGTCGTCATCGGAGGGGGAATCGCCGGCGTTTCGGCGGCCGCCCACCTGGCTCCTCATGGCTCGGTGACCCTGGTGGAGATGGAATCGGCGCTGGCCTATCACACCACAGGCCGATCGGCCGCACTCTTCGTGGTCAACTACGGGGCGCAGGGATCCCGCCCTCTTGGTCTGGCCAGCCGAGCCTTTTTGGAGAGCCCGCCCGAAGGATCGACTGATGCGCCTTTGGTCACCCCCCGCGGCCTCCTCTGGACCGCCGACGAGACTCAAATGCCGGGTCTCGTGGAGATCGCCCGGGAAGGTGAGGAATCGGGAGCTGGATCGCGGCTGATCTCGCCGGACGAAGTTCTCGGTCTCGTCCCGGTCCTGAAACCCGACCACATTACCGGGGGCCTGTTCGAGCCTTCTGCCCGGGACATTGACGTGGCTGCATTGCAACAGGCCTTTGTGCGCATCGCCCGTATGCATGACGCCGAGATCCGTACCCGGTCGCCTGTCACCGCGATTGGGCGGAAAGGGTCTGGTTGGATCGTCAAGGCGGGCGACGCCACCATCACATGTGGGTCGATCGTCAACGCCAGCGGAGCCTGGGGTGATCGTGTCGCGGCTCTTGCGGACATCGAGTCGATAGGGCTTCATCCAATGCGGCGAACAGCGTTCATGGTTCCCGGAAACCAGGACTACGCCCACTGGCCGATGGTGGTCGACGCCGACCAGCGCTTCTATTTCAAGCCGGACGGCGTCCAGTTGCTCTGCTCGCTGGCTGAAGAGAAGCCCTCCGAGCCCACAGACGCCAAGCCACGGATGGAGGATGTCGCTTTGGCGATCGAATTGATCAACGAAGCCACCACCCTCGGCATCAGGTCGGTCAACTCCCAGTGGACCGGTCTACGCACCTTCTCGCCGGATCGGGACCTCGTGATCGGTGAGGAGCCCACGGCCCCCGGCTTCTTCTGGCTGGTCGGTCAGGGAGGCACCGGAATTCAGACTTCACCTGCCTACGGAGCTCTCCTCGCCAGCCAAGTGATCGGCACCGAGATTCCTGAGATGCTGGCCGAGGCTGGCGTTGACCCCTCGACCACCGATCCGGGTCGATTCCGGGGCTAGCACCCATTCCCCGCGGCCAAACGACCAAATGCAACGCGTCCTGGATCGGGAACGCCGTTTTGAGCTATTCCTCTTCCTCGGCCCGGCGTTCCAGGAATCGAGCGAGCGGTGTCGGCATTGCCGCGGTCCGGCTCCCCCAGTCATAGACGACGGCCGAGCCGGCGAAGTGGTCGTGCCAGGCCCTGCGTTCTCTCCCGAACACGACCCCGACCAGTCCGAGACCAAACATGACGAAGCTCAGCGGGTAGGTGATGGCGCGAACGAGGGCCTGGCGTCCCTGCAACACGAGTGTTCCGTCCGAACCGACCACCCTTACCCCCAGAATCGCCTTGCCGAGGGTCTTGCCGAAGATCGCCAGGTTAAACCACAGATAGGTGAACGCCCAGGTAGCAAGGGTCGCGCCGTACCAAAGACCCGGATTCACCGGAAGGGTGAAGCCGGGATCAAAGAGGTCAATCAGAAATTCGACGCCCCCAATGATCAGGGCAAAGGTCGCGGTCACGATCAAAGTGTCCAGGATCACGGCGAGCAGTCGAGTCAGCGGACCGGCATACCGACCGGTCTTGATTGCCTCCGTTTCGTCCTTCTGCTGATCAACCCAGTCCACCAGGTCGCCGGGACCGGTGGGGAATTCACCCGGGTTACGACGCACCAGGCTGTTGAGGACCCGGAAGAGAATCTCGTCCAGACCCACCAGTGGTCTGCGGAAGAGGTCCAATGCCGATCCACCGAGATGACTCGTGCTCTCGGCCACGATCTCGGGAATGCCGGCCCGCTCCACGATCTTGGTGATATCGACACGCTCCAGCAGGGCGTCGATGTCGGCTCGAGCCATCAGCGCGTCCACATCCACCCGCTCCAGCAGTCTGTCTATATCGATGCGATCGAGCAGGTCGTTGACATCCACCTTGTTGAGGAGGGCGTTGACGTCGATGTGGTCGAGAATGAGATTCGGATCGACAAGGTCAAGCACCCGATCGGAAGCGGCGGTGGCTGCCCGACCGATAAACCCTCTGCCATCAGACTCCTGCGACTGACTCACACCAGAAACCTAGCCCGTTACTGCACCGTTGCTCGCCGAACCCACCAGACGCGCATACTTGGCGAGAGCACCTTTCGGGTATCTAGCGGGCTGTGGACTCCATCGTCCGCGCCGCTCCTCGAGGGTGGCATCGTCCACCAGGACATCGAGTGATCGAGCCGGGATGTCGACGCGAACGCGGTCACCCTCCTCGACCAGACCGAGGACACCACCAACCTCCGACTCCGGAGCGACATGACCGATGCACAACCCCGTCGTCCCTCCCGAGAAACGCCCGTCCGTGATCAGAAGGACATCCTTGCCGAGTCCGGCGCCCTTCATCGCGGCGGTAATCTGAAGCATCTCCCTCATCCCGGGACCCCCTATGGGGCCCTCGGTCCGGATCACCACGACGTCGCCGTGGGTGATCTGATGGCTGAACAGAGCATCGAGCGCTGCCTGCTCACCCGCAAAGACACGGGCCGGTCCTTCGAAGGTGTCCAGGGCCACACCGGCAACCTTGACCACGGCGCCATCGATGGCGAGGTTCCCTCCGAGAATGGCGATCCCGCCCTCTGCGGCCAATGGCTCTGCCGGATTCATGATCACGTCCTGATCATCGGGCACCACGGTGTCGACAAGGTTCTCTGCCATCGTCTGGCCGGTGACTGTCAGCACATCGCCATCGAGGAGACCCTCGTCGAGCAACGCCTTGAGGACCACCGGGATACCCCCAATCCCGTCGAGATCGACCATGTGATAGCGCCCGAAGGGTTTCAGATCCCCCAGGTGAGGTGTCCTCCGAGAAATGCGATCAAAGTCTTCGAGATCGAGAGACACATCGGCCTCGTTGGCAATCGCCAGAAGGTGAAGCACGGCATTGGTCGATCCGCCGAGGGCCATTACCGTCGTGATGGCATTCTCGAAGGCGGGACGGGTCATGATCTGCCTCGGGGTCACCCTCGACTCGAGCAACGCCATGACCGCCTCCCCGGAGCGACGGGCAAAATCACGGAGTCTGGGATCGATGGCGGGCACAGTGGCCGAGCCCGGCAGCGACATGCCGATCGCCTCGCCGACCGACGCCATCGTGTTGGCGGTGAACATGCCCGCACATGACCCGGCGCCGGGGCACGCCGCCCGTTCGATCTCGAGAAGATCCTCCGCCGAGATCCGACCATCGGACTCGGCGCCGATGCCCTCGAAAACGTCGACTATCGAGATGTCCTTGCCGCGATACCGGCCGGGCAGGCTCGATCCTCCGTAGAGGAAGACCGCGGGCAGGTCCAAACGAGCGGCCGACATCAGCATGCCGGGAAGCGACTTGTCGCAACCGGCGATGGCCACCAGGGCATCGAAGCGCTCGGCATGCATGACAAGTTCGACCGAATCAGCGATCACCTCGCGGGAGACGAGTGAAGCCCGCATCCCCTCATGCCCCATCGAGATGCCATCGGAGACGGCGATCGTCGAGAACACCAGTCCCACTCCCCCAGAGTCGGCCACACCGGCCTTGGCATGCTTCGACAACTCGGGACCGGTGAGATTGCACGGAGTGACCTCATTGCCGGCGGACACCACGCCTATCTGGGGTTTGGCGAAGTCTTCTTCCGACAATCCCACGGCTCGCAACATCGCGCGCGCTCCGGCCTTGGCGGGTCCGTCCGTCACGTCCTGGGATCTGAGTTTCATCGACATCTCGGGGATGATGTTACGACTCAGTTTTGGAAGCAGCGAAGATTCGACCCACAATCATGTGATGGCGACGATCTACTACGACAAGGACTGCGACCTCGGCCTGATCCGGGACAAGCAAGTGGCGGTCATCGGCTACGGAAGCCAGGGACATGCCCACGCCCTCAATCTCCGGGACTCGGGTGTCGAGGTGGTCGTCGGTCTCCGAGAAGAGTCTGCCAGCCGGGCGGCGGCGGAGGAGGCGGGATTGCGAGTCCTCGCCCCGGACGAGGCCTCTGCATGGGCAAACGTGATCATGATGCTCGTGCCGGATCAGGTTATGGGCGGTATCTACACCGAGTCGGTGCAGGCCAGCCTCGAGCCGGGTGACACTCTGGCATTCGCTCATGGATTCAACGTCCACTTCGGTGAGATTTCCCCGCCCGAAGAGATAGACGTCATCATGGTGGCGCCCAAGGGGCCGGGTCATCTGCTCCGGAGGACCTTTGAGGAGGGGTCGGGCATCCCGTGTCTGCTCGCCGTCGACCAGGACCCTTCGGGCACCGGGCGCGCCCTCGGGCTCTCTTACGCGTCCGCCATTGGCGGCGGAAGGGCGGGCATATTGGAAACCACCTTCAAAGAGGAGACCGAGACCGACCTCTTCGGCGAGCAGGTGATCCTTTGTGGGGGTGTCTCCGAGCTGATCAAGGCCTCATTCGAGACCCTCGTCGACGCGGGCTATCAG
>SDBT01021713.1_pt1 | contig 10030 bp, 22 predicted proteins | sample 2277101 | NCBI WGS metagenome assembly SDBT01 (sample SAMN10404973, study PRJNA504765) | marine sediment metagenome | isolation source: marine sediment core GS10_PC15, 103 cmbsf | place: Arctic Ocean: Southern Knipovich Ridge | collected 2010
GTATCTATCCTATATAAGTCTTTCTATATTTTTCCTTGTAGAGCCTTGGCTATATCTTTAGGTACCCTCATCTCTCCCCTTAAAACATCACTCGGTTTGGATTTTCTTCTTCCTGCTAATCCCTTTTTCTTTAACCATTTTGCAATAGTTAATCCATCCTTTTCAGATTTTTGGTCTAGTCTGTACCTACCCCTTTTTTCTATCCATTTATCTACGACTGGAACTTTCTTTCCTTTGACTATTTTATAGTCTCGGAATTTCTTTTTATTGAATGCAAAATAATTATCGTTTATCTTTTTATCTCCTTTCTTCGCTGGTTTAATTTTAAAGGCTGCTGCTACAGTATTGTCTACAACTCTTGCGCCACGTCCACGTGCTGCTTGTTTTGTTAATCCCGTACTTGCTAGATTTACCCACTTATCGTTTCTCTTTGCTTGTGGCATATAGAATTCTTTTTTTGGGGTTAGACTTGGTTTTAACTTTGGTGTCTTTACTTTTTTTGTTTGTTTCTTTTTACTTAATGGTACTGGTGCTACCACCGGTTTTATTGCTGGTCTTGATTGGAACCCTTGTTTTATTTTACTATCTAGTTTAGTATCTATTCTCGTATCTAGCTGTGGTGTTATTCTACTACTTGTCTTTTTTACAAACTCTTGATCTACCTTCTGGTCTAATTTTTCGCTTAATGATGGTTCTGACCTCTGGTCTATTTTACTATCCAGCTTTGTATCTATTTTTACTCTCACCTTGTTGTCAAGTCTTTCTAATACCTTACTTAAAGAAAGAACTGCTGCTGCGCCTTTTGTTCCTATTAGTGGAGATTGTTTCGCTATCGTTAATCCTTTTACTATTGGTGGTGATTTAAATGACGTCTTTGCTCCTTTAAGAAATGTTTCTGTTGGTTCTACAAATGTTACCTGTCCCACATCTAATTTTGGACCTAGCCTTTCCCCAAATGCAAATTCTGACGCTTGTGGTTTAGATTCATATATCTTTCTGTTTTGTTTTGCTATTCTTTTATTTAAATTTCTTATTTTGTTCGTTATCAAATCCTTTCTAGCTGCGACTTTGGATCTCTGTGATTTCTCTAATTTTGATAATATATCCTCGAATTCTTTTTCTGCTTTTGTTTTTTCTACTACCTTTATCTTCAATGATCTTTTCTTCTCTAAGTCTTTTGCTTTCTTGGCTGCATCTTTTATTATCTTCGTATCTGGTTTTGTAAAAATGGTTGTTGTTGTCTGTCCTGAGAATTCTGTTATATCTCTTTTTATATCTGGAGTTATTGACTTCAGTGTTATTTTCTTTTTCCCTCTTCTTAAAAATGCTGCTGTGTCTATTTCTTTGTCAATACCAAACTCTATTGTTTGTCCTATTCTAGTTTTCTTTGTTATTTTTCCGGCTACTCCTTCAACTCTTGCCAATCCTTTCCTTTCTCCTACTTTAATTATATCTAAGAATCCTTCTTCTTTCTGGAGGAACTGTTTTACTCCTTCTGCAATATCCTCTCCTGCTAGGCTCTCTGATTTTAACTCTGCTTTAATTAGTTTTGATTCTAACTTTAGCTTTTTCCCATATATTATCTGATCTCCTGTTTCGTCTGTCGCCTTCCAGAAGTCTCTAAATTTTTTATTCCTTTCTAACCTTACCTCTTCTATCTTTACTCCAGGACTTCCGAATTGCTTATCTACTTTTAATTTTTCTAATCTCGGTTTCTTTAATTTTATTTTTGGCTGATGTGCATCTTTTAATTTCTTCTCGAATATCTTCTTGTTCTTTTTTAATATCTTTATCATACCTTCTCCTTCTTTGTTTATTTCTATTACCTTTTTCAAATCATCAGAATAAGAAATAGTTTCTCTATATATTCCGCCTCCACTTAATTCAACTTCTCCCTTGAATATTTTCTCTATCTTCTTTCCCTTCTTTCCTATTTGTCTCAATTCAAATACTTCTCCTGCTTGTGATCTCTTTGGTATAAACTTCTTTGATGTTAATTTCCCCTTTGTTCTTGCTTCTATATCTAATACTTTAAAATCGTCAATAATTGCTAATTTAAGTTTTGGTTTTATAATATCTTGTTTTAAAAGTTTTGTTTCAAACTCTGTTTCTAATACTACTACCTTTTTCTTTGGCGTCTCTAATAATTTTGCATATTTAACTTCTGGCGATGTTGATCTAATAAACTTTACTCCCTTTACTGCTCCTAATGCTCCTAATAATGCTAATTCGACTGGTTTTTCTTTTGCGAACTCTACTATGTTTTTTGGTCCACCGAACTTTCCACCTAATGCGGCTTCACCTATCTCGGCTCCTATCTCAGCTTCAAAGTATCCTGGTATTGCGTATGCTCCAAACTCACTAACAAGACTTGCTCCTTTCCCGATCTTTTCTGATGTTCCCTTACTTGCTCCTAGACTAGATGATAGACTAGTGAATGATTTTTCAACTTCTCCGCCATATACCTTTTTTGAGAATGCTACTATCCCAATTCCTTGATAATCTCCTGCCCTTACAGTCCTAATGTTTCCTGGTAACCCTACTAATATCAATGCGTCTGGGCTCTTAGATTCGATCATTCTTTTTGCTGTTGCTATCTGAGCTATTGGAGTATCACCCAATGTTGGGAAAGCTTTTCTTAATGGAACTACTACTTTTTGCTTGTATGTTTCTATCCCACTCATTACTCCTTTCGTGAATGGTTTTACTACTTTTTTACCTACTGGCTTTACTACTTTCTCTCCATATTTCTTAAATGCTTTTGATTCGCTTAATGGTACTACGACTTTTTTCTTATATAATTCTAATGCTTTTTTTGATTCGTCTTTTAATCTCTGAAAACTCCCTGCGTATATCGCTGCATCAATATCTGTTTGCTCTTTTAATGTTGGTGGTGATATTATTCCTGTTGCTTGTCCTGATGGTTCTGATAATCCGAGGAATCCTTTTAATTCTGGAGAGTATATTTGTCCTTTTCTTAATGGCTCCTCGACCTCAAATGTTGGAACTGCACCTTTTCTTGTAACTCCCATCTGTAATGGTCCTATAAATCCTTTTGAAACTTCCTTCTTTACGCTTCTTCCCGTCTTTCTAAATGTCCCTATGTCTACTCCTGGTCTTACTGGCCCAGAGATTGGTGCAGGTTCTCTAGTTTGTCCTGGTGCTAATGGTCCAATGAAATCATGTGGTACAGTTGATGGCGTCCTAGAAGATGAACCTCCGCTACCTCCTCCACTTCCTGTGCTTGGTCTTTTTGGTGATTTGTAAAAGCTGGGTGGCGATGGTGCTATATAGTATTTCCCACCTTTATCTTTTCTAATTACCATTATCTATTATCTCCCATGTCTGAATTATTTAATTTTATAGTCTCTCCAGTATTGCTAAAATGTTCTATATCATATCCTTCTGGGACTGGTCCTTGATACTTATTATTTTCATTTACTACATCAGAATCATCTTCAAAATATATAAATGTGCATATTACTAGTAACATAACTATTAGTAGAATTATCTTAGATTCCATTATCTCACTTTATAAATACTATTTATTTTATTGGGTATGCTAGCCATAACTATTATAAGTTTGTTCTACTTTTAAAATTAACTTATAATGCTTTTTTCATTTTCTCTTGAAACTCTTTATCCGGTTCCCTTAATCCCTTAGTTTTTTCCCGCCAATCTTTCTCTTGGAATTCCTTCAAGCTATCTAATTCGTCCCGCGCTTCTTTTTGTTGTTGCGCCATTAGAGTTTTTTTATGTTTTCCTTTTATCTCAAAGCAGTCTACGCCAAACTTGTCTTTTAGTATTCTTAGTTCTCCTATTAATGAAGACCTATCGTTTAGTCTAAACTCTGCACTATGTTGTGGTTCTCCGCTTGGTGACCTTATCTTTATTTTTATTATAGAGTCCGTGATTCCTCTTAGATTTCCTTTAATATCTTCCATTATGAGAATCCTCCCATGAATGCGTAAATCCCTATAATAACTGCGATACCTGCTCCAACTAACCATTTGTTTGGTGTGAATGGTTTCTTTGCGTTTTCATCTAGTCCGCTTGATTTAACTACTTCGGCCTGTTCGATTCCTTTTATTACTAACTTTTGTGCTTCTGCTGTAGTGCATCCTAAGTTTTCTTTTAGAGTCTCTTTGTTTATTGGAACTAATGCGCCTTCCATAATAATTAATAATGGATCGTTCTTTTTTCCGAATCTATATACGGCGTCTCTCTCATGGTAAACATAGCCCTCAACCTTTATCTGTCCAACCTCGTCCATTCTAACGTACCTTAGCTGTGCTAGTCCATTTTTTCTTAAATACATCGTTAGGATACTTCCTTGGGACTCTAGCTTCTTGTTCTTGTAGGGGGTTAAGTCTAAGTCTTTCTTTGACTCATTAAATATGTTTGATTGTTTCTTTTTCTTTTTCTTTCCTCTTTCCCATCTCTTTACTATCTTATTTCCTTTATCTTTCTTCGCGTCTTCCTTCAATTGCTCTAATACCTTTTCTTTCTCTGACTCTATTTCTTTTAAATGTCTTCCTGTGTACAAAGAACTCAACCTATCTGTCTTGTCTAAGAATAATCTGAACTTTTCATCGTGTTCTATTACATAGTTTAATTTTTCCTGTGTGTCTATTTCGTGGTGCTTGATATAATCTTCAATGAACTTGTTTTCTTTATCTAGTTTATCTAACTCTGATTTCTGGTCATCTGGTAGCATGTCTCTTTCCATGTCTTCTATTGTTGATGTCAATAACTTAGTCATATCTTCTTCAGAAACGTTTTCTTCCTCTACGTCATAGAATCCTTCTTGTTCCTCTTTTGTTATTTTTGTATCCGTAATTGTTTCTTCTTGCTCTATTTTCTTTTCGGCGTCCCTCACTTTCTTAATCCTTCCCCTGTATTTTTTATACTCGTTTTTTTCATCTTCGTCCATGTCTTTTTGTTTCTTATCTTTCCACGTTGGATATGATTCATTGTCCAACATATACTCTTTAATAATATCTTCTTTAGAAATCTCTGCGCCCTGCTCTTTTTTATCTTCCACCTTTTTCACCTTATTCTCTTCTACCATCTTTTATTTAAATACTTAACTATTTTCATCGCACTCTTGCCTCCTTCTTTGATATATGATCTATGAAGTCTGTGACTCCCTTTGCTGATTTCCTTTCTCTGATTCTTTTGTTTGTTACTGCTAATTCTAAAGCTTTTGCGTCTTTACTCAAACTTGTATCTTCGTTCACCTTTGCCTTCTTTGTTAAATGTAATGTTACTAGTGGCATATCGTATAATGTCGTTCCATCAAATATCTGTGCGTACTGTCTCCAAAATCTAACCGGTAATGTTGGTTTTCCTAATTCTTCTGGTGTTAAATTCGCTACAGATATTTTATCTTCTCTATTAATATTTCTCTCTAAGAATTCTACTGGACTTAATCCTGGTTCTGCTTTAGGGGTATAACCTTCGTCGTTTAATTCATCTTCTAATTCCCTGTCGTCTTCTGCCTCGTCTTCTTGGAAATCTTGTTGGATTTCTTTCATTATCTCGTCTTCAGTAACTTCTTCCCCTAATTCATCAGAGCTAAAACTAATTACGTCTTCTACCATTTGACACCGCCTTTATGGCTTAGTCTTTTATAATGTATTTCTTCATTTACCATTTCGTCTGTTTTTTTTCTTTTAAACTTATTTATAACTCTATACAATGGTGAATCTTTTTTATCTTTTGCCTTATTGTATACTGCGCCACCGATTAATAACAGTGCTATTGTTGCTATTAGAGCACCGAGGTTCCATGTTAAACCCATTCGTTAAACTCTCCAATAAACTTCAATGAGCCTTCTGCTGACATTTCTTTGTAGTCCTTTAGGAAATCGTTATAAAATTCTTCATCTGTAAATCTTTCTGCCATTATTAATCCTTGCCTTGTTATATTCTTCGACATCTCTCTTATAATTAAAGGTACTCTTGCTTTTTTGTCTCCAATAGAAATATCTCGTTGTATTGACATCATCCTAATGTCCTGCAATGATCCTAACCTCATTGGCGTTAGGACACTTCCCCACTTTATATGGAGGATCTTTCCTTCAAATCCCAACTGAACGACTTCTCCTGATTGTATGAATCTTATTATTTTCATTTTTTACTTAATGTCGCGAATATAGGTACACACGCTGCGAAAATAAACGACAAACCAAATTTTGTTAGAAACCATATCCACTTTGTGTTAAAATATCCAGAAATCCATCCTCCTAACTTAACTCCTACTATAAAAAATATTACTACTACTATTGGTGTAAAACCTGACCAGAGATTTTCCCAGCATTCTTCTAAAAACCCATTCATTTTTTCGCCTTCATTTCCATTTTGTTTATAATTTTTTAGACATTTTTGTCTTACTCTTGAACTTTTTTGCAATCTCTTTAGAGTCCTTTTCCTCTTTTTCTATATAGGATTTGCTTTCAGACATATTTTTACTTGCAAGTCCTTTATATTTTTTGCATAACATAACTATAAGATGATTGCTTTACTTTTAAAACTAACTATCTTATAGCTTTGCGATTATTATTAATCCTACTGTTATTGACAATAATCCTACGGATCCTATTATCCCGAATGTTCTTAATTTTCCTTTCTTCTTTTCTGTTATATTCATAATCAGACTTAATGTCCAAACTACTGCTGCTAAATAAAGCTTCCATAGTCCGGCATCTAAAACGACTCTTCCTATAATTTCAAGTTCATAACTCATTACTTACCTCTGTTTCTAATCCTTTAAATGTTGATGGGTGCGCTGCCTCATATCCAATTTGTTCTATTTCATCTAACTCTATACGTTTTGCATAATAGTTTTTATACTTACTGAGGAATCTTTGTAGTCCTGTTCTATATTTAGCTTCCATTTTTACCTCCTTGATTTAGATTGCGAATCTCTTTTAGCTTCTTATCTCTCATCTTGACGAACTCAACAATTCTTTTCTTCTGATTTTTAGACTCTTCGATCTCTAGATGATCGTGATAATCTGAACAATCCTTACAAATCCATTCAGTTGCATAATATCTACATGGATAACCTACTCCTGCCCCGTCTCCGTACAATTTATTCTTTCTACACTCCTTAGTCTGCTTACAATAATTGCATTTATTTACCATTATTTTTTACCTCCTATTCGTTTAGTTTTAATATTACGTAGTTCCATCTCCCATTGAGTAATTGTCATCATACCAATTAACCATCCTAGTATAATTCCAACACTCATTAAACCATCTTGAAATACGTCAAAAAGAAATCCTATTCCCATTGCTGCCCAAAATATATATTTCCAATCTATCATTTCTTCACCTCAGTTCGGCTATGTTTAGAAGTACGTTGTTGGTCCATGGCCCCAAGATAAAACATTGATGCCATTGCTAATGCTACTATATAAAATTCCCACATATGAATATCTAACTTATTTGAAATTATCATTGGAGTTATGAGAACTACTGCCATTGCTGAAATAAAATATTTACTCATCATCTTTGCTCCTAGACACGTCGTCTTTATCTTTAACTGGTATTAATATAAATTCCATTACATCCGCAGGAAATATCCCTGAAAGAAATCTTTCATATCTCCACATTGTTACATTGTGCAGATTCACAAATGGTTGAAAAATACCATAAAGACCATTAAAGATAATTTTCTTTTTAATAATAAAATCAATATCATTTTCAATGATTGAACTATGGCATCTCGAAGCAAATCTTTCTTTGTACTTTAGATTCACATCCATGTGACTTAATGCTCCAGAATTATATCCTCTCTTATGGGTTGGATCTCCCCAGACACTCCAAGAACTAAAATGTGGGACAACTATTTTTATGCTTCCTTCATGTTTTGTTATTCTATAAAGTTCCTCTATTGTTTTTTGTGGATTTTCTAGGTGTTCTAATATATGACTTAGTAAAACTTCGTCAAATGTATTGTCTTCAAAAGGATATGGGAAGTTATTCATGTCATGGATAACATCAACTCCTTTATGATTAACCATATCTAAATTTGTCCATCCCTCTTTAATGTTTGTTCCGCATCCAAGGTTTAGTTTCATTGCTCTCCTCCGTCATTTGACACAAGTGCGTCGCGTTTTCTCCAGTGATTGAATCTACACATATCCTAGTATCAGATACCGTACAATTCATCAAACTACATTTAGTATGTTTTTCATTCCCACATCCATACCACTCAAAATACCCACTTGAATTCTTTACAAAATTGTGGCACGCCTGATTCTCATTTATATTTGCTATAGGATATTCAATACTCTCTATCGCATCTCTTGTATTGTTGTCCATTTCAAATCTCACTGTCCATGAATTATAATTGATCCAAATTAACGTCCCACATATCATTGCTACTATTGAAACTATTGTTACGGCCCAAATTAAATGTTTATTCATCTTCTACCTCCGTTACGGGAATTACCTCATAAGCGTCGAAGAAAAACTGCCCTTCATCGAATTGTAATTCTTTACATTCTCTAATAATCCTTTGTTTAGTTCTTTCTGTCATTGTTATTACTTCCATTATTAATCCTCTTCCTCGTGAACCTGGGTAAACAGATCACATTTAACTGCTTCCAATATTCCGTAAAGTTCAAAATAACTTAACTGGAATTGATTTGATATGGCATTTACCTTTTCTAGTAAAACTCCATAAGCTTCATCCAATCTTTCATTTCCTTTATTAACTATAATTTCCATATTCTTAGTTTCCTCTTTTTACGAATGTTTTTATATTAACTGCTATTGCTAATAATATTCCTACAAGTATAATAATGTCGCCGATTGAAAAAGCTAACATCCATAATCTGAAATTATCTCCTAGCCACCAAAGTTCTACCTGTGATTTTTCATTCCATAAAACATACTCTTCAATTTCCGTAGAATAAAAATCCCATTGCAATGGCATCCTTCCCTCATTTTTAATCATAACAGTAAAATTTAATTTTGTTCCTACTAATATTAATAATATGGCAAATGTTAAAATCAATATGAATTTATCTTTTTCCATCGTATTAGTCTCGGTAGGCGTCGTTATCGAATATCATACTTCTCCAGTTCTGATATATCCTGACATCATTATTTAGTTTATAACATTTCAAAGTAACTCTAGATAACATACCTATGTTACCTGTCTGAACAAAGAACCCATCTTGTTTTTGCTCTGCACTTTTATTAATTAATTCTCCTTCTTGTTCAAAGATAAATCCTGCTGATTCACAAAGATTCTTATTATAGCTTATTGATTCTAATTGTCTTTCGTATTCTTTCTCTTCATCATATAAAACTTCAGCTATAACTCCTACCGATAATAATACAATTGCTGCTATTATTCCAAGTGTTAAATTCTTCATTCTTTAACCTCCGTTTCGCCTGTGGCTACTAAGGCGTCTCTAACATTATTTCCGGTCACATTTACCCATGTCACATTTCCTACTAAACTTATATCGCAACCTGAGGATATTGTTATGCTTCGCTCTACAGTTAATAGGTCTTCATTACATTCCCAATACTTATCCGCATATGTTTGTTTTAAATCATATCTCATAGAATATTCTATTCCTCTATCAAAATTTAATTGTGCTTTCTCCCAGTCATCTGATTGTTCTAATAACATCCCAGAGAATAATCCTATCATAAATACTGCTCCAATCGCCATTCCAATTATATATCCTTTCATTCTTTCACCCCAGTTTCCGATTTCGCATGAACTGCGCACTTTTTTTCATGTAGCCATATCATTAAAAATATTATTGCAAATCCAGATACCACAATGCTTAATCTTTGGAATTGGAATGTTCCCAAAACAACACCAGTAATTCCAACAAGGAATCCTAAAAACATTAAAACATCTCTCATGCGACGACCTTCCCAACTAATGCGTCGTTGATTCTATATCTTGAAAAAGCTATTATTCTTTTAAGTTGTGAAGGTATTTCCATTGGATGTCCAAATTCATCTCCGAATAATTTCATAAAGTCATTGTGTTCCTC
>SDBT01021714.1_pt1 | contig 10030 bp, 5 predicted proteins | sample 2277101 | NCBI WGS metagenome assembly SDBT01 (sample SAMN10404973, study PRJNA504765) | marine sediment metagenome | isolation source: marine sediment core GS10_PC15, 103 cmbsf | place: Arctic Ocean: Southern Knipovich Ridge | collected 2010
CTCATCAACAGTGCGACCCTGTGAAACATGAACGACCAGTGGACGGTTGAAAAACACTTGTTCACACTCAAAAGGCGACACCTGATGCTTTTCCCAATTCTTGTGCAGGTTGGCTTCGTCCCAATCGAAGCCGGTGGCGGATGACAGACGCTCCCAGATGTCCATATATTATGTATATCGCAAAAATATACATAAGTCACTGATAAGGGAGCCAAAATTAGAATCCAAAATCCAAGAAGAAAAACGATAAGACCTGTCTCTCGCCCTTCGATCCCGCCTGCGGCGGGACTCAGGGCAGGGAGATAGCGCAGGGACGCAGGGAAAACCGTTCGTCATTCCGGCATCAAATAAGTCCCGTTCCTTACTCTTCCTCCCCCCGACAGGCGCGGCGAAGCTTTAGCGAAGACGGCTTGAGGGGGGAGGACCGAGGTGGGGGTGAAAAAAACGACCCGGAATCCAGTGGTATTCTAATAAAAACGACCAGAGCCTTAACGCAGCCTGTCCGCCATAGCCGGTCGATAGCCGTTGGCGACGGCGGAAGGGCCGCTGTTAAAACCTTGAATCTTGGAATTTCGATTTTATCCTTGGATCTTGGATTTCTTGTCCGCCGACTTGTCCGTCGTAGCTCAAAGAGCGTAGTCGGAAGCTGTTGGACAGGCGTTAGCGAAGGTGGATAGATCTTGGACCAAACCATTTTGCGATTCGCCCTTTTTTCAGGGATGAAGGGGATGAAGGAGATGAAAGGGATAAGAGGTTAAATAAACGAGACTTCTTCTTTGGGCCTTGGGCTTCTTGTCCGCCATAGCTGGTAGGCAGGCGTTAGCGAAGGTGGATGGCCTTTGGGCTGTGTGCAATGCCAATCTTCATTTTGATGTCATTGCACACGCTTGTGGGCAGTTTCCCTTTAAAATCAATCCCTTGCGTTTGGGATACTGCATGCAGTAGACTTGATCCTTAAAAAATGGGGCCCCGTCTCAGAGCAGGACTCGATGTTTGGGGATTCAACACATAAAGGTCAAACAGGATTGTTCCAAGGGAATTTTAGATACTACCTATGGGCATGAAAACCTGAGAATGTGAGGTACGACCCCAAGGGTATCCATGCTGCGACACGTTCGCATTGACACATGCACTCAATTTCACTACATCCTGGTACCGATAGACGACATGCTTTGTTAGCTCATCTCGTCGAGTGTTCGTCAAGAAAATGGCGAGATACCACAGTATAGAGGACGGTTAGTTTATAGATGACGACACTGCTTGAAATCACCGGAGACGATATCGCTGCCTTAGAGGACGATGACCTTCGTGCTCTGATTGGACAACTTTGCGAAGCCGATTATCGAATTACCGGTTTGTCCACCAAAGGCATTACATGGGGAGGCCACCAAGACGCCAAGGATGGGGGTCTTGATGTTGTCGTGCGAGACGACATCGCTCCGCCCACAAATAGCAACGTGCCAAGAAGCAGCACCGGTTTTCAGGTGAAAAAGCCCGATATGCCGAGATCGGCGATTTTAAGTGAGATGCGACCCAAGGGCTCGCTGAGACCGTCGATTAAGACGCTCATCGAAGAAAAAGGAGCTTACCTTATCGTCAGCTCCAGTGGATCAGTTGCGGAAACCGCATTGACAGACCGCAAGGATGCGATGAAAGAAGCTGTTGAAGGCGAGGAAAATCACGAAGATCTGTACCTGGATTTTCTGGATCGCGGCCGTATCGCGACATGGGTCCGTTCTCACCGCCCTCTTGTTCTTTGGGTTCGCAATAAGATCGGCAAACCGATAAAAGGTTGGCGATCTTACGAAAACTGGGCGAATCCCAGCGGTGGACTAGATGAAGAGTATCTGCTCGACGATGGATTAAGACTGCAAGATTGGGAAAATCCAGGCGACGAAGACCAGTCTGTCGCAGACGGCCTGCTGAGAATTCGCTCAATATTAGCACGTCCCGGTACTTCCGTGCGTCTAACCGGACTGTCGGGCGTGGGGAAGACGCGGTTTGTTCAGGCGCTGTTCGACATGCGCATTGGAGAACGCGTTCTTAATCCGTTTGAAGCCATATATACCGATATGTCTTTCAGTCCAGAACCAGATCCGGTGACAGTGGCCAATCAACTCATCAGTGAAAAGTCACGGGCCGTGCTCATTGTCGATGACTGCCCGCCGGATCTTCATCGTCGATTAACACAGGCGTGCTCTCAGGCACATAGTACGGTCAGTGTGATCACAATTGAGTATGACGTTCGCGATGATATACCCGAAGAGCGAACGAGCATCTTTCGGCTTGAACCCGCTAGTGAGGGGCTGATTCAAACGCTAGTTGCGAAGAGGTTCCCCCATCTAGGGCAATTAGATACCCGAACCATCGCAGAATTCTCAGGTGGCAACGCCCGTGTCGCAATTGCACTGGCCAACACCGTGCGCCATGGTGAGACACTGTCGGGATTCCGCAATGTGGAACTTTTTGAACGCTTGTTTTGGCAACGTCATGACCCGAACGAAAGCCTTCTTGTTTCTGCACAGGCTTGTGCGCTTGTCTATTCCTTTCAGGGGGAAGACGCCACCTCTGACGCATCGGAACTCCGATTTCTGGGGTCACTTGTCGGAAAATCCGGTGAAGACCTCTTTAGAGATGTTGCTGCGCTTAAGGAACGAGAGCTGGTGCAATCCCGAGGCGATTGGCGCGCAGTTCTACCCCATGCAATTGCCAATAGACTGGCGCGACAGGCCCTTGACACCTTACCGAGAGAGACGCTGGTTGGCAGCTTCCTTAAAAGATCTTCTGAGCGTCTCATAAAGTCGTTCACGAGACGTCTTAGCTATCTTCATGATAGCGAGAGTGCTCAACGCATTGTTGAAAGCTGGCTGGAACCAAATGGGTGGATCGGAGCGTCCATCCACAATTTGAGCGACTTCGCTGCAAACGTTTTGAAGAACATTGCGCCGGTCTCACCACCTGTAACACTAGCGGCGATCGAACGTGCGGCCGATGGTGAGGACGGTGATAAGTTCTCTTCCAGAGAGAACACGCATCATACGATGCTTGTTCGGCTGCTTCGCCATTTGGCTTACGACCCAGACCTATTTCAGCGCAGTGTCGTTTTGATCATTCGATTTTCTCTTACTGAAGATGCGGATGAGCGCAACGACTCTATCCGGAGCGTTCTCCAGTCCCTGTTTTACATCCATTTGTCCGGGACGCACGCACCCGTCCAAGCGCGCGCTGCGATTATCAAAGATCTTCTCGACTCTGACGAGGCCGCAAGACAAGAGTTGGGGCTTTCTTTACTTGATGCAGCGTTGGAAACCTGGCATTTCAGTACATCACATGAGTTTGAGTTTGGCGCACGGCCAAGAGACTTCGGATATTCACCAGAAACAAGGGAAGACGTTGTCCAGTGGTTAGGCACATTCATCGACATCTGTACGAATATTGCTGTGTCGGAAGGACCGCTTGCGGATCGCGCAAAAAAGATTCTTTCTAACAATTTGCGCGGCCTTTGGACCAAGGGTGGTATGTATGCGGCTATTGAGGGAGCAGCAGAACGATTGCTTGAGCAGGGCGCGTGGAACGATGGGTGGATCGCTGTGCGCGGTATTATCCGATACGACAGCAATGGCTTCGATGAAGAGACAAGAGAGAAGCTTCTTTCCCTAGAGAGACGACTCAAGCCACACGACCTTCTAGAGAAAGCGCGGACGTTCGCCCTTTCAGACCAGCGTGGAAGCTTTGATCTCGCTGACGGCTTCGACAATGACGAACCCGCCTCCGCCGGCTATCGAAAAACAGAAGAAGCGACGCGAGAAATTGGTGTTGCAGTCGCGAGGGCTCCGGACGTATTCCAGAAGCTCCTCCCAGACCTTGTCTCAACATACAACACTCGATTACACCATTTCGGTCAGGGGCTTGCAGAAGGGGCCACTGATCGAAAGCAATTGTTTGAAGCCTTACGCAATGCTGTCAAGGAAGTCCCACGTGATCAACGCCAAATCAATGTCATTCGAGGTTTTCTTTCGCATCTTGCAGAAACTGATCCAGTGTTGTTCAACGCGATCTTGGATGAACTCGTCAATGATGATGTACTGGGCGAGTGGTTTCCGATCTTACAGACTACCGCAACGATCGATGAACGTGGCGTTGAGCGATTGCATGAAGCGCTTGACCTAGGTAAGGCACCGGTTCACAATTTTCAATATCTTGCTTTGGGACGAACTCACGAACCGATTTGTGATGAGGATCTTGCAAGCCTCTTAGCGAAAATACAGACCAAAGATGACGGTATCCCGGCGGTCGTTGAAATTCTGATGATGAGATTTCATGGAAGTAAGGAGGAGGCTCGCGAATACGCGGAACCCCTGATCGACATAGCCCGTAAGACCCTTGAAATGCATCCGTTTGACCGGAAACAACAGCGACGCGGCAGCGAAGATCATGGCCTTGCCATTATTGCTGCGAGGAGTCTCGGTGATGCTGGAGGTGTTGATGCGGCTAGGGAATTAGCGAGGAATCTCGCGAACGCTATGTTCACGCACCAAACATACGCTTTCGACAACATAGAACTGCTCAACAAGCTCGCAGAATTACAGCCCGATATCTTTCTTGATGAATTCCTGGGCCGTGAAGATGTGGAACAGTACCAAAAGCAGCTATTGTTCTCGGTCGACTTTAAAAGACGTGAAAACCCACTTTCTAAAATACCGGATGACGTGCTTATCCGGTGGTGCGAGAAAGAGCCATCATCCCGGTACGCTCTGGCCATCTCTGCCGTCGACGCGTTTGAGAAATCGGCTGAGACCGGTAAGTATGAATGGCGACCGGTCGTCCATGCCATTCTTCGCCAAGCGCCGGGTATAGAAGAAATCCTTGAACAAATGACGCGCGCCCCCAGGCCGTCCTCATGGAGTGGTTCTCTCGCCAATATTTTGGAAGAACGCTCTTCTCTTTTGCTTGACTTGCAGGAGCACGAAAACGCGGTAGTGACGTCGTGGGCACAACGCTTCTTAGCTCGTTTTCAGCAGGGCATAGCGAGCGAGCGCGCAAGAGAGCGGGAGCGGGACAGAGACCGCAACGAAAGTTTCGAATAAACCGGCTGTGGGAACCCCCGGGGGGCGAACCTTACATTCTCAGCCAAGGGGGTCAGGCCCGGAATTTGTCAATTCTTGACTCATAGTTATGTGTATTGTTAAATTCCCGGCCTGCTCCCTAAACTTCTGAGACATATAAGGTATTATATGTTCAGTTGTTAGAAAGGTCGTAAAAATGAATCCAGCATTCATAAACTTTATTCAAGATCATTGTTCAGACCTACGAATTGCCTATCCTGATCCGTACTATGACCACTCCTATGTTGATGAATTTCCTAAAGAACTGGAAAATGAGATCATTGATAAGTTCAACAATCTCCTTTGGCCCAAAAAAGATATTCTAAAACTTGACCATACTGATTTTGGGACTGGTGCGGATTGGCCATTTATTGTCTTATCTGCTTTAATTTTCTTGTTTTTTTCAGGAAAGAAAATAAATGACAACATAAATGCTTGGGAGGAAATAATAAGAAAAATTCATTCTTTTTTCAAAAACGTAAAAGAACAAGAAAAAGTAGTGCGAATAAATAAAGACTTAGCAATTGCTCTCGCAATTAACTCGTTTTTAGAGGTGACACATTATGAATTGGAGAATATCAATTCAATTACATGTGATTTTATAAATAGCAATAACCTGTCTATGAATAAGAATTTTAGAGATTACCCTGATGAGGTTAGGCTGAATATTGAGATTGAAAACTCTGTCAGGTATGAAGTGTCTGCTAACTCAAATGGTGACACGAAAGTAAAGCAACTTCATGAGAACGATTAAACTCATCCTCTTTGAAAAACCCTACAGGCCTTGGGAACAGAGCTCAGAGAACCACGGGGGTCGGGCCCGGAATTTGGCAATTTCTGACATCTCTGATTGTTCTATGGCAAACCGTGGGGTCAGTTCTCGTTATTCACACTTTTATGAACCTTGAATCAAGGGGGTCAAGCCCGCCTGCCCTGAGCAAGCAAAGCGCGTCGAACGGGGAATTTGGCAATTTCTGACATTTCTGATTGTTCTATTGCTAAATTCTAGGACCTACCTCCTTCTAATCCGTAGGTCACAGGTTCAAATCCTGTCGGGCGTGCCCACAATATCAAGGGGTTACGGCGTTTGCTGTAGCCCCTTGTTTATTTGATATTCGATTCTTTAATGGATTCTTTAATGGATCATGTTGGATTGAGGGCGGGAAAGGAGAAATCGGTCTACTTATTCATAATCAGTGAGTCGGCGGGTCAAGTCCGCTTCCCGGCTCCAATAAATTCAAGGGGTTACGCCTATAAAGACGTAACCCTTTTGTTGTCCAATAGACAAAACACAACGCTAAACTCAACGATTTGCTAATCCCAAAGCAAGCTGTCACCGAGCTTGACACATTTGGGTTCGTTAGTTTGTATTTCTTTCGATACTTTTCAGCTCTCTGAGGATTTGCTCCAAGGTGTATTCGATACTTTGAAGGGCTGATACTATATTGCTCTCCATACTCTCAACCGCACCAACAACATTGTCACTCATATTTTCTCCCCTTTCATATTTAAAGGCCATTTGCACTACTAGCTTGTGAAGCAGGTTACAAGTACAGTATGATTATTGTCAAGTTGCTAACAGGGGAAGGGGTGTTGGTGTGGATGGGAAGGCACTCCTTGGGGTCGCACCTCACATTCTCAGGTTTTTAAAGTCTCATTGATGTAAAATCTAAGGAAATGAGGTGCGACCCCAGATACTCATAACGTGAACGGTACAATATTCCACATGATTCCGAGCCATACTATTAAGGAATAAGATAATGAGCCAAAGAATTGCTGACTGTATCGAAGTGCTTGATCTTATCCACCAATTGGCGCGACAGTATCCTAATAGTTCTGTTCTTAACTTAAGGAATAAAGCAATTTCTCACGTTGCATCACGCGGCGTTGAGAATGAAACTGTATATGCACACCTTGTAGGTAAAAATACAGCACATACATTGGATGCCCGAGGAATTGATAAACACATCTCAGATTGGCTTAATAGTGATTCTAACAGTTTAGAAAATTGGCTTCGAAAGTTTTGCGATGGAACTGATAAAATACGAGTTAATCAATTTTTCAAAAGTGTAAAAAATTCTCAATTTGCGATTGATTTAAACGAACCAAAATTAACTGAAAAAACCCTTATCACAACGTATAGAATATTAAGAGATACAGCTTTAGCGCGCCGCATAAAAGCAGACCAAAATTACGAATGCCAAATATGTTCTACCTCTATATTGCTCAATAATATGCCATATGCAGAAGCACATCATATAAGACCATTAGGAAGTCCACACGACGGCCCAGACCTCCCAGGAAATCTTGTCTGCGTCTGTCCTAATTGTCATGTGAAACTTGACTATGGCGCCATAAGAATTTCTCAAACCATGTTCAACAACGTACTTCCAGAGTTTATTAGTTACCACAATGAAGTAGTTTGTAAAAATTCGGCATAGGACACCACCATGGGGTCAGTACCCGCCTTTCACACTTTTGGGCAACAACCCGGCAGGACCTGACCCCACGGGGGTGTCCCCATAAATATGTAAGCTAGACTTGGGAAAGGTAGTTGCTCTAATTGCTTTAGGAGTAAAATTGTATTGGGGAGCCTGGAAATGTATATAAGTATTCATGACGAAGCATCAATAAGATTCAACCAGCAGGCTATGGAATTAGTCAGCCTTATAAAGCCTGCCCCACCAAAGGTTAGTGTGAGTACTTTTTCCCCTGAACATCATATTTCGGGAACAATTGAAGGGGACGATTTAATAGAAGTAACTGCTCTTGCTGAAGTCAATCAGCTTGGGGAAGAAATAAGTAAGCATTTTATTCATGATGAAAAATTATATGGATTACTCGATGAGGGATATCAAAGTCTTTATAGGTTGTCCGAGTCTATTTATAGGCACGGCAAAGTGAATCAATATTTAAGTGTTGCATACATAATAGATAGCCTTTTTGAATGGGTAAGGAAGCAGTGGATTGCAGAAAGCAAGACCTCATTTATTGAAGATCTGCTAGTTAGCGCTGAGGCGGATATTGTTGAGCAGGATATAGGATTCCCAATATCAATGTTATCTGTCGAGGATGAGTTGGTCATTGGGGCTGTGGTTTTCAAGCCGATAACTAAAGACAGATTTAATAAGTGGTTTCAGAATGCTCTAGAAGCTAACAGAGACAATTTGGAGGTTGTGACAGAATATATAGAAAAATATAGAAAAAAGACACAAGGCAATACCATAGCTGAAATAACAATTTTAGCAGAGGATGAGCACGCTATCAAAATAGCCAAGGAAAAAGTTTTGAAATCACTCTCTATACTTCGTGTATTCTCTCCCTCTAATCTTCATCCAAAGCTAACAGAAGGATTTAACATTCTAGGGTCAGAACGAAATGATAGGGTAAATTGCCAATTTTATAAAGAAGGTGTTGTAGATAGGACTCTTGAGTATCTTGAGCATAGTTATAAGCTCAGGACAATATCTAAGCAGGACATGGAAGAGACAAGAAGGCTGGGGCTAGATATAATTAATGATGTTTTAATAAAATCAAAGAAAAGTGAATTCCAGGAAAAAGTATTGGATGCGCTGGATTTATATTCGAAAAGCACAATGTTGCCTGGTCCAGAGGACAAATTAATTTATATTTTAAGTGCCATAGAAAGCATGCTGCTTAAGGATACGGGAGAGCCTATACAAAAAAACCTCGGTGAAAGGATGGCCTTTTTCGTTGGAAAAACACCTGAAGAGAGGATAGCGATTAAGGCTGATGTGGAAAATATATATAACATTAGGTCTAAATTTCTGCATCATGGTTACACTATTGAAGAATCGGAAATGTTGGCTGGGTTTATGAGGACGGCTTGGAATTTCATTATCAAATTGATTGGAGAAATAAATAAATACAATACTAAACTAGAATTTATCGAGCACTTCGAAAAAATCAAATTCAGGTAAAAAGTAGCTTTATTAAGAAAGAAAATTATAGGCGTTTTAATAATATCTCGACTTTTCTAAATGTCACATAAGCACTTATTATTTTATAGACTAACCATAGGGTCAGTTCTCGTTTTTCAATGTTTTCAACTTTTGGGGACAGGCTGCGTATTCCGGTTCAACCTGAACACCGATTCCGGTGCAAACTGACCACCTGATCCTTTCCAAACTGACCCCATCGTCTGGTCCCATCCACAAGAAAGCCGAAAACAAATGAGTGGACTAAGAAAGGCTATGGGAATCGCTCCAGATATCTGCAAGCTTGGTTTCTTGTTCGTTCAGGTCAAGCCCAAAGTACTCTTTCCATATCTGAACTTGTTTCAGAAATACTCTGCCATACCAATATAATATACTTTCAATAAACTCATCCTGTGGGCCAATACGAAACCTTCCATCTCCAAGATAATATCGGTCTGAACCTATAACATTGGAATGGGCCATGTCTGAGAGATAAGAATAAAGAGCATATTCATCCTCCAGTTCGGTTGTCTTAGCCTTATCAGCGAGTGACTTCCCACTCCAATCGTGATGTTTGTCGTATCTATCTTTATAGGCTCGAGCCGCTTCAAAAATTTCTTCCCTTTTTTCCTTCGAAATCGGGGTCTTATCTTTGCCAACCTTTTTGATTTGTTTCTCTAGTTGAAAATTGATAAATTCACCCCATCTTTCACAGAGTGTCTCGATATCTCCCTCGACGATGTATTTTGAATCAATCAAACGGCTGATAGTATTTCTTAACTGACCGGATGCTGATAATGCATATCCATGAGAACAAAGGAGGATTGCAGACCAAAAATCGTTAAAGGATTGAATTATCAAAGAATGCAGAACAGTATGAGATAGTTTTTTCATGCTCTGGTTTTGCTTTTCTAAGACCTCAAGCATCTCTAAAAAGATTTCAAGTGTTTCGCGGCAACGGCTCAAATGGTCATTATATTTTTCCTC
>SDBT01021716.1_pt1 | contig 10030 bp, 14 predicted proteins | sample 2277101 | NCBI WGS metagenome assembly SDBT01 (sample SAMN10404973, study PRJNA504765) | marine sediment metagenome | isolation source: marine sediment core GS10_PC15, 103 cmbsf | place: Arctic Ocean: Southern Knipovich Ridge | collected 2010
CCTACACTGTCTACATGAGCGTGTACCCGCACCAGGGGTTATATATACATTTTCAGGAGTATATTTGTGGCCCCTATTACAATAGTCTCTGATCTTCGGAGTCTTACCTCTTCGGTTATTTTCACTACCAGTTACAGCTTCCAAATGGGAAGGATTCACACAGCCAGTATTTCTACATAAATGGTCTATTACCAAGCCCTCTGGTATAGGATTTTTGAAGACTTCATAACTAACCCTGTGCGCCCTCTCCATTTTACCCTTAAGCAGAAATTGACCGTAGCCCGAATAGTTAAGAGCACCTTTCCACAGCCAGCATTTCGTATCCTTGCTCTCCATATCAATCTTATCTAAAAACCGCTGCATATCCTTACTCTCTAACATGCCTTCCCATCTTCATCTCAAATATCCCCATCAATCCCTTCTCAATCATGGGCTAGTGTTCTACCTATCATGTGCAATACAAACACAGCTATAAAACACAATATACCAATGAAACATACAGGCCAGAGAATGCTTATAAATGGTGACAGGGCTGCTAGTTCTTCCAATTCCCTATCCACACCTGTAAGTATAAAACAAACTATAAGGGTGGTTACTATACCAGCAACCCATACCTCAAAGAATATACCTCCACCAAGCGCGAACCCTATTAACCATGTGAACACCACTGTTAATACACACCACAGTATGGTAATTTTTGTAGCAATTCTTGGTGTCATCTGCCCATCTCCATTTCAAAAATTTCCATGAGTCCTTTAGCCCTTAGCATCTTCTCTAACACACCCCACACCCGCAACGTAGCATCACTATCCCTCGTACTATAATATACCGCCTCACTCTTAGGTGCATCTCTCAAATCTGAGTCGGGCATCTTACCAATTAATGCCTCTACGATATCCCTCTCTCTCTGGTCAATATCGTACCATTTTTCGTAAATCAGGTATCCTGGGTCATCAAGGGCTTTTCTGATACGCTCAAGAATCTTGCCATTTATATTGTGAGGATGGGTTACCTTCTCTGCCATCCTACCTAGTTTGTTATCCCACTCAATGTCTATTAGATCAGGGGGATCGGGCCAGCCTTCAATGATTGTCTTGAACTTCTTGGGGTTCTTGGCCTTCTTGTTAACCGGCACTGTGACTTCCCGCATGAGATAGGTGGAACCAAGTAAGTATTTGAGGGCTTTGGCTCGCCTATATGGTTTGGTGTATTCTGTATAGTCCTTCATCTCCATACCACATAAGCGATAGGCTAAGTCCTTGAGGCCCATGGGGAGTTGTAATAAGTAGGCAGCTACCATGGTATCTATTGGGTTGGGGATGGTTAGGAATTGGGCATCATAGAGGTAGTTGTGGACTATAACCCGACTCGTTGACGGAATATCCAATCTTCCCCGCGCATACAATTCGTATGGTATAAACCATCCTGATCCAACACTATTAGATACTTGGATTGACCATAACTTAGGTTTGCTATCTGACCCGGTGATAGTCTCAGTATCAAGGGCGTATCGTGGTTGGGCAAGTATATCTCTAGCGTCTCGTTCATTGGTTACCTCTACATAATTGGGATTAGGATGCTGGTCAATTGGTATGAACTGATTAGGGTCTACCCCTTTAGCAATTTGGCCAAGGATTTCAAAGTCCTCTTGAACAAAGCGCATCAACCGGCTTTGATGAAGACCAGCAGCAGGATGATAGACAGGTAGGATAATACTAGAGTTACTCCTAACCTGCGGGATACCATGGCCCCTGTCCATAGTGAATGCATCATCTTCACATATATACCTAGCAGCAAAAGCCCCGAGACAAACAATAATATAGGGTCTAACAATCTCTATCTCTGCATCAAGCCAAGAGTGGCAAGCTTCTATCTCATATTCCAATGGGTCACGATTCCCTGGTGGGTGGCACTTAATCAGGTTAGTAATATAGCATTCACTTCTATCAATCCCCACTCTCTCTAATAGATAATCCAGATACTTACCCGCTTGGCCCTGGAATGGTATACCCTCTATGTCTTCCCTTTCACCAGGTGACTCACCTATGAACATGATACGCGCAGGGTTGGGGCCATCACCTGGAACTGGGAGAAAGCAGGTTTCTATTAGAGGACAGCGGGTGCATGATCTGATGGGGTTAAAGAGGGGGTTAAGCATCTCTCTTCAAGCTCTCCCTATAATCCATTATCGCCTTCAAGATATCAAAGTGCTCATCTTGTTCATAACCATGCATCACCTCATCAATATCAACCGGATAGCCATTCTCTTCCACCATACTCATAGCTAGGGCAAACCCACCCATAAATAGCACAGTAGCATTTATATCCTCACCATAGAGATAGTGGAGGAAGGACAGCATGTTAGGGTTGTGTTGCATGAAATAGAAGAGTACGGAGTCTAGTTCATGGCCAGTTGGACTAGGGTTTATTGGTGATTCATGGAAGCGTTTATTCATGTCCGCCCTTCTGAAATAAGAATTCAATGTGCTGTCGTTGGTCTGGTATGTTTATATGTGGGCAGATTTGATACCGCTTGATTTGTGTGGTAGTGTGCTGAAAATACCTGACAGGGCATAGTTTCGATAGCCAATCTGGAAACCAATCTCTCTTGAAATGTTGCCACCAATCTATTGGGACATCTAACCAAGAAATGATCTGCTCTTCTTCATGGGACTCTCCTGCTATAACTGTTTTGTAGAGTTCCAGCACCATATGTTCTGCGGTGTATCTGACTGCATTCCCCACACCGCCCATATAGGTGATAACGTTGCGGTCTATAAGTTGCCGAGTGTGGAAAGTAACAGCGGTAGCTAGTAGACGCTCCACTTCTATGTGATCATTGTAACCTTCTGGAAGCCAGTCATGTTTTGGATCAGCCATTATCCTTCCTCACATGCCTCTATAATAGCCTCAGCCGTCTTCTTACCCACCCCTGATATCTGCATGAACCTTGCCACATCCTTATCCACAATAGCTATACACATGTTCCAAGTATCGCCAAATCCCCTCTCAAACTCTTGGCTCAACTTCCATCCCACACCTGGCAACTCTTTAGCTATCCTTCTAATCAATGAGGGCTTGCCTAAGAATGCGGCCACAGGATCAGGTGATGTGGTGAATTGTTTCAAGCTATTGTGATCCTCTGGTGCCTGCTGAAACATGTGATAGATACTCAGGATGGTGTTGGCTGTCTCCTTAGGGCTGGTGGTATGGTAAACATGGACGTTACAGTAGTATTCGATCTGGTTTAGATACCCCTCTATTCGATCATAGCTAACTGTTGGACTCTTTTTGTCTCTGGGGTTAAGGTGGTATACTTCCCAACTCTTACCCCGCCTGGTTTCTAATAGACCATCCTTGCCCTTCCTATAGTATGCTTCGATGATGGTATAGAAGAAGGTGAAGTTGGCAGCGTGGGCATCCTGGATTTGTCTAAGGAAGCGGCCTGTATCAAGAGCACAGTTAACTAAATCACCTAAGTGTTTCCTCTCTCCCCATATCCACACGGGTTGATTGTCTATCCAATATCCCAAGTGGTTGATATCGCCACAGGTGATAGGATAAGGTGTGCAAAATTCCCCCAGATGGGGGATTAGATCGGCATCATTGGGTGCTGTTGTTAGGTAGATGGGGTTAGTCATACTAGAAAAGAGCACCTCTTACACCATTTACAGACATCAAGTTGTGGACATTCTGTATCAGCTATCCATGCATGTCCCTCTTTGCTACACCTTAATCTATGGAAACTCTTTTCCCAAAAGGCTTCATGCTTGACTGCTCGTATGTATTCAATTGGTAACTCTATTCTAACTCTCCCCATTATATCTTCCAGTTGTGTATCAGATGTATGATAGTTGATAGGTTGAAATAATCCTGCACACTCCCATCACCTGATACTTGTTTACTAGTGAATGTCATTCCGGTCATCCCCGCATTCTGCCTACATTCATCCACCTTCAGACTCCACACAGGCTTAGCCAACTCCCCCTCATTCTCAACCACCATATTCATCCCTACTGATACACTCGTTTGCACCTTGAATTTGGTTTCATTGAACCCCTTCTTTTCCATTATCCGTGATTCAAAGGCTGGCATCATCTTAGTCAATAGGGCAGCACTCATACGGGTTGAGTAGATATCATCTAGGATCATTCTAAGGTCTGGGTAGCATTGAGGATATTGTGTGGGTGGTACTGATACCAGTCTACCAAAGTGGGCTAACCTTGCCAGTTCATATATCTCAGACCATGTATCAAATACTATAGTACCTTCCCCTACTGTTAGAGCAGCGTCAAGAGCTTGCCGAAAGGCAGCCCAAATGGGTGTATAATCCGCCTTGTCCTTGCCAATTGGGTAGCGTATTTCGTAAACCAACACCTGCTTGCCTGATTGCTGGAACTTCTCTACTACTCCCTCAGTGCCTTTATCTATCGAGAAGTAGATAATGGGTTCAATACCTGTTAAAGCTAGGTGAGATTTACCTGATTTCTCAGGGCCTGCTATGTCAACTATAAGACGTTGTGGTGTAGGGGGTAGTTGGGCGTTGAAGCCTAATTGTTTGAGTTGTTCTATTGCTGCCTGATTAACCATTACCTCTTCCTTCTGGGATTCTTATTGGCCCAGACTTTTCTGTGAACTTTCATACATATTTTGTATTGTGGTATTCGGTTCATTAAAGTTCGATACCTTCTCTGATTAGATACTCTTTGGTGGAAAGAAGAGCCTGCCAATTCTCATCCACCTCATGTTGCTCAAACCCTATCAACCACATCTTAGTAATGGCCATAGGAGCACCAGAGCGGGGCAAGAAACACAAGGGGAACCACGCCTGCCTCACACCCTCCATGTAACAATAGGCTTTAACCTGTGCCATCCAGTTATAGTAATTAGTAGGCACTGAATTGTTTTTTGAGGTGGTTAGCTTGGCCTCAATAATGGCAATACTTCTACCATCCTTTAAGGCCAAGCCATCCAGGTTTGCCAATATACCATCCCTTTCCCGCCTGAGCATATCGTTATCAGGTTCAGGGCCTTGATATTCCAACCCCAACCTCTCGCAATACACTTTACTATAGGGTCTTATGACTGCTTCCCACATCCTACCCAGTGACATCATGCCAGTATCATCGACAAGCGGCCCCCTCTTCTCTACCACCTTGCCACTTGAGATCAACAGAGAGGCGCGTATTAGATCGGTGACATGATAACCCGCTAGACGATCTTGGGGTGCGTCTATGAGGTCTATGGCTTCACTGAGGGGGAATGGTATATTGGCTGAGTCCATCAGATTTGAGTCCTTACTAGTAGACCTACGAGCAAAGTAAGCAATGGGGCTATCAGGTAGGTAACCCAACCTGCAACACTGGTTTTTTTATCTGAAGGAATTACATATCTCAGTGACCCAACAATCATGATGATACCCCAAGCTTGCCAGATTGACACTATAGGAAGATTGGGGAAGGTGACAGGAATGAACCATGCCCAAAGTAATGACACTACCCAAGCATGATAGAACCCTATCACCCCTACAACAACAGCAAGGGTTACTGGGAAACCTACTATGGCTAGTAGGTTAGTTGCTATGTTGTTATCTTTCCCCATAGGTTATTTACTCACTCCACCATTAGCACCAACAGTGAAGCCAGCCCCTGATAGCGTACCCTTGAACTCTTCACGATACACATGGCCCATCAGAGCATCACGGGTGGGGGGATCACTAGCATGATTAGCAGCAATCTTAGGCATCATGTCACTGAGGTTAAAGTTATTGCCCAACTCCATAACAATGTTCAAACCGAGATCGGCTAGGTTAGCAACGCCACCAGGTGCAGCCATAGTATTGGGGATAGTTGGGGGAGCCGGTGCAGCGACAGTGGGTGGCACAACAGTGGGTGGTGCTACATTAGGTACGGGTGCACTACCTACACCATTGGTTTGAACTTGTCTCACATCACCAGGTAGGTTGATAACCACCGCTGGTACCATCGTAGCTTTCCTCTCACTACCATCCTGAGTCTTACCAGCAGGTGCTAGATTGTGAGATTCAAAGACCACACCAAATATGCTATCAAGTCGATTGGTCAACCTATTCTCAGGAAAGCCAGCATTGAGTAGCTCTTGTAGAAAGAAGCCAAACCCACTTGATTTACTAATCTTTCCATTCTCTCTCAGTGGCCACGCTTCCAATCCATCGGCTGAGGGTTCCCAAAACTCTGCACTGCCTACATTCAAGCTCCACTCGAAATCCTTCCCACCTGCTGATTGCATCTTGAGTTTAGCCTGTACGTTGTTGTTACCCTCGTACATGTTGTATTCAAATTTCCCACCTGTAATGGTTAATACACCACCACCATCACTCATGTCTGTGAAGGATGCGCCTTGCCTTGCTTGTCCTTGTACCTGTTGTTGGGTCATGTTAGAAATCTCCTAAGTAAAATGTGTTTAGTATGTTTTTGGTTGTTAAATGGTATAAGAGTACGGGGGTGATGTCAACGATTTTATGTCACAATCAAATTACCAATCCCTCCCCCGTATTATTTCATTGCACTTCAGCAATCGTTCCTGTTGGTCAGTCATAATACGAATGGCACAGTCAACCACTCCTTCACTTCTCGATGGTTCACCTTCAACTTCAGCCATAATGAACTTGGCCAGCTTATCTATCTGTTGCTTTAATTCCTGTTTGGTTATCATCTAGACTGTCACCTCATGATAAATCCAATCCCTACTATTCCCATGTCTTGGCTCCATATAAACCCTGGTCCCTCCCAAGCTCAGAGGGGTCAACATCTTCTGCTCTGGGTAATTCCCGCCTGGTCTGAACCCGCTCCTACTCCCTTGCATATATCCAGCCAACCATCCACCTGTAGCGGTCAAACTGATATACTTATCAACCATCTTATACTTCCCCTTGAATTTTACATCATAACAGTAGGGGACTTTGGTAGTAGCTGCTTTGTGTTGGTGGGCCATAAGGAAACAATCAGCCTCAAATTGGGCCTTGATGGGGTTGAGCTTGTTTAATGCCGCACCTGGTGTATTACCCCCACCCTCACCATGATGACACCAGATTTGAAAGTCAGTAGTGGCTCCTTTATTTCCTAGAATTTCCCGATCAAAGAGGAGATGAATTCTTGCACAGTCGCCAAGGAATGGTGCTTCTAACTTTTCAGCTAGTTTGGTATCAGATGTCACACCGTTGCCATAATCGTAATAATGATGTCCTTCTAACATCCCAAGCCATTTACCCTTGGTGCCATCTACAAGGTCTAGAAAGCCGTCCATGTGTTCTTCAAGTAATGTAAGCAACCCCGTCTCAATGTGTTCATCATTGTCCGCACCCGATGCCCTAAGCTTAGCCCTAATTGAAGGGCGTATTGAATCGGTATAATCACCCAACCCAAGAAAAAGAAGTGTGTAATTCTTGTTATCATATGCCTCAAATATCCTATTAAGCCATCTCTTGAACCTATCCCCAGAGCAAGCTGATGATCCATACTGTACATCTGAGATAGGTACTAGGATGGTGGGCTTCCAAGGTGTGCGGTGTGAAATGATTTCCATTAGCTGTTAACTCCTTAACACATGGTCAAACAATACTGGACATACCTCATTAGCTTGCCTATACATCTCATCAACCAACTCTAGGAAAGCAGGTGCAGCCTTACCATCCCCATCTATGTCCTTACTGCCTCTGAGGGTGAATAGATGGTGTAATGCACGAGCATTAGAGGCACAGACAAAGGATGTCTCAGTACCTTCTAAGGCAGCATAGCGGGTGAGTTCAGCAGGATAACCTTTTTTAGTCATACGCTCCATAAGGCGTTGGGACTGCTCAACTAAGTCTTCATAGTCAGACCAGCAATCTAGATCAGAACTAAAAGGATTAATAACATCTATCCTATGTCCATGTATAGCCCTCTTACTTCTCTGCTCAAAGCTCCAATCCCTAGCTATCAACCTATGCCTAAGAAACTCTGTCATCAACCAACTGGGCACCCCTTCGATATCATAGACAAAGATGTTCATCTCCATGACATCAAGGCTCCACTCTTCTTGAACCACAGCCTTGAGATACTTGGCCCTCTTCTCTGATGAGGCGTTCCATACCTCATTAATTAGATCATCGTGGTTCTTGACCGTCCTAGCACGTCGAGAAGCAAAGTGGGCTAGTTGTTCAAAGTATGATCCGATAGATTTATCGGGAAACATCAAAGTGACATTCATTATATCAACACCTATTCCAAAAGAGAATATTAATAGAAGGTGTTGGTAGCAACTCCCCTAACTTCCATCGTACGCCGTTGTATAATTCACGTCTCCAATCGCTGGCACAATAGTTGAGATGCCGATTAACTATACCAACCCACGTATCTTGCTGCCCACACATGTAATCCTCAATTAAACCTAGGCATTTCGGGCATTCAATCCACCTACCTAATATCCTGAAACTAGCTGCGGTAGCGGTCATATCAACACCTCTGGCACTGTCTCAAACACCTTCTCTATTACCCTATCCTGAAAGAACTTGGGAGCAAACCCTTTATACCTTTGCATGAACCAGGCAAAGTTATCATCCACCACCAGATACTCACACTTATCCCCCTCACTTCTAGTCCCTCTACCACACTCTTGCACCAACGCCTGCATCACCAGATAACTCCCCCAATCCTTATCCTCTTTGTACCTTGCCTTAACCACAGGGTCTCTAGAATCTGGATAGGGTATCTTCCCAACGATACAGTATTCACATTCTACACCAGGGAAGTCCCAACCGCTAGTCACGGTAGGGGAAACCAATATAGCAGGTGCTGGTGCTCTCTTGAACGCTTCAACCACATCCACCACATTCTTACTATTATGGAGGAACATGATATTACTGTGCCTGCTCTTGGCCTTTATCTCTTGGCATCTTTGATAGCTCACCCCGAAGATGATCCCCTTTCTATCCAGCCTCTTGTTGATGATCTGATCTATGCGGGTTAACCATACTGCCAAATCTTCTTTGGTGGCTCTGAAGTTCATTCTGGCAGCTTTAACACGAGCAATGGGGGAGTTGGCAGCAGGGAAAAAGCTAGGCACATCCAACCATTCCCTTTGCTCTTTGGGGATATGGAGACTATCAGCAGTTTTAGGGGAGAGTGTAGCCGACATAACCAATATCTTTGGAGTGTTTCTAAATAATTGTCCACTGTATTCTCCAGGCCAGATCGGTGTAAGTTGATATCCTGCCTGCTTGTTGGCCCATATCCAATTCCCTTGTGATTTGGCGATGGTGTCAATCTTCCTAACCAGATACCTATAGTGTTTGAACTCTCTTAAATCTTTACTCTTCTGTGTCCTCTGCGCTTCTTTCTTGGCCTCTAGTAGATTCTTGTTAACTGTCTCTACTATCCCCACTGCCCAATCCCGCCAGTGATCCCAACTCTTAGCAGCATCAGGTAACCTTTTCCCCATAGCTTCAATCTCTGAATGCGTTATGTAAACTGCCATATTGGTTTCAAGGGCTTGAAAAATTAGATGCGCCTCATCACACACCAGTAGCTCATGGGGATTAGCACCCTCTACTGTTAACCCATGGCGTGTGTGGGTAGTCATGGCTAAATAGTAGGCGTAATTGGTTACTAGTAGATTACTGCCTATTGCCGCGTCGAGTTGATCATAATAACTACACCCGCCAAACTCTTTGTAATCGCACTTGACCCCCGCATGACAAGCCCCATCATCAACCGTGATACTCTTGTCCTCAGATAGTCTACATTGATAGCTATTCTGCCCCCTAATATCCACCATACCAATCCGCTCAAAGTCGTCACTAAGCTGAGTTTGCAATCCCTTAGTGACTGTTAGGAATGCTGCCCTCTTATCCCCTAACTTTGAAGCCAACACACCAAGGACTGATTTACCTGAGCCGGTAGGCATTGACGCACAGAGAAACCGCTTAGAGGGTGATGGGTCTCCAAGCCAGTCAATTATCCGGTTGTAGGCATCCTCTTGCCCTGGATACCATTTGTCGAACTTGGGAAGGCCC
>SDBT01021717.1_pt1 | contig 10030 bp, 10 predicted proteins | sample 2277101 | NCBI WGS metagenome assembly SDBT01 (sample SAMN10404973, study PRJNA504765) | marine sediment metagenome | isolation source: marine sediment core GS10_PC15, 103 cmbsf | place: Arctic Ocean: Southern Knipovich Ridge | collected 2010
GCTCTTAATTACCGAGCTAAGCTGTTTGATTTTTTGCCCTGCCTGCTCGATTTCGGTCTGGAGTTTATCGGCGAGCTGCCGGGCCTTTTTTGCCTTAGCCTCGACCTCGGTGATTTTGGCGGCTTCTTCATCTACGTGGTCGTCCCAGAGGGCCTTGCATTCTTCGAAGGAGCCTTTGGGCAGCAGCTTGATTATGTCCATCGGGACATCGTAACGCTGGTCTTTTATGAACAGGCCTGCGCTGCCCTGGTATGTATCTTTCATTTTAATATACATTTTCTTCTCCAATCAAAAAAAAACAGCCGGCACTACCGACACGACATCCAACAGTGCCGGCTGCATTCTTAACTTTTACGAAATTCTTTGAACCTTTTTAGGCTTCAATCAGTTCCTCAAGACCCATACCGGCGGCGTTACGGGGACTCTCATCCGCCGGAAAGCCGATAGCCAGACCATGGAGGTTCGAGCCGTTAACTGCGCCGGCCGCCGAATGCGGGGCCTGAATTTTCATATAGCGTTTGTGACTCTTGGTCAGGTCGATGTAGATACCGAACAGCTTATCGTCTTCATCGAATTGAATCGCATCCGCTAACGCGGCATTGCTTACATCGGTATAGGAGCCGCCTGTCGTATCACATTCCTCAATGAGCGGCGCCGTGCCTTCGGCGGTTGAGCCGACGGCGTCTCCTGATGCGACATCGGTAGTGCCGACTGCGAGCAGAAACAAAATCGCAGCCAAGCCCTGGGTATCAATGTAGGTATTGCCGGCGAAATCGCCATCGTCTTTTAGCTGCGGGGGCGTGACCGTTTTGAACTTCATCATTTTTAATATGGCACGCAAATCCATTGTGAGTCCTTTCAATATCAGTCCTTTGTTTACTGTTATTGTTCATAACCGACTATGAACAACCAAATTATCAGCCTTCTTAGCTGGCGGCTGTGATCAATGCGCAGATCGGGCCGGCGTTGGTAGTATCGCCAACACCGTGGGCGTTGACGGCGAACCGGTCGCGGCCCCTGACTGCAATAACGCCCTTCTCGAAATAACGTTCCGAGGACTGGGCGAACTCGATACCGCCCCGCGTGCCGAGCATTGCTCCCTGGCGGAGATTGGCTAACAGTGCGCATATCTGGCTATTGGCCTCGGCTTTGGGCATTACCTGAGTGAACTCGACCGGATAGCCAAGATAGGTCCGCTGGCGGGTGATCTGGCCGGTAAGTATCTCAGTTGCGGTGCCGGAACCGGCGGCGAAGGCGAGCTTGACCATAACGGTCCAGAAAAAGTATCGATGCGCATACCACTTTAATCCACCGTCATCGGAAAATTCAGGTACTGTGCCTACGAGCGATTCGAAATTAGCCAGGGTCAATTCGCTGTAGGCGTTACCGGCACCGACTACCAGACTCTTGATATTCCCAATTGTGGCATCGACAGCCAGCAGGGCTCCGGTGATTCCGGTCATACCAAAGAAGGTACTGGGACCATCACCGAGAAAACCGATCAGGTCTTCGTAGTAGGCCATCGACCTGCCGAACAGGCCGGCCAACATCTCACCCAAAGCGACCAGTGCATCATCTTCGAGCTCCATCGAATAACAGGTAAGGAAGTTGAGTGTTCGTGGTGTTAAGGTCACTACCGGAATCGTGGGCTCGCTCTCGGTTATCGTGCCGCCCTCACCCGGGACATAACCGGTCAAGAGGCCGTCAATCTTCGGCTGGGTGGTCTGGCCGGCACCCATCGGGACGTTCTGGGCGTTGGCCCTGTACCTGCTGTAAGTTTCGATCAGCATGATGATGCTGGGGATCTGCTCGACAGTAACCAGAGAGCCGGCTGCCTGGCTGGATCCGACCAGGGCCTTGTGCCCGTTGCCGTCAACAGGATAAGGCTCGATTCCCATATCCTCGAGGGACTTGTGAATTTCCTCGACCCTTGCCTTGAAGCGGCTGTGGCCGCCCATAGTGGCCGACATAATCAACAATGCAAAGGCCTTCGCCTCCCGTTGGCTGGCGAAATAATGGGTTTTGCCATAATCGCCCGCCTGCAGTGTGGTATCGAGAGCCAGGCTCTGGCCCTTCAATCTGCGGAGTTGGCTGCTTAATTTGTCGATGTGGCCCTTGACCTCGCCAAAGCCGGTATTGAGTTTGTCGATATCGGCCGAGCTCTTTTTGATGAGCTCGCCATCTTCGCCGGTGCGCTCGTTTATAAGGTCGAGGACCTCCTGCTTGGTTGCCAGATTCTTCTGAATGTCACCAACCGCCGTCTCGATCTTATCGGCGGTCTCTTTTAGTCTTTTTTCCAACGCTTCATTGGTTAGCATGATTTTGATCTCCGAAATTTAATGAGTTTTCAATTCTTTTTAACTGCTGCTCGGCTATATCGTTTTCACCGGCAGGATCAGACCGTTCGGATGGGCTGCCGAGCAGAAGCTCATCTGCAAATCTGTCCCGATCGGCGATTAAAAGCGTTTTAACCTCATCGAGCTCGTTCTCGATGAAGGACTTCAATTCCAAAATCTCTTTTGTGGTATTGCTCGAGTGCTCCGAAAGCAACTGCTTGACTGCTTCGGTGACAGCGTCCTTGATATCATCATTTTCAAAAAAGCCTTTTGCCCTGGCTAAGGCCCTGCGGTTGGAGGGAACCGGCACAGCCGATATTTCGAGCAGCTCAATCTTCGTATAGGTTCGAATCCAGCCGAGCTTCTCATCCTTTTTGTCCTCGAACTCGATAGGAATAAAACCGACGCTGAAGGCCCGCATGTGCTTATCGCGATAGAGCTGCCAGTATTCCTCACCGAGCGGCGTCCCGGCGAACCGCATAGTGAACGTGACCTTTGTTTCTTCTATTTTAATGCTCTCGGGAATGGCCGAGCCGATTACCGGTGAATTGCCGGTAGGTAGCCTGTGCTGATGACAGGCCAAAATAACAGGGTTGTCCCTGAACGCCTTCAGGCTCTTTTCAAAGGCACTCGGTAGAATGATATCTTTGTCGCGGTCGAGATCAGAAGTTGAAGCAATAGCATCGAGGGTTCGCTCCTGCTCGTTTATTCTTTTAACTTTGGCAAAACAGTATTTAGTCTCCATTTTTATGGTCCTCGCTTTTTTGTTTTGATTTGGCAATGTCTTTCTGCATATCGCTATAAGAGTAAAATTGCATATTGGAATAAAAGGCCAGGTCGAATGTTTTGCCAGCTGCCATGCGGGCTACTGATACGCAGCGGCAGTTGATAATATTGGCCGCCAAGCCGGAAGGATCGCCCGGGTACATCAATAACTCGCCTGCCACCTCAAAAGGCAGACCGACTGCAATACCTTCGGCATATCGATAACCGGCTTCGGTGTGGGTGTCGCGAACGTCGGTGTCGCCGGAAGTTATCCAGCTTTTTGTTTTTACGCCGGCGGTTTTCATACCGGCCTGCCGGCCGGTACTGACCGCACCTGCGGTCTGGGTTCGGGCGATTGATAATGCCCGTGCCCTGTTAGAGCCCAGGGCCCTTTTGACGCGGGCGGTCAGATCGTTTAGACCCTCGCCGGATTCGAGACCACGGCGGAGCTGCTCCGCTATAAACTTTTGGGTAGTCTGATTAATGCCGGTTATCTTGGCGGCCTGGCGGATAAGGGCGGCCCTTACAAGCGGCATTCTTTTGGCCTGCTCGGCTATTTCGGCGAGCTGGTCACCGGAGATGCCGAGGACCTCGGAAATCATCTGACGGGTGCCGAGTTCCGAAGCCTTGCCGAAGAAGGTCTGGTTGATTACTTTGATTTTACCGTTCTCGATTTTCAGGTCGAAAACGACCCGGGCGATTATGTCTTCGGGATCAGCCTTTTCAGACTTGAGCTCAGACAGGGCATTTTTGAGCTTGCCTATTAAAATTCGCTGCTGGCGAACGAAAAATGTCCGCATCGCCTCTTTATATTCCCGCTCGATGCCTGCCCATGAGATGACCCAGTTTCGCCAGATGCGAAGACGCTGCTGCAGGCCATCTTTGACCTCGGATTTTGTATCTTGTATTTCGGATTTTGCAGTAGTGGATTTGGGTTCTTCACCTTCCGGCAGTGACGGGCCGGTGATTCCCTCGAGACCCGCCTCGAGAGTGTATATGGCGGGGACCTGGCCCATACCTATCCACCAGTCATCGCCCCAGGGCTGGTTTTCGTACGGCAGATCGTGGGCCTCTATCAGGTTGTTAAGTGTCACGCCACTTTGCGTGAATTTGAATACCTTCTCGGCGACCTCACGTTGGTGCTCCTGGACGGTCGGATGCTGGTCGAAATCGAACCATGCGAATATTTCCTGCTTGGCAGCGGCGGCCTTACTGCGGGCCAAACGATAGAGACGGCGGGAAGATAAAGATTTCGTTCGCATACCGGCGTAATACTTTGTCGCCGATAGTGCCACGCCGCGAGCGTCGGCGGAGTAGAATAACGAGAGGATGCCGTGAGTTATCTCACCGGCAATAAGATTGCCGAGCGGCATGATCGTATTGAACATGAACGCCTTTTGTGCTGGGCCCTGGGCGTACTGGGCCTCGGTGCCGAGCCCGACTATTTCGGGCGGTACGCCAAAGGTCGAGCAAATTCTTTTATCTTTTAGTTCAATAATATCAGCGAGCTGCATATCTCTCATCTTCATAGCGATCGTCTTAACATTCATACCACCGGTCAAGACGGCCGTTCGCTTGGCCTTAGTGGGACCGCGATGGCGGGCATCGAACTGGCTTCGCAATAGCTCTACCTGCTCAGGGGCGAGTTTGCCCTCGGTAGTAAGGATTATTCCAGGCTCGGCGGCGTTGTCCAGGGCACTTGTACTAAACAGTGAAGCGGCGTAGCTGTAGTTGATACTCAGCTTCGCTGCCGATGTTGGCCCTACTCCGTGGAAGCGGTCGTAGGGATTAAAATTCTTTATTTGATAAACTTCATCGATAGCATATTTGACCCGCTGACCGCCGGAGCCGCGAAATTCCCAGCCGACAAGGTCACCGTCACTTCGGCGATTGTGAGTAATCGCGTGCATCTGGGTTCCGGAGACCACCGCTACCTCCTTCGGCCGGTCGCCTTCGAAATCGGTAAAGACCCAGAATACGTCACGACTTAATGCGTAATGACCAACAGTGGAGATAATAAACTTCTCGAAACTCATCAGGGGGTTATTAAAGAGTATTTCGTACTGCGGGCCGGATTCGATGATTTTATCATCGATAGTCGAAAGGACCAGGGGCAGACCCTGTACACCTTTAACCAACTCCTCTACGCAGCGAAAGACTAATTCGACCTGGCTGTAAGGACGGGTGGGGCTGGAGCTATTGTCGCCTGTGAGCCAGACGCTTTTATCAAAGAGCTGGTGGATGGAAGAGGTAAAGTCTTTTCCGAAAATCAATGAGCCGATTTTTTGTATTAGTTTGTTCACAATATGATACACTCCGGAACTACAACTTCATCCGATGCTAATAGCGAGAGTCCTCCAGCCCAAAATCTGTCGGCGTGACCTTCCTTCGTATGTTCAGAATCGAAGCGGACATTGCCGGAGACTGTTGTGATTTTTTTTACGCTGTGAAGATCGTTACGTAATACGCGTGACAGGGATATTCTTATCCGGCGATCCTCGAAGGCCCGCAACATTCGGGTTGCCATATCGCTTTTGGACTTGAGAGTAAATGAAACGCCCTCTACGCGATACGGGTCAAATTCGTCTACCGTATCTTCGGCCAGCTGCATACCGAGACCAGTCTCATCGATGCAGGTGCGAGTGAGATTGATTTTCCTGATGATGTCGCAAAGTAGGCTTTGCTGCTCCCGGAACTTGACCTTGTTAAATACAAGCATGAGCCGGTTCCAGTATACGTCGCCGAGCAATTCGTTTATCCAGAGGATCGAGCGGTCTTTTTTGCGACCGACATCAAAACCACCGTAAACAGAACCGGTCGGTTCGAAATCAAAGGCATTAAGGTCGAAATCTTCGTAGAGAATTTCCTGCGGGACCGTATCATCCTGGCAGCTTGCGATACGCTCATAGCTCAAAAGGGTTGATGCTTCATCGACAAATTTGTTCTCGAACTCCTGCTGCCAGGCTTCTTCATCATCGATAGCGTCTTTTAATTCCTGTATATTATGAGGGACGCCGTCGGCAACTGCCTGGTAAATGTCAACGGAGTGCTTACTCCAGCTATTGTCACCGGTTATTAATGCATGAAATTTGTTGCCCTTGCCTTGCCCTGTCGAAACGATTCTGATTTTGTAGCCACGTGATATAGTAGGGAAAAGGGCCTTCCATATCGCGGCGGAATCCTTATGAAAGGCAAACTCATCGAGAACAACGTTGGCTGAAAAACCGCGAGCAGTATCAGGATTGGCGGGAAGCCCCATTATCCTGGCACCGTTCGGAAGGGTGATAGTTAACAGGGTGTACCTGGTATCTTGGAAAAATGATTCCTGAATGTCCGAAGCGGCGGTGGAATATGCCCTGCAGTGCATACTGACTTTTTGCATCAGCTCTTTACTCTGGCGTTCGCCCGCTGAAAGTAACACCCAGTCGTCGCCGGTCTCGATGGCGTCGTCAATCACCTCGAGAGCAACAATAAAACTCTTGCCGATCTGACGACACATGTGCCCTATTTTGAAACGACTCCTGTCCACCATCCAGCGGTTTTGATAGCCGTACAAAGGCACTGCAACTTTGTATCCCTGGTAATCGTAAATTTGTGTTCCAGCTACTGTCATTTTTTCACTATACCGTAGACCTGCTCCCTGATCGCCTTGAGGGCTTCAGGGTCGATTTTCTTTTTAGCTGCGATTTTAGTAATCGCTTTATCCGCCTTCTCGACCTTTGCTGTGAGCTGCTCGCGGATGTACTGGTCGGCTTTTATGGTTACCTGGGTACAGTCCCTTATTGCCTGGCATACCTCCTTGATCTGTTTGGAGCTATAGTCATTATGTGAAACCATAAATTCGAGGATCAGGGCGGTCGCCATTTCAGCGGCCGCCTTTTGCGTTTTCGGTGCATCCTCGGCAGTCAGACCGGCCATAGTCTCACGAGCGATGAGACCGGCATTTTTCATTCGACTTATCGCCCGCATCCGCATTGCGAACCGGCCGATGGCCGATTTGGATACGGTAAAACCTTCCTGTCTGCAATAGACAACCATATCGATGTACTCAGGCTTGCCATCGCGGTCACCTTTTAGGCCATAAGGCCACTCATCGTCAACGATCATGCGAGTCAGGGTCTCCCGCAATTTCGCCGGCAGCCTATCGATAGTACTGTGCGTACGTCTGTCCTTAGCCACAATCAGATCTCCAAAGCCGGGTCGGTCTGGGTTCTTTCGGCGATCTCTTTTCCCTCGGGTGTCAGTCTGGCAACCTTCTTTCTAAAGGGCATCCCGCCGATCTTGTCATCCACGAATTCGATGTAGCCCTTCTCGTGCAGGTAGGTGACATCCTTTGCGAACAGAGATTCGTCGTAGGTCAGATCGATGTAAAGGACAGTCCGGTACAAGGAATCGAGCTGCAGACCGGTCGGATACATCATATTGAGGTTCTGCAGGATCGCTTTTCGGACCTGCTTGATTTTAATTGCTTCGATATCGGCCATCTTAACTGACTCCATTTTTTAACTGGTTTGTGATCTCTCGGGCAATATTGCCGCAGATTTCAGGCAGCTTTTCAATTACGAGGAACTTGCCCTCGAGCCGATTTAGGGTGCCTATCACGGCCTCAAGTCTCTCTCTCGTGTAACGCTCCGAGCGGATCCATGCTTCGCTCGAGACGAAGTCACGCTGACAATTACTTTTGCGTGCGGCAAGATGCTTTTGCTCCGCCTCCAGCTCGTTAATTCGATCATCATGGACATCCAGCCGCTTGCTAATTAATCGAAGGTTCCAGAGGACTAATCCTCCGATCAGTGCCGCCGCCGCGCTTAAAAGGATCCCGAAAATCTGTAATGCAGGTGACATAAAACTCCTTAAGGTGTAACGTTATTTCTGACCACTAACTGCTGTTTAATCGGCACCCTTACAGTCGCGACGATCAAGGGTGTGCTGCCGGCCTGCTTCGATCGCTGGTACTCTTTGAAGGCTTCGGCCTCCTGTGTTTTGCCCATGGATTTTAGGTGGGCTTGGAACAGCTCATTGCCGGCAACGATTTCTTCCAGGGCCTTGTTCTTCTTGCGGGCGAGCTTTAGCCAGTCGAGCAGCTTTTTACCTCCGAAGCCGGTCCCACCGACGCCGAACAAGATGGCAAGCTCAGCGGCAAGGGACAGGCCCTGCTCGGTAGCAGTAAAGACCTCCGGACGCTTTACGGCATCGGCGTTGGCGGCGCTCACCGTTGTGTCGAACTGCTGTGGATCTGGCTGGATTGATGCTCGGCCGATGTAAGAGGTAGCTGCACGGGTGCCTTCGACGAGCTGCTGCGAGGCGGGGCTGTGCGGGGCTGTGCCTTCGGCGTCGACTTTGGCCGCTACCTGATGGGTCAGCTCGGCAGACTGCTTCTGTACCTCGGTGGGTGCGAAACGCAACGCACCCTGACAGCCACCGCAAAAGAGCATGAAGACACAGGCACACAGGATAAAAAGGATGGTTAAAGATAGTTTAGAGTGCATTTTAAGCCTCCTTGCAAAAAAGTTGACAATCCGTTAATTCTGTTCGAGGGGCGCATAGAAAACGCCCGCTAACAAGTTTGCAAACTCAGTCAGCGGGCTGATGATTTCAGTCCGTCAGGCGAATGCTGAGGACATTCACCTGTTCAATTTTGTTGTTTTTACGATTTTAGAAAACCGAATGCAAGGGAAAACTTATTTTTTGCGAAAAAATTTTGAGACCCTAAGAATGGCGGTTATTGCGAGTTTTAGAAGGGCGTCCAGAAGCTGTTGTATCAAATAAAAGCTTGAGTGCATATTAGTCAGGCCCTAGAGGTTATAAATTTCCCGCAGGACGGACATACAGTTTTGCCCATCTTTAGCTTAGTCAACTGATGCGGCTCGAAGGGCTTGCCGCAGGCGTCACAATTTGCCACAGCAGGCTTATTAATCGGCTTCGTCAGAACCTCTTTTACCGGATTAGATTCGGGTCTGGATGTGTTTTTGCGGATTTGCTTCAAAAGGTTGATTGTTTCATTAACGCGAAAGATCCACCGCAGCAGTGACATGATTACGCAAAGAATGACGAGGGGAATTGATATTGTAACTATTATTATAACTAAACCGAGAAGTGATTCCATTGAAAAATTCTCAAAAAGTTTTTACGGACAGTAAGTTATTGCAGGTTAGAGAATTACCAGATTAACGTCCAAAGTCAAGGGATTTTATTATTGATTTGTTCACGGATGATCGTATAGTCGGAATTAGCTGTCGGCTGTGATCCAAATGAAGGCGTGGGGGCCGGAAACCGCAGCGAGGCAGCACAAATCCTTAATAACAGGGAAGTTAGAATGAATAAAATCACACCCAAGGCCGGAATTATTAACTTTCAAAAGGAACTCCAAATCCGACAAATTACGCAGATTTTGAAGGAGTGTTCTGTTGAGGAACTAATCGTTTTACAAGAAGGTTTTCAAGCAATGTTTGTGCATCATTCAAGCGTTTTTTCTGTGAAGAAGATAGATGAGGGTTATTCTGGGCTTTCTCAAAAATAGAATTCAGTTCTCTTTGATTTTGCTTAGCTAGAAGCTCGTTAGGCGGAGCTCCACTTGCATAATCGAGATAAAACTCTCTTTTTTCTGATGGCAATTCATTCAAAGCCAAAACTCCAGCCGAGAGAACCAATTTTAGCGAGGACCTATTAGTAAGCTTTTCAGCTATTGGCGTTGCCATTTTAGTTAAATCTTCTGCTCTTGTTCCCATATCTTCAAGTTTAATAAAATTTTTTCATTATGCAAGTCTTTGTTTTATATACATTTATGTATATTCCGTATTTTTCGTACATTTACGTATTGACTTTCGCCGATACAAAGTGTAGTTTCTAATGCAACACAATCTGGAGTATTGCAAAATATGGTAATGGCTAAAAACATCTGTATTCATGTATCGCCCAATACTAAAGAC
>SDBT01021719.1_pt1 | contig 10030 bp, 9 predicted proteins | sample 2277101 | NCBI WGS metagenome assembly SDBT01 (sample SAMN10404973, study PRJNA504765) | marine sediment metagenome | isolation source: marine sediment core GS10_PC15, 103 cmbsf | place: Arctic Ocean: Southern Knipovich Ridge | collected 2010
ATCTATCAGGATATTTTGGCTGGCCAGAATGGGTTGAAGCTGGTGGAGAAAGACGTGGCCGGTTCACTGCTGGCGGAGGTTGGGCCAGGCAATCCAGCGGTTGCCGGAAATAATTTGAAACTTACGATCGACACACGGTTGCAGGCGATTGCCGACTCCGCACTAGAAAATCGAATGGAGTTTCTAAATCGCTTTTCAGGGGATGTACGGACAACGATCGGCGTGGTGATCGCAATGAATCCTCAGACCGGCGAGATCCTGGCGATGTCTACCGTCCCGACCTACGAAAACAATCGACTGGCACGTGTCATCCCCGCGTATTACTTCCGACAACTTGCCGAGGATGCAAGCAAGCCATTGATCAATCACGCGATCTCCTCCGAGTTTCCTCCCGGATCGTCGTTCAAGATGGTGACAGCGGTTGGCGCCTTGAACGAGGGCGTAATCGACCCAAATCGAACGCTGTTCGATTCCGGTCAGATCACCATCCAAAACGCGTACTTCCCAAACGATCCTGGGCAAGCCAAAGAATTTGTGTGTTGGAAGGAAGACGGACATGGGAATGTGGATTTCATCCATGGAATTGCGTGGTCCTGCAACGTCTATTTCTATAAAATCGGTGGAGGATTTGAAAACGAAGTGCCCGATGAAGGATTAGGCATTGACGCGCTAGGAATTTATGCACGGGCGCTCGGATACGGATCTCCGCTTGGGATCGATTTGCCTGGTGAAGAGGACGGACTGATCCCAAATGAAGACTGGAAACGCATCAATCTTGGCGAAAGCTGGTCAACCGGAGACAGCTACAACTCTGTTGTAGGACAAGGATTTGTAGGAGCCACGCCACTTCAGGTGCTGACATCCATATCGACCATCGCAAACGGCGGCCGCGTAATGTGGCCGCATGTGGTTGCGGAAGTTCTGGACGGAGAAGGAAATATTCAGCATCGGTACGAACCATGTGTACTGTGGGATATTGCGGACGGTGTGCTTATGGAGAATGCGGGCGAAATCGCGGCTAGCTGTGAGAGCATGGAGCCCGAGCTTCGGGATGATCTCATCGCCGCCCATTCCGCCTCACCTGACATCACGGTCTCTCCCGGCGTTCTCGAACTAGCCCGCGAGGGCATGCGACTTGTGGTTGACGACGAGGATGGCACGGCGAACCAGTATGCGGTTCTCGACGGCATCTCCTCTGGCGGAAAAACGGGAACCGGTGAGTTCTGCGATGTAACCGCCTTCAATAGAAACCTCTGTGTACCCGGAAATTGGCCCACGCACTCCTGGTACACCGCCTTTGCGCCCTACGAGAACCCAGAAATCGTGGTGGTTGCCTTCGTATACAACGGCGGCGAGGGAGCGGTAACCGCCGGCCCGATTGTCAAGCAAGTCATCGAGGCCTATTTTGAGCTGAAGGCCATCGACGCCAACCGCTAGATCCCAACCTAACAGCGCTATATGTAGGGGTACGCCTCCTGGCCCCCCCAAGGTCTAGGTGCTATACTCGCCGCCCGATGGCCATATGAATACTTCGCTTGTAATGAAGGGCATCGGCGACGGCCTGTTGGTCACGGTACCGGAAGGGACCTGGAGCCTCGTACTGCCCACTCTCCTGCTAGCCATTGACGAACGTTCTGATTTCTTCCGCGGGGCGAATGTCGCCCTGCAGATGTCTGACCGCGCGCTGAGCGCTGCCGAGCTCGGCGGTCTAAGAGATGAACTGAGCGAACGAGAAATCGCGCTAACTGCGATATTGGCCACTTCGGTACAAACCCGTATTGCAGGCGCCGATCTCGGGCTGGCATTGGAAATTCCCCGACCCAACCTCGAACAGGATTCGGAGCTGGAACCAATTGAGCCAGATCTGGGGGGCGGCCAGGCGATTCTTGTGCATCGAACGCTGCGCTCCGGCCATATGATCCGCCACCCGGGCCATGTGGTGGTCATCGGCGATGTGAATCCGGGGGCGGAGATTGTGGCTGGTGGAAATGTCGTCGTGTGGGGTCGGGTTCGCGGCGTAGTACATGCCGGCGCGACAGGAAACACAAACGCTGTAGTGTGCGCATTGGATCTCGCGCCCACTCAGCTTCGAATCGGTACGCAGATCAGTATCTCGCCGGAACGAAAGGGGAAGCCGCGTCCTGAAATGGCGATGCTGAAGGAAGGACAGTTCGTGGCACAGAGTTGGAAGCACAACTAAGAAGGAGGAAATCTTGAGCGCAACCGTAGTGACCGTCACATCTGGGAAGGGTGGCGTCGGCAAAACCACGGCCACTGCCAACCTGAGCACGGCTCTGGCTGAAGCAGGCCAGAAAGTGGTATGCATCGATGCAGACATCGGTTTGCGAAACTTAGATGTCGTAATGGGTCTTGAAAATCGAATTGTGTACGACCTGGTGGACTTCATCGAGGGCCGCTGCAAGCTTCGACAGGCGATGATCAAAGACAAGCGGTTTAGCAACCTGTATCTCATCCCCGCGGCTCAGACTCGGGACAAGACCGCGGTTTCTCCAGAAGACATGGTGCGGGTCGCGGACGAGCTCAGGCCCGAGCACGATTGGATTGTGATCGATTCGCCAGCTGGGATCGAACGCGGCTTTCGAAATGCGTTGGCGCCTGCCGATGTTGTATTAATCGTGACCAATCCGGAGGTTTCAGCTGTTCGTGATGCCGATCGCATCATCGGGATGACGGAAGCCGAGGAAAAGGACGAACCAAAACTGATCCTCAACCGGGTGAAGGCAGACATGGTCCGCAGGGGAGAAATGCTGAGAGCTGAAGATGTCGTCGACATCCTTGCGATCGAATTGATTGGAGTCGTACCGGAAGACGAAGGCGTTCTCAAAGCTTCGAATCAAGGCGTCCCGATCGTGTTGAACGGCCGCAGCAAAGCCGGCGGCGCGTTTCGCTCGATCGCCGCTCGACTCATGGGCGACGAAGTGCCCATTGAGAATTTCGAAGCAGAGGCCGGGCTTTTCAACCGCCTGACCCGTATGGTGAAGGCGGGGGGGCAGCCCGCATGATCATTGATTGGCTGCGCGCTAGGCGTGGTGGCTCGGCCAGAACGGCTAAGCAGCGGCTGCAATTCATTCTGGTCAACGACCGAGCGGGCCTTTCACCTGCTAAAATCGAGGCTATGAAAGATGATCTAATAGCCGCGATATCACGACATGTGGATATCGACAGCGAGCGAGTCGAGATCTCACTAACCAGAGATCGCAAGAAGCAGCGCCTAGTTGCCGACATTCCGCTCGCAACGCGACGGCAGCGCGCACACTAACTGAATGCAGGCTCCTGCAAGAATCTGGCGTCACTTTGACGTCTGGCTCCTGGCGACCGTTGCTCTGCTGACGATCGCTGGGGTGGCGATGATTCGATCCGCCATCGCCGACAATCCCGAGTTGGTCGAGCTCAATGTGGTTGGCAGACAGGCCATTTTTGGCCTCGTCAGCCTCATCCTGCTGCTGGCGACCGCCGCCATCGATTACCGGATATGGGCCGCGCTATCCCGGCCCATATACATTTTTAACCTGATCTTCTTAGCCCTGATTCCAATTGCAGGCGTTGTTGGTTTTGGATCCGCACGCTGGTTTCAGCTCGCTACCGTAACGATCCAACCCTCCGAGCTGGCCAAGATCCTGATGATTCTGGTCTTGGCAAATTTCCTGGCTCGCAACAAGGAACGCATCAGCGAGATGCGCACCATCCTCAAGAGCTTTGCGCTGGTCGCGGTCCCGGCGGCACTGATCCTTATTCAGCCAGATCTCAGTACTGCGATTGTGCTGATGGTGATCTGGCTAGCGTTGGTATGGGCTGCGGGCGTAGGAATGTCTAAGCTTGGAATTCTGCTGGTGGTGGTTGTACTGATAGCCGTAGTGGCAGCTCCCCTGCTGATTAATTACATCGTCCAGGACTATCCAGCAGGTGAGGACTTTTTCTTTGTACGCAACTATCAAATGACGCGGGTGGTGAATTTCCTGTTTCCTAACCCGGATGAACGCTTTGGCGATATTTACAACGTTGAGCAGGCGCTGATCAGCATTGGATCCGGGGGATTATTGGGTCAGGGTTATGGAAGCGGGACTCAGGTCCAACTGCGTTTCCTGAAGGTGCGCCATACCGACTTCATATTCTCGGCTATGTCTCAGGAATTTGGTTTCATCGGCGCCATCGCCTTCCTGCTTTTGATCATGTTTGTGGTCTATCGGTGCTTGCGCGCGGCACGCATGGCGCGCGATAGTTTTGGCTCGCTGATATGTTATGGGGTCGCGATTCTATTGTTATTTCAGGCCTCATTTAACGTAGGGATGAATCTTAATTTGCTGCCAGTTTCGGGGTTGCCTCTCCCCTTCCTTTCGCAAGGAGGATCATCGCTGCTGACCACGTTGCTTGGAATTGGTCTAGTCGAGAGTGTGATCCTGCGGCACAAGCGAATCGAGCTATAAAGCCTTGTCCACCGAGTCACCCGCCCGCGTTCGTTTTGCCCCCTCCCCCACAGGCCGTCTTCATATCGGCGGTGCACGGACCGCGCTCTACGACTATCTGCTGGCTCGCCAGACAAAGGGGAAATTCGTGCTTCGCATCGAGGACACGGATCGAAAGCGATTTGTGCCAGGAGCGGAGGAAGAAATTTATGAGGCATTGTCATGGCTGGGGATGGAGTGGGATGAAGGGCCCGATGTAGGCGGCCCCCACGCGCCTTATCGACAATCGGAGCGCGTGGACATCTATCTGGAGCACGGGGAACAGCTCGTCGAATCTGGCCACGCTTACTATTGTTTCTGCACCCCCGAGCGGCTTGCGACCGTCCGCCAGGAGCAGCAGGCAAGAAAAGAACCGCCTCGGTATGACGGTTTATGTAGGCGCCTGAGCCCCGAGGAAGCAAGCCAACGAAAGCATGACGGCGAAGCCTCCGTCGTTCGGTTCAAAACGCCGCAAGAAGGCCAAACCGTCGGCGTCGACGTTATTCGAGGCGAGATCACGGTTGAGAACGCCACGCTGGACGACTACATCATATTAAAGTCCGATGGATTGCCGACCTATCATCTAGCGGCGATGGTAGACGACCATTTGATGGGGATCACGCATGTACTGCGGACTTCAGAATGGCTGCCGACATTTCCATTGCATGTGCTGATCTATGAAGCCTATGGTTGGGACCAGCCCTCTTGGGTACATATGTCCGTTTTGCTTAATCCATCAGGCAAAGGCAAGCTGAGCAAGCGACACAGTTCTGGGAAGTCGCATGCGGTTCATCCGCTGGAGTTCAAAGAGCTAGGGTATGTTCCACAGGCGGCTGTGAACTGGCTAGCCCTCATGGGCTGGTCCTACGACGATCATACTGAATTCTTCAAAATGGCAGACCTGATTGAAAAATTCTCTCTTGCCAAGCTAAGCGCCAGCCCGGCTGCGGTCAACTTTAGCAAGCTGGATCATTTCAACGGCCTTCACATCCGTTCCCTATCTGAGCAGGAACTGGTGGAAAAGCTGCTGCCTTATTTCTATGCCGCAAACTTGAACGTTACCGAAGATCAGCTCTTGCGAGTAGCGCCGCTCATCCAGGAGCGAATTCGCACTCTGGACGAAGCGGTCGATATGGCAGGCTTCCTTTTTCGGGACCCCGTCGAACCAGATCCTAAAGCGCTGGTTGGAAAGAACATGACGCCCGACGAGTCATCAGAGGCGATACGCCGCTCGATTGCAGTTGTGAAGGAATTTGGTCAATTGGAAACCGATCGACTGGAGTTCTCCCTCCGCGAATTGGCCGTAGCTCTCAGCCTTAAAGTGGGACAACTGTTTGGAATCCTGCGCATTGCTGTGACCGGTCAAAGGGTGAGCCCGCCCCTGATCGAAACGATGGAGCTATTAGGTAAGGAGCTTGTATTGGCGCGACTGCAAGCCGCCCAAAAGGCTCTTAAATCGCTACAATGAGCCCCTATGATAGAATTCGCCGGGTTCGCTGGGGGCTCGTCTAATGGTAGGACGTTCGGCTCTGGACCGAAAAATTGGGGTTCAAATCCCTGGCCCCCAGCCTAGACAAAGAATTGCAAAAGCCAATGGATGACCTGATCGCCGCACTGAATTCAAGCCAGGCACGTCTCCAGGAACTCCTGGTGCGGCTTTGATTTCCCCGAAAAAGAAAAACAATTAACTAAGCTGGAGCGCGCTGCCGAAGACCCAAACCTCTGGGACGATCCTGCGCGCGCCCAGGGCACGATGCGTAAGCTCGCAAGGCTGCGAAAAGAAGTCGAGACCTGGCGAACGCTAAATCAGCGCACAGAAGACGCACTGGAGCTGGCTGGATTAGGCGATGAGACACTACAGGACGATATTGCGCAAGAGCTGAGCACTATTGATGCAGAACTTGAAGGCATCGAATTTTCCAGCCTGCTATCCGGCAAATACGATGCCGATAGCGCAATCCTGGCCATTCACGCTGGAGCGGGAGGTACCGATTCGCAGGATTGGGCACAGATGCTCGAGAGAATGTACCTTCGGTGGGCGGAGAGCAGAGATTTCCGAACCGAAATCCTGGATCGCAGCGAGGGGGAAGAGGCGGGCCTCAAGAGCGTGACCATCGCGGTGGACGGAGATTACGCATATGGCTACTTGCGATCGGAGCGCGGCGTTCACCGGCTCGTTCGCATCTCGCCCTTTGACTCCGCTCGTCGCAGACACACATCGTTTGCCTTGGCTGAGGTTTACCCGCAGGTAGAGACCGACACTGAGCTCGAGATCCTGCCAAAGGACTTGAAGATTGATACTTTCCTATCGGCAGGAGCTGGCGGGCAGAATGTACAGAAAAATGAAACCGCAGTGCGCATCACACACGAACCCACAGGAATTGTTGTCACCAGCCAAAATGAACGGTCTCAGACTCAAAACAAGGACAATGCGATGCGGGTGCTACGTGCGCGCTTGCTTGATTTAGAACGGCAGAGACGAGAAGAGCAAATGGCGGAGATAAAGGGCGAGCATGTCAGCGCCGAATGGGGAAGCCAAATCCGCTCCTATGTGCTCCACCCCTATCAGATGGTCAAGGACCATCGAACAAACCACGAACGTGGCAACACGAGCGCGGTTTTGGATGGCGATCTCACCGAATTTATGGAAGCCTATCTCAAGCGCGAGTCCAAGTGAGGCGCGGCGACACATTCCTTGAAAGTTTTTCCAACTTAGAGTTTCGCGGCTATGCGTAGTAGGCTATAGGCCTCAAGAAGCCATAGGCCTCAGGAAGGCGCTGGCAATCCGTATGCTATAATCCGCCCCGCCCAGGAGGAAGCAGCTTGAAGTTTTATCTCGATCTTGCCCTCATCATCGTTTCGGTCACGCTCATTATCATGGTCGTTCTGCAAAGCCGCGGCGTTGGCCTGGGCGGCCTGGGCGGCGGCGATATGGGAGCCGGCGGCGGGTATCACGTTCGGCGCGGAATTGAGCGATTGCTTTTCAATCTAACCATTGGGCTGAGCATTGTGTTCTTCGTGCTCGCGATTCTGAACGTCACCTTCCCCGGATAACCTCACCCACGACCTATGCGTAAGATCATTTGGCAGTTAGTAATCGCCCTCGGGGGCCTTTTACTGGTTCTCGGGCTCTTGCTCGGCCAAACCCCGGACCCTGAAGCCACCTTCGTACAGCCTGTTCATGGCGGATCTTTTGCCGAAGGGGTCGTCGGACAGTCGGTACGCCTCAATCCCCTGCTCGATCGCGGAAATCAGGTGGATCGAGATATCAATCGATTACTGTACGGTGCACTGGTGCGTTTCAACTCGTTTGGCGATCCCGTCCCTGAACTGGCCGAAAGCTTTGCCGTCTCCGCTGACGCGACTCTCTACAACTTCACCATCCGTGATGACGCAGTCTGGCATGATGGAGAGCCGGTGACGTCTGACGATGTGATTTATACCTACTCTAAATTTTCAGAAGAGGGCTACTCTGCGCCTGAAGATCTCAAGCAACTGTGGGCCGAAGTACAAATTGTCAGACTCGACGAGAAAAACGTCCAATTTCAGCTTCCCGAGCGATTTGCGCCGTTCATGGACTATATGACGGTCGGCTTGCTGCCCGATCACCTACTTCGAGGCGTTGACGGGGAATCGCTGATCGATCACCCATTCAATTTGGAACCCATTGGAAGCGGCCCGTTTCGCTTTGAGGAATTCCAGCGAGATGAAAATGGTGACGTGATCGGTGTGAGCCTTACTGCCTTTGAGGAGTACGTGCTCGGTTCACCTTTCCTCGAAAGAGTTGAATTCCTTTTCTTCGAAAACTCGGAGCAAGCGCTCCAGGCGTTCCAGGAGGGCGAGATAGACGGCATTGGCCAAGTATCCGATGATATTCTAGAGATGGCGCTGGCCCAGCCTGGGCTTAATCTGCACAGTGTACGCAGCCCGAGCACCACGGTCGTGTTTCTAAACACTCAACATCCTGACAAGTCATATCTCGGCGAGAAGAATTTTCGTCAGGCTCTGATGATGGCGATCGACCGAGAACGAATGATTGGTGAGCTTCTCGAAGGCCAGGGACTGATCGCCTCCGGGCCAATCCTGCCGGGGCACTGGGCCGCGGCCTCTAATCTTGAGCCGCTTCCGTTTGATGTGGCTGCTGCGGAGGGATTATTGGCCGGCCTGGGCTGGGAGATCCCGATCGGGATATTGCCCGGCGCGCCAGAGTATGTCCGCACAGACGGCGAGAAACCATTGTCGCTCCAGTTGGCACATTTGGACGAGCCGTTATATTTCTCAATTGCCCAAATGCTGCGGTCGAGCTGGCAGAAGGTAGGAATTGACGTGGAATTGGTGTCGTTCCCGGCTCAGACGATACTTTCGGACATGCTGATACCAAGGGAGTTCGATGCCGTGTTGACCGAGCTGGACGCCTCTCAGACTGCCGATCCTGACCCGTACTCGTTTTGGCATGATTCTCAAGCCGAGACCGGTCAAAATTACAGCGGATTTGAAGATCGAAATATCAGCATCTGGCTTGAGCAAGCTCGTGTTACGGCCAACAAAGAGCGTCGACAGGAACTCTACCGAGATTTCCAATTTCGTTTCCGGGATCAAGTCCCTGCTCTAATGCTTTATCATCCTATTTTTACGTATGCTATTAGTTCTGATGTCCAGGGCGCAAGCGTCGGCCCGATCTTCGATCCTAGCGACCGATTTGCAAATATCGGAGATTGGTTCTTGCTGGTGCGCCGGGGCTTTTCGAGTGCAGAGGAATCATGACTAAACTGACAGAATTGAAAACAGATGATGGAGTGCAAGGGAAGGTCAGCAGCATTAAAGTCGCCGGGGCCTTCATAGATGTTGACGCCGAGTCGGAAGGCTTCGTTCACCTCTCCAGACTGCTGCCCCGCTCCAACCGCGTCGAGGATGTATTAACTGTTGGGCAAGAACTCGAACTTTGGGTACACAAAGTAGATCCCAAGGCCAAGCGTCTCGAACTGACCATGGTTCGCCCAACCCGATTAAAGTGGGATCAGATCAAGCCTGGATTGAGAGTCTTTGGATCGGTGACCAGACTGGAGAAATTCGGCGCCTTTGTAGACATTGGTGCAGAGCGCGACGGACTGGTCCATGTCAGCGAAATGAGCGATGGATACGTTCGCGATCCTTCCGAGATTGCCAAGGTAGGCGATGAAGTCGAGGTGGCGGTCCTTGAAGTTGATAGGGGTAAGAAACAAGTTCGACTGACGATGAACATCAGCCTGGAAGAGCTAATGGAAGATGTGGAGGAAGAGGAGGAAGAGGAGTTACCAACTGCGATGGAGGTCGCGCTTCGGCAGGCCATGGATACCCCCTCGCCTCAGTCGCCATCATCAGAAGCATCACAGCCGAACGATGTCCACCGAGATACGCAAGATGAACTCCTCGCCCGTACTCTCACGGAGCGAGTCAAAACCTCCACCGACAGCGAATCAAGCGAAGACTAAGCTGAGCAGCAGGCAAAAATAAAGACCGAGGCGATCTCGGTCTCAGACTTGCCAATTAGCTTGCTGGAGCGTTAGCTTCGCTCCTCCTTCAGCCAC
>SDBT01021720.1_pt1 | contig 10030 bp, 9 predicted proteins | sample 2277101 | NCBI WGS metagenome assembly SDBT01 (sample SAMN10404973, study PRJNA504765) | marine sediment metagenome | isolation source: marine sediment core GS10_PC15, 103 cmbsf | place: Arctic Ocean: Southern Knipovich Ridge | collected 2010
CCAGGGCCTGCCTTTCGGGGGACGTCAACTCCTCGGGGAGCTTCAGGAAGACGTGTTTTCTGCTATGGTGGGACGATCTTGCCATAGTTCAATCGGCGTCGGCTATCCTGCCGGCGCCGCCAAAGGAGCGTTATCGGACCATTAAGCGGCCCTATTCGGGATATTATAGTGCCCCCCGGCGTCCTCGGCAACAGGTTCGGCGACATATCTCCAGCAAAACAGGGAAATTGCGCCTGCTCGCCGACGCGAAGGCTGGCTCGGCTGGGGCTTTTACCCCTTCGTGCCCCCCCTATCCACCGTCAGGTTGGCGCCCGTCGGTCCGGGCTCAAACACATGCGCTTTCGATAGTTCCAGTCGAAGGACCACCTTTTGGTCTGGGTCCAAGCCCCGGCCGGCCTGGAGGCGCGCGACTAGCGGTTGGCCATCGGCCAAGCGGCAATGCAAGTCCATATTCTCCCCGAAAAGCTCCGTGAAGGTTACCCGCGCGCCGAGCAGGGCTCCCCCACCGACCGGCCCGTCGGCCGGGGCCAGATCGATCGCTGAGGGGCGAACCCCCAGCACCACCTCTCGGCCAAACCACTCTGCGAGCGGTTCGGCAAAGGTCGAGGGCAGTTGCACTGTCTCCTGCCCAATCTTCAGCAGCGCCCGCCCATCTTCCCGTCCCAGTCGCCCGTCCAGAAAGTTCATCGGAGGGGCGCCGATGAAGCCGGCTACAAAGCGGTCAATTGGGGCCTCATAGACGTCCAGCGGTCGGCCGCATTGGTGGAGCACCCCATCCCGCAACACCGCGATCCTTCGCCCGAGGGTCATCGCCTCTTCCTGATCGTGGGTCACGTAAATCGTGGTCGTCCCGAGCGTCCGGTGGAGGCGTTTCAGCTCGGCGCGCATTTCCACGCGGAGCTTGGCGTCCAGGTTGGAGAGCGGCTCGTCGAAGAGAAACGCCTTCGGCTTCCGGACGATCGCCCTGCCGACGGCCACGCGCTGCCGCTCGCCGCCGCTGAGTGCCTGGGGCTTGCGGCCCAGCAGGTCCTCAATGCCCAATACCCTGGCCGCATCTCTAACCCGACGGTCGATCTCCTCCTTCCCCAACTTCCGCAGCCTCAGGCCGAAGGCCATGTTCTTGTAAACCGTCATGTGCGGATAGAGCGCGTAGCTCTGGAAGACCATGGCGATGTCCCGGTCCTTCGGGGCCAGATCGTCGACCAGGCGCTCACCGATGCGGATGTGTCCGGCGGCCAGCTCCTCCAGGCCGGCGATCAGCCGAAGCACCGTGCTCTTGCCGCAGCCGCTGGGGCCGACCAGAACGAGAAACTCCCCATCCTGGACCCGCAGACTCAGCCGATCGACGGCCTGTATGCCGCCGGGGAAGACCTTCGAGACGTTTTCAAGAGCGACCTGGGCCATGTGTCCCTGCGCCTGTGTCAAATACACCCGGCCATGTTACGAATGCGCCACCGAGGCGGCAAGCCTATCCCCCGGCGAGCCCATCGCAAGTTTCCTCGCCGGCCCGACCGTGTCGAATTGAGAAAGGAGAATTCGCAGTTGCTGCTCATCCCGGGCATCGGAACAAGCGATATAGGAATATGCTACGCAGATCGATTAGTACGGATCGCGTGAGATGAATGCGAACAATAAGTTACGGTGGTCTGCTGGACCCGGGAAGGGCTCTGGAGAGGCGCCGTTGCCGCCTGCCGAAGGCGCTTCGGCCACTTGCCAGGCCCCAGGGCCTCCGACCGAAAAGACCACCGATGCCGGCGTCGAGTTTTGCAGGGGAATGAGTGACTCGCCCGGCAGCGAAAAAGGAAGCGGAGGACAATCCATGCGCGTATTGATCGCCGAAGACGACGCCATTTCCCGCCGGGTGCTTCAGGCGATGCTCAAGAAATGGGACTATGGAACCGCCGTCGCGTGCGATGGTGACGAGGCATGGGCGCAGCTTCAGCAGCCTCAAGGCCCCCGGTTGGTCATACTGGACTGGATGATGCCGGGGCTGGACGGATTGGAAATCTGCCGGCGTGTCCGGCAGCAACAACAGGATGACTACACCTATATCATCCTCTTAACAGCCCGCGGGCAGCGCGAGGATATTATCCAAGGAATGAACGCCGGGGCGGACGACTACATCACCAAGCCCTTCGACGCCGGGGAACTGAAGTGCCGCCTGAGCGCCGCCCGGCGCATCCTGGAGCTTCAGGACAAGCTTCTGGCGGCCCATGAGGCCCTTCGAGAACAGGCGACCCACGATTCGCTGACCGGCCTGCTGAACCGCCCCGCCGTGCTCGATGCCTGCCGTCGCGAACTAGGCCGGGCCAACAGGGAGCAGAAGGCGGTGGGCATCCTTATGGCCGACCTGGATCACTTCAAGCAAATCAACGACAGGTACGGCCACGACACCGGCGACGCCGTCCTCCGCGAGGCCGCCAGCAGAATGTCCGAGGTCATCAGGCCCTACGACTCACTGGGCAGGTACGGCGGGGAGGAATTCCTGCTCATCGCCCCCAATTGCGACGCCCGGGCCGGCCGTGAACTTGCCGAGCGCCTCCGGCGGCGAATCGCCGACAGCCCCATCGCCGTGTGCGGCAAGGAAGTTCCACTGACCGTCAGCCTCGGGGTCACCGCCTGGTTCGGCCGGCAAGACCCCGACGTCAACGAACTCGTCCGGCAGGCAGATGAAATGCTCTACGAGGCCAAAGCCTCGCGGCGAAACTGCGTCGCTGTGCACAAGCAGGCCTATTGCGGCGCCGAACAGCCCGCCCCGACGCCTTCGGGCAGATAAGAACTACCCCCGCCGCGGCCGGGCACATTGCGACGGGGGTAACAAACATCCCTGCTGAAACGGTTTATCCTGCGCCGGCTTCCTCAGTCTCAGTCACGCCCTTCGGAGGACTTGCCTTCGCACTGCCGACCTTGCCAGCGGGAGCCTTTTTCGCGAAGCTCCTGCAGCTTCTTGCGTTGCTCGGCGGTAAGAACTTCATTGCTGATCTTCTCCCGTGCCGCCTCCATGATCTCACGGATGGCCTCCCGCTGCTCATCGGTCAGGTCCAGCGATCGGAACATTCCTCTGTCGGCCGACCCATGCCCCTCGCCCCACCGCCGCTCGCCCTGGGCGCGATGCTTCCACATCTTTCCCAGCTTTTCGCGCTGCTCATCGGTGAGGACATCCTGTTTGACCTTCCCGCAGGCCTCTAGCATGATCCCCCGCCGCTTCTGGGGATCCTCGACGTCCTTGGCCTTCTCGCGGGCGGCGTCGAGAATTTCCTTCATCTCTCCGCGCTGCTCATCGGTGAGCTTCAGCCTTGCGAAAATGGCCCAAGGCCTGCTCTGGCGTGAACCGTGCTCCCGCATTTTCGCCAGCTTTTCGCGCTGCTCGTCAGTGAGGACCTCCTGCTTGATCTTCCCAAAGGCCTCTCGCATGATCCCCCGCCGTTTCTGGTGGTCCTCGACGTCCTTGGCCTGTTCCCGAGCGGCGCTCATGATTTCCTTGGCGGCCTCCCGCTGCTCCTCGGTCAGGTCCAGCGATCGGAACATATCTCCGCCGGCTCCGGCGTGATGCCCGCCCTTGGCGCCCTCAGCACGCTCGTGTGCTCCGCCGGCTGTCTTGGCGGCGAAGGCGAAAAGCGCCGGGGCCCCTATGGCCACGGTAAGCAGCACAACTGTCGCGATAGTCCATTTCCTTCTCATCTTCCACCTCTCCATTCGTAATAGGGCGGCTTATCTTCCAGGCTAGCCTCGTTTTGGCCAGTCAGGCCGCAATTCGGACTCCGGTTATCCTTTACACCAAACTAAACGCAGAGGCCAGACGGTTATTGCCACTGAATTCCACGAGCACTCAAAAACCAGCCAGTCTCTGGACGCCGCCGAGGCGCAAGGTTAAGTTGGCGGCCGGTCAGGAACTGCAATTTTCGGATTTCGGAGAAACCCATGGCCGGCAAGTACCCAACCTTCCAGACGAGCCGCCTGCACCTCCTGCCGCTGGAAAAGCGCGAGAACCTGGTCACTGTCGCCGATGTCCTGGAGCTCGGACAGCAGCCTATCCCCTTCGAGCATCCCGACCTGCCGGCCCTGGCCGACGCCATAGCCGACGCCCGCCGACGCGGCGCCGCCGTGGTCATGCTAATGGGCGCCCATGTCATCAAACAGGGCCTGAGCCGATATCTCATCGACATGATCCGCCGAGGCTGGGTTTCCGTGGTGGCCACTAACGGCGCATGCGCCATCCACGATTTCGAACTGGCCCGCATCGGGGCCACCTCCGAGTCCGTCGCCAAGTACATCGCGCGAGGGCAATTCGGCTTGTGGCGGGAAACGGGCGAGATCAACGATATCGTCAAGACAGGCAACGACCACGGCCTGGGCTTCGGGGAAGCCGTCGGAAAGGCTATCTCACAGAGCAACTGGCCCCACAAGGACCTCTCGATCTACGCCGCCGCCTGGGAATCCGGCGTCCCGGCAACGGTCCACATCGGCGTGGGCTATGACATCATCCACGCCCACCCGAACTTCGACGCAGCGGCCGCCGGGTCGGCCAGCTATCGCGATTTCCTCATCCTCGCCAAGGTCATCGAGAACCTCGAAGGCGGAGTCGTCCTGTGCGTCGGGTCGGCCGTCATGGGGCCGGAAGTCTACCTCAAGGCCCTGTCCATGGCCCGCAATGTTGCCGACCACGACGGGGGGGAGATATGCCACTTCACCTCGGCTGTCTTCGACCTGGTCCACCTGGAAGGAGACCTCCACGCCGAGGCCCCCAAGGACACGCCGGAATATTACTATCGCCCCTTCAAGACGCTCCTGGTCCGCACCGTCCGCGACGGCGGCAAGAGCTGCTACATCCGCGGCGACCACCGCGCCACGCTGCCGGCCTTGCATCGGCTGCTGGCTGAGCGGATCTAGGCGGTCTCAGGTAAGTTCGTTGGGGTCCATGGCAGACGAACGCAGTAGTCACGCTGTTTCGGGCACGCAACACAGCATGCGACTTACGTAAGACCGCTTAGCCTTCCGAGCCCCGCCGGCCCCAGCCAACCTGCGAAAGGCCCCGAAGCAGGATTTGCCTTGTTTGCCGGGGCGCGGTTCCTATAATGCCCTGCTTATGAGTATCCCCGGGGCGTGGCGCAGCTTGGCTAGCGTGCTTGACTGGGGGTCAAGAGGTCGCAGGTTCGAATCCTGTCGCCCCGATGTGCGACGGCCGTTGTCAGCGGACGACAGCGGCCGTTTTCTTTTGTCACTGTCGCGACTTATACCGGGCGCACGAAATTCATGCGCTCGGCGGTACAACTCCGCCACTGTCCATAGTGGTGAGAACAACCCTTTGCGACATTGCTGCTCTATACGCTGGCGCATTTACTTTGTGCGCCTCGTATTACGCCATGCTCGCCCTGGCGGTCTGCTCCCGCCGCTTTGCCCTCCATCTTGTCAGGAAATGACCTCGTTTTACTGGACTTGCAGGAAGTTGGTACAAGCATTGGTACAAGCGGAGAGAAAGCGCAAGTTCTTTGTCTGCCGTCAGTCCGTTCCGCTTCGCCCGATCCAGAGGTCGATTTCGGCCTTTCGTAAGTGGTTTCAAGCCCTCTCGGGCTGTCAGTTGTGCCAGTCCTTCGGAGTTCTTGGGCTTCTTTTCCGGCATCCAAGGGAAGGTCGGGCAGGGCATTGAGCGCCCCGGCCACGTCCAGCAATTGCGGGTCGGTAAGGCAGTTCACGTACTTGCGGAGTCCGGCCTGGAGCTCCGTCATAGATGGCCGGTAACCTTCGATCCATATGGTGGTCTTTATCTTATGGGACAAGAACATCTTTGGCAATTCTGAACCGGCGCGTTTTTCAGTGAAAGAAGCTCTATCCGCCGTGCGCCATAGTGCCTGGCCTCATCGTGAGAACCTTGGTAATGTTATTAGGAGCGACGGATACCTTCGCCTCCAGGAGCGTTTGCCAAAAGGAGGAGGCTTTGTGGGAGATGGAAAATGGCGTACTGGAGTCCAACGATCACCTTGCCTTGGTCAGAGGCGGACATGGAGGCCGTTCTGGCAGACGCTCTTCGCGTGCTGGAGGAGATCGGAGTCGAATGCGTCCACGAAGGCGCGGTCAAGCGGATACTCCGCTGGCCCGGCGCTTCGTATGTGGACGGCCGCTTGCGGTTCGCCTCCAGCCGTGTTGGCGAGTATCTGGATGCGATTCGGGCCAATCTGGCGGCGGACTCCGCCGACGACGAGGAATTCTCTCTCGGCGGATGCTGGACGTGCCTGAACTACTGTGACCCGCTGACACAGGATGTCCGTCCCGCCACAAGCGAGGAAGCGGCCGAGATGACCCGCCTATGGGATGCCCGGGGTGATACGGGGACGATTCCACTCATGCCGGGTGATGTCCCGCCGGAACTGGCCACGCTGGCCAGCGAGCGCATCGCGTTGACGAACTCGCGCAGGCTCGGCGGGTCATTGACGGTAATGGACCCCGAGGAGGTGCGTTTCCTTATCGACATGTACCAGGCTGCCGGACGACGATACGTCCTGCTGGAGCAGGTGGGTGTGAGCCCGCTTCGGCTCAATCCGGTGGCGATGGAAACCGTGCTGTGCTTCATCGACCATCCAGATGTTGATGTCCGGATGGGCGGGGCCATTCCGATGGCCGGAGCCACCTGCCCCCTCGATCCGCGCAGTGCGATGGTCCAATCGCTTGCCGAAGAGATCTCGCTGCACATAGTGCGATCAGCCATCTTGGGGGCAGACGGCAACTCGGTCGATCCGCGCTTGGAACCGTTCGATTTTCAGTATTCAACTATCGTATTCGGCTCGGCGGAGTGGTGCCTGTATCGTTCGCTCATCGCGCAAATATCGCAGCACATCAGCGGTCGCCCGATGCGGGGCGGGTCGTTCCGCAGCGTAGCAAAGCGTCCCGACGCACAGGCCGCTTGCGAGCGCACTGCCTCAGCCCTGTGGCAGGCGATGCTCGGTAGCCGCCGGTTCTGGGCCGTGGGGCAATTGTCAGTGGACGAGGTCTTCAGCCCCCAGCAGGCGGTGCTGGACGGTGAGATCCTCGGCTATGTCGAGCGGGTCATCAAGGGCATAGACACCAAGCCAGTACAGGCCGACGTCCTGGAGATGATCCGCCAGGGCATCCGGGACGGCAGCTTTCTCGGCCTGGACGATACGGTCAATCGATTCAGGGACTTCTGCTATTTCCCGGAGATCTTCCGCCACTGGAACCTGAACCGCTGGCGTCACGAGGGTGAACCCTCTGTATTGGCAGAGGCCTGGTCCCGTGCCCACGAGCAGATTGCCGCGTGCACGTTCCGCTTGGATGAAGATAGAGAAAAACAAGTGGACGCGATCTACAAAAAGGCATGCCGGTACGTGAGGGAACGGACCTGACACGTCTCAACATATCAAAGCGAGAGTTTCACCTCGACGACAAGTCCCCTCACCCAGTGGACATGTCAAGCTGACCTCGCCTCCCAGCCATTCGGCAGCGTGCTTGACGATAATCAGGCCCAGGCCTGTCCCCGCCCCTTCGCCTCAGCGGCCCGCGACGCGCTGCAGTTCGGCCAGGGCTTGCCTATCGGCCGAAGCGATGGGCCTCGTCGAGGTAGGCGATGACGTTTTCCAGTGGTACATCGGGCATGATCTGGCCGCACCCACATTGCAGCAGGTGGCCGCGGCTTCCCGTGGCGCGGATGCAGTGCCTCACCTCCTGCCGGACGTCCTCCTGGGTTCCGAACGGCAGGGTCTTCGTCCCGTCGACGTTACCGACAAGGAGCAACTCCGGATACCGGGCTCGGATCGCGCCGATGTCCATACCGGCCGCCATGCCTGCAGATCAGCCAGTGTTCTGAACTGCGGCTTGGTGTGCCAAAGGGTCCCACCGGCGACGACGATATTCTTCGCGTCAGTTGTGTCCCAATCTTCGGCTGTCCGCATGCAGCCATAGGTCGCGTCGATGCCCAGCTTTTCACACGCGATGGCAGCACATTCGGGGAACGGAACCCCCGTGGCGAAGTGCTCATAGACGGCTTTGTTCTGGAAAGACTCCCAGACCGGCACACGATCAGGCCGACGGAAATTGATGGCATCTTCGATGCGCTGGACGACGGTAGGATTGATGGCGGTCATAGCCAGCCTCCGGCAGAACCGTTGGGACAGGCGACCCCTGCCCGCTTTTCATACCAGGTCATGTGAGAGAATCGGTTCAGGGGTCACAGGCCGAGCCAGAGTGAGGTGCACGGCCCCGATCGCAGGGCCAGCCTGCTTCGCCGCCGGGAACGCCCCGACGTGTTCATCGCTTCCGGCTCGTACTTGCTGGGGATGGTAACGACGGCCCAGTATAACTCAGCCGGTAAGCTCGATCCATGTCCCGCCAGCCTGGGCGGAGGCGTGCTCGGCCAAGACGGTGCGAATGGTGGACAGGTTCGCCCGGACGCTGACGGTGGGCTCCCGACCGGTCTCGACGGCTGCTAGCAGGTCGCCAATCGTGCGGGCCCAACTCGGGGGCACATCCCACCCGGCCCAGTCGATCCGCAAGGCTTCCTCGCCCAAGTCGGCCGAGGTGATACGGAAGTCATTGCCCCAGAACTCGAAGTCGATCGATCCCTTCTCACCGTCGACGCGGCAGCGGTGGGAGGTCTCTTGCCGTGCCGACAGCAGCTCGTGGTGGATGATGGTACCGGTTAGGTCCTCACCGAAGTCGTACACGCTCGTCAGCAGCATGTCGCTCGTGAAGTGCTGGCCGGCGGATCGAGCGGTGCGGGCCCAGACCCGCCGGGGGTCGCGCTCGGTCCAGTAGCGTAGCAGGTCAACCAGGTGGTTGTTCCACTGGAGGGTGATGAAGTTGTCGCAGCGGCCATACCAGGAGTCGGCTGGGATGGTGTTGTCCTGGTTCTGGTAGATCTGGAGCTGGGTGTAGTAAGGTCGGCCGATCAGTCCAGCCGCCACGATCTGATGGGCCAGAAAGTTCGCTCGCATCCACCGGTAGTTCTGGTGGACGGCCATCTTGATCCCGGCGGCCTCGACCGCGTCGGCCATCTGCTCGCCCTCGGCGATGGACTCGGTCAGCGGTTTCTCCGTGATGATCGGCTTGCTCGCAGCGCAGCAGGCCTGGACTACCGGCCCACGGACGTCGGGCTGGGTGCACAGGTCGATGACGTCGATGTCGGGATCGGCGATCAGCTCCCCGAAGTCTTCGTACGCCTTGGCGATGCCGAATTCCTCCGTCGCCCGCGTGCGGGCGGCCTCGGCCGTGTCGGCCACGGCGGCGACTGTCCAGCCGACGGCGGCGTAGCTCTTGAAGTGCTGGCGGGCGATGCCGCCGAAGCCGACGATGCCGATGCGCCAGTCGGCCTTGCGGGGCATGGCAAACTCCAGCGGAACGTTCAGGTCCTGGGGGCTGATGGTCTTCGGGTCGCTCATGGCGGGCTCAAGCCTCGGGGTCGTTGGGTTCGTCCTGGCCGGGCATCAGGTGGCCTTTACGTTTCTTGCCGCGGAGGGTGGTCTCGCACCAGAAGTAAGCGGTGTCTTCGAGAATCTCCACCAGCTCGTGCGTGTCGCCCATGCGGGTAACCAGCACGTCCCCCTTTTCGAGGATGTAGTCCTTGCCTTCGGACTTCATCAGGCACTTGCCGCGGACCATGAACACCCACTCGTCGCAGTCGTGGAAGTGCTCTTTGGTGATGTTCCGCATTCCCTTGTCGAACTCGACGAATCCCCATCCCTCGAATTCGTCGCTGAGGGCGTTGGCGTTGGGTCCTTGTACGATCGGCATGGCGGTCTTCCTTATCTGGAATGTGGCGGGCACCGCCCCGGCTGTCGGACGGTGCGGAAATAAGTTCGGTCAGTACAGCTTCTTCACCTGCTCACTCAGCCAGGCGAAGCTCTTGCCGCTGCGTTCCTCGCCGCCGCACTCGCAGCTCAGCACGCCCTCAAAGCCGGCCTTCTTGAGCAGCTTCAGGCAGGCGACGATGTTCTCTGCATTGACGCCCTCGCCCAGCGGGATCTCGCTGGTGGCGATGCCGGTTTCCTCGCCCCGCAGGGCGGCGGCCAGGCCCTTAGAG
>SDBT01021721.1_pt1 | contig 10028 bp, 16 predicted proteins | sample 2277101 | NCBI WGS metagenome assembly SDBT01 (sample SAMN10404973, study PRJNA504765) | marine sediment metagenome | isolation source: marine sediment core GS10_PC15, 103 cmbsf | place: Arctic Ocean: Southern Knipovich Ridge | collected 2010
TCATCGTTCTTCCCTTTGCGTTAGTGGTGTTGTTTCCTCTCATGCCCTTATTATACCAGGAATCCTGCGATAGTCAATAGAAGAAACGGGGAAATCCCACGGAATGTGGGAAATACTTGGGCAACGTGGTTTCTACGGTTTCCGCAACAGCCGATCAAGCGGCTCCCTGACAGCCAGAGCGATCCTGATGGCCACATCCAGGGACGGGCTGGATCGGCCGGCCAGCAGGTCGCACAGGTATTCGGGGCCGATGTGGGCGCGGCGGGCCACACTGCGCTGCGTGGACCTTTCGCAGAGACGCCGGACGTTGCGGCGGAAATGAACCATTTGTTTCTGAGCTTGCATTCTCTGACCTTAAACGATAAGCTAACGGCTGTCAAGGGGCATTTGCAAAAGGAGAATGATATGAGACACTGGACTGTAATGCTCACGTATTTGGTGCCCAGCTGCAAGTGGAGAAGAGATGCGAAGCTAGGCGTGTTAGCCGAGACGGCCGAAGAATCAATTGCGATGGCCCGAAGCCGCGGCGTGCCCGAGGATGCCACCGACGTGCTTGTGTGGTCAGTCCACCACCAGGGGCACATTGACGTGGCAGGAGAATGACATGAGTCGAAATTTCACGCAAGAGGCAACAACACTGCTGGCGCTTCAGCCTCAGACTCTGAAAGAGACTGGGGATCGCCTGGAGGCTATTGGGCGGCTGCTTGGCGAAACATGTCAGGCCATAACCGACACCCGTAAGCTGCTGGCGGAGGTGGTCGAAGCCGTCGTCGCGTATCAGTCCTGCGGCACGACCAGCACTCCTGCTGCCATTAGATTCGAGGCGGGTCTTAACCGCGCAATTCGCGAGGCAAAGGAAGCGTTATGAGAACTCTCGGCCCCTGCCCAACGTGTGAGAGATTGCCCATGACGCTAGACGGCGTGCGGATTGTGCCGGGCCGCGATGAGGTCTGGTATAGATGCAAGGGGCTAGATGACGTGTTTCGATCAGGCAACCCAGGCAGCGCAATATACTGGGATAACGCAACCGAGGAGTGGTATGTAGAGGGAACGCGAGAGCTTGGCGACGACGCTGACAAACTTGTCAGCGACTGCTACAGCCGCGAGGAGCTCGTGCCATGATCCAAGACGACAAGATGGTTCAGGAGGTGCTACACAATTGCCGAGCCTGTATCCACGAGAATGACTGCCCATTGCTTGAGTTCGCGCGGGATGCCATAGTGGATCTGTGGGATTTTGTCGAGTACTGGAAGGGCTGGCCGGAGAACGGCGACACAGAACGCTCTCGCGATTGTTACTTTCGCCTGCCTAACGGCCCCTAATCCCACCATTCACAATCCGGCGGGTCAGAACACGTCAGCCGGAGCAACCACGCCTTGCGGCCCGCACAGCCCGTTCTGTCGCGTCCGCAGTATGAGCCGGTGAATTCCTCACATGCCAGGCAGGAGGCCACACGTGGGCGTATGTCGGCCTCGGGCAAGCGATCGGGGCCCCGTGTGAAGTGATCGGCCGGGGAGAGTTCAGACAGGAGTGCATCTAGGGAGTCCATGTTCCGGTCCATGGTGCAACCCATTTGGCCATTAATTCACCAGCCATTGTGTTGCTGCCTGTCTTTGGGTTATCATCGTTAAACGTACCTTCCTGGGTGTATTCTAGCTCGCATGGAACAAGGTCCGGGTGAATTAAAAAATAGCCGCCGCAAGACCGCGTTTCCCTCATCACCCAGCCGTGATAGGGATCGCCGTCTGCCATGCGAATTCCCTCCATGCAATACGAATAGCTCGCGCCCGAACTGGCTGGTAGCGTGTCGGGGTCGTGCGAGTGCCAATCTAAATTGCTATTGCCGGTCGCGATGTTGGGTGGCGAAGAGATTATACATTCATCGCCGACAGCATAAAGGTAGTGTTTCGCAGGTGTGGGCCCAATACGCATGCGCACCCTGTAGCCGGATTCCGGGCCGTCTTGACCGTCCGGGTTAATCGGCATAGATAGAGTGTAGGATATTGACGTCTGGAAGGAATAGATGCCAGGAGTCGTGAACAGCAACGCACCGCCCGACTCAGTAACGGTTCCGTTTCCGTCGAGTTCCATTGCCCCGACAACGGACGACGGAAGTTTTCTCGGAAAGTCGCCGCTAACGAATGGTATCTGCGCAATGCCGAGGTGACTGCCTGTAGACGTTCCTTGGTCCACTGCCGAGAATACGGCAGCCACTAGCAATGGCGTATCGCCGCCAGCCTGCTTCAGTTCAGAAATCTCCCACCAGTCCCGATCGTGCGGATGGATACACCAGCCTTCGGCCGCGTCAGTTGTACTGGTCGCCGCACCGCCGGTATACGTGCCGATCAGATCGACCAGCGTGAACGTCTCGCCGGTGGTCAGCACGCCATTGATTCGACGTAGGTGAATCGCGATGCCCACGCCCTTGACCGTGCCCGATTCGATCTCCTCCAGGTCGGATGCACTGAGTAGGCCCCGGACCGCGGAACTGATTTCGTCGAACGGATCGATGTCGGTGATGAGGCGGAAGCGGCGGTGTTGGTAGGGGATCATCCGCGGGGGTGGCGTCGGGTGGGGAGGCCCGCCCATGTGCGATTCACCCCATTGTACAACCTTGGAGATCCGCTCCATGCTGTGCTCATCGAAGACCTGGATCTTGTCTGCCATTAGATTGCGGATTTGGCAAGGGTGAAGTGTTCGCCGATGTCAATGTTCACGTCGGGCAGTCCACAGCGGTAGAGGTCGATGTTGTTGGTCCAGGTCACTGTGCCGGCAGGATCTTGGATCCCTCCGCCGGAATGGACGACCGCATTGACACACGTGCGGCTACGCGCGTCTTGTCGGAAGTCGATTGTCGCGCCGTCGCTGACTTCCAGGTTGTCTACGTCGCCGACGCTACTGTAGAACAGTGTACCATCTACCAGGGCAGTTTCTCCTCCGACGCCTACCGTGGCATCTTCGCCAACCGCGGCCGTCCCACCGGTAGAAATGAACGTCGAGACGTTCGACTCGAAGTAGATATGACCGCCGCTCTTGGTAATCTGCGTCAACGTAACGCCGCTACCGCAAGTTACCTTCGCATCGACAAGGGGCTGTGTGATGTAGCCCAGCGTGACAAGGTCGACTACAGCGGTTTCGCCCGCAAAGAACCCCAGTCCCACGTCGCCGCGATTGACGGTCAGGGTGGTGTCGTTCGATTGTGTGCCGGTGGTAATCAGCAGGGAGGGGATGCCGGTCTCGATCGGGATGCCGGTCTTGTAAACATTGATTGCCAGGGCATCAGTCTGATTGCCGATCGCCAGCTTGAGCCGAGAACTGCCGTCACCGTCGCCTTGGCCGATGTCAATATCATCGATCGCCGTACCCAGCGCCAACTCAGTGGGTCGATACTCGACGTACTCGGCACTGTTGCGGGGCAACCCGATAAACCCGGTGTACGTGCTCTTGGCGGTGAAGCTGTCGATATTGCCCATCGCATGGAGATTGTAGAGCATGTCGACGGAGGAATGCTCACAGACCAGATCGTCGCCGGGGCCCGGTAACGTGTTGCTGGAGTAGTTTGTCAGCACAGCCACGTCGTTCGGCCCGCTGTTGGGGACCGACTCGGTCACAGCGCCAATCGTGCCAGCGGCGCCAGCAACACTGGACGTGACTATATGGGAGGTACCCGGGGTGTCCGAGGTGAGCGTCACTGTGTCGGTCGCAACCGTGGCAGTGATCTCGGCCACCTCTGGCTCGGTCGATAGATTCCAGGCGGCCGATAGTGCCGCGGCCGTGCCATCGGCGTCGGTCGTACCGGTCACACTTACAGTCTTGTCGCCGACCGTGAGCTTGTACGTTGTACCCGCGTCGTAGCCGGTGATCTGCACCGTATCGACCTGTGCGATCGAGGCTGCACCGCCTTGCCATACTATGGTTGCCATGTTTCACCTATGGGAGATTGAGGCCGTCGAAGTCGGCGTAGTGATAGACGTCAAACGGGAGAAAATGCCCGTCTTCGCCTTTTGGTAACTGCATTCCGCGGGCGTCAAGCAAGACTATTTCACCGGTAGCAACACCATGCTTGTCTTCGGTTGGTGTCCCGGTAATGGGCCTGCCATCGAACTTATACGTATTTGCTTCCTGCACGTTCTCGAACGCGACCCGGCCGCGATCGAGCACAAGCACAGGATTCCACCCGTTATCACGGACGCGAAATGATAAAGTAGCCGTAACGACCTCGATTCCTGCTTCCGTGACGTTGGCTGCCGTCGCGCCGGTCATCTTCACCGTTTCCTCGTCAAGCCCAAACCACGGCCGCTCATTGATCTTGCCAATCACTCCCTTGACGGCAATCACGTCATAGCCTCCGATCGGCAGGAACTTTTGCATAGTAATAGTCAGGTCGATTACTTCGCGCATCAGCGGCGGGTCGAAGGGTTGGCCGGCGGAATTTTGAATTACCTTAGGCGGCTCGCCATGTCGGCCGGGCGCCGTCAATTCAGCCACTACCTGCGATGATGCGTGGCCATACGTAATCCGCGTCGGCCGTTGTGTCGCTATCGAGTCCTCTCCGTCCTCTTTGTCGCTGGGCTTGTACTTGCCGACAGCATATCGACAACTAACTTCGTAGAGGTACTTTTCCTTTTGCTTGCCGGTCCGCCGATGACACAGTGATTGCGTGTCGGTACTCTGCCCAACGCTGTACGGTGTGCCGAGTCGCGGGATGCGGGGATCGCGGAGAATCTTCTTGATGTCGTCGTCATGCCTTGAAACGACTACGAGAAAGACTCGCATATACTCGGCCGAACCGACCTTGTCGGAACCCGCCCGGGTAGAGACTTGTTCATTGACACTGACTATACTCATGGAATGATCCGCTGTATGATTTCCCGGTCCGGATCATTCGGAAAGTCTGGGTCTTGAATGATCTCGAAGATGTCTTTGGTGTTCTCTGCCGTTTCTTCGTTAGCCTTCAGAACCTTGTCTCGCCAGTTGGCCTGAGCCACTGCCGAGAACGCTTCCACGCTGCCTTTAACGAAGGCGCCAGAAAGAGCCGGGCCACCGGTGCCAGCGCCCGGGCCACCCGTTACGCCTCCGCCACCGCCCGGGCGTGGAACTTCACCTAGCTCCGGAAGCTTGGGTGCTTTGAATAGGTTATTGACGATCTGCTCAAACAGCTTAACTCGACTTGCGAGAAACTTGCTCCCCAGATCGAGGCCTGTCACCGACTCCGCAGCTTCCGCCATCTTCTGAATGCCAAACACGGCAATCCCAACGGCTGAGATAATTGCCTTTGTGGCAACCTGGAATGCAGAAATAATGAAACTCATGACATGCCCGAATAGATTGACCAGCGGCTGTGCCAGCGTGCCGACAACAGAGATTGTGCTCTTGAGCATGCTCCATGCCTTTTGGAACGGGGTCAGCATCTTCTTCGCAGCTATGGCCGTGGTGTTATTGACTTTCTCGAGGGCTTCCTGGTTTGCTCGGATTTGTTCCGAAAACCCGAGTAGTGCTTGTGTTGCAGAAACCGACTTGTCACTAAAGCCCAACTGTATGATGGTTGCCCGCCGCAGCTTGTCAGACATCGGGCCCAGTACGTCCTCCAGATCGCCAATAATATCAGCAGTGTTTCGCATCTTTTCATTGCCATCAAACACTTTCAGATTCCAGAACTCCCACGCCTTGGCATTTTTTATGGACTTTGTTTGCAGGTCTCTCCAGACGATGTCTAGCGCCGTTCCGCCCTCCGCTGCCTTCTTTTGCTGGTTGGCAAATACCATAAGAACTGCCACGGTCTCCTCAACGGTCTTTCCAAGCGCCCTAGCTGCCGCCGCGGATTTATTCGTTAGTGCTTGCGCAAATTGAGCAGAGGTCGCGTCCGCCATTTGATTCGCTCGCGTCAATACATCGGAGACTTTTACTAGACCCGCCAGATTGTCCGCCGCGTTCTTCGATGACATTCCTAGCGCGTTCTGGGCACCAACTAGAAGGCTGGTAGCGGAAGACAAGTCTGATATTGACACTTGGGCAAAGTTGGCAACTGCGGGCAGTGCAGCAATGGATTGACTGGCATCGAGACCGGCAGACGCAAGAAAGAAATACGCGTCGGCGGCTTCCCTTGCCGAGAACGTAGTTTTAGCCGCTACCTGCTGTGCCGCTCGCGTCATATCGAAACGCATGGCGTCACTCACGTCGCCCATGACAGACAGGGAACGCCGCATGGCCTGCTCAAACTCTTCAGCCGAGCGTAGCAACGCAAACCCGCCAAACAGCGCACCGCCCGCCCCCAAGACTTTCAGGGAACTCGCAAGCCCTGCTATCTGACGACGGAACACAGTCACACGCTTGCCTGATCTGCGCAGCGCACTACTGAACGCCTTCGTATGCGCCGATACCTTGACGATCAGGTTCGCAATTACTGCCATGTTCCCTTATCTCCGACGGCCGCCTTGAATGATTCGAGTAACATCCGTTCGCGGTCGGCCATGTCCTCTTCGGTCAACTCTTCCGGCTCCTTGTTGTCGAAGTCGAGCAAGTAGTCCTCGACGGCGATCGTCTTGCCCTTCGGTGCGTGCGGCAAGGTACTCGCCCACGCTCCGACAGCCGCTTGCCAGTCGCCACGCTCCACGCCGATCGGACCGACAATCGACTCATACGCCATCCATTCGGCTATGTCTCGCGAGTCCGTCTCGTTCAGTAATTGCCATCGTGTCATCCCCAAGGCGAGAGCTAGTCTGTAGGTGAAGGCTCGCCAAGGGGATCGTCTAAGTTTCCCGCTAGTTCCTCAACATCGGCGTCAGTGAAGCCGCCAAGCCGCTGGGCCACGTCGAAGATGCGATCGACCGCAGCCGCCGACTTGTCACCGATCCGCCCGGCGTCGATGTTCTTGAACAGCCGTTCGCCTGCGTTGTTGCACACGGCCAGCACACACAGCCTTGCGCGGACGTTGTTGATCGTAAACTCGCGGCTCTTCCCCTTTCCTTCGATGCACTCATTCTCAAATTTGTCCCGCTCCCGCGAACCGATCGACCGGACGTAGACCGAGCCGCCCCACTCGGGCACCTTGACCAGTTCCATGACAGAGTCGTCGGCCGATAGGCACTCGTCGCGTGACAGGGTCTCCACGAAATCCTGGTCCTGGGGTTCCGGTTCTTCCGGTGGTAACATTTCACACACCATCGAATACACCTCCTGAGTGTTGGTTAGGTTGCGAAGTTCACGGCGCCCGTGACTTCGAGGGTAATATCGGCAACGATCTTTTCGCCTAGATTGGCGACGATACTGATATTCTGCACCAAGACGGACGCCGAATAGGTCAGCGTCCCACCCCAGTCGATCGTCAGTGTCGCAGCTGCTTGACCGAGCGTCGGGATCGTAGCGTCGTCGGGATCGTAGTGAACCGTCAACGTCACTTGCCCGCCGTCCTTCAGACCACTGAGCTTTTCGCGCCAGTCGCCCGAGGACGATTGCTTTGTTACGTCTACCATGTCGGCCGAAGCGCCGCCCACGTTGACGTTGTCGAGGTAGCTGGCAAAACTACCGATACTCGCCGTTACGTTGGTTGCTACGTAGTTTGTAACCATGATGGTCCCTTTCTATGGGGTGGCGTCGTAGGCGAAGTTCGGCGCGCCCGTGACTTCGAGGGTAATGTCGGACACGATCTTTTCGCCAAGATTGGCGACGATGCTGACGTTTTGGACCAGGCAGGTTGCACGATACGACTTGTCCGGATTTGGCGTCGGGCCCCACGTGATTGTCATGTCGGTTGCCGTCTCGCCGACAACCGGCGGATCGGTCGCGTCGGGATCATAGTGAACTGTAAGGGTGACTTGCCCGCCGTCTTTCAGTGCCGACTTTTTTTCGCGCCAGTCGTTGGCGGATGCTTGGTGGGTCATATCGACCATGTCAGCAGACGCACCGCCGATGTTGACATTGTCCAAAAATCCATTGAAAGTGCCGATGGCGACTGACACTCCCGTGGCGAGGTATGTGGTGACCATGTCTCTTAATCCTAGCTATACGAGGGAACGGAAATTCGGTAATGTACAAGCAGGTCGAGCGCCACATCCGGCGTGGACGTATCGGCGGCTGTGTCGGTGATCGTGATGCCGTCGCCGATGTCATCGACCTTGCACCACACGACCGTTGTGCTGCTATTCCATGTGCCGGAGAAGCCATCCGTCACCAGCCGCACGGCGTCGGCCATACTGCGGGCTGTGTTCGGGCTATTGCTTAGACAGATAACCTGGATACGGGCTTCTGCCAGCGACGTGGGGGTGGTTTGCGCTTGTATTGTCTGACCAGTGGGGATGTTGACGATGATTGCGGGAAGGCTTGCCAACGCGGCGGCCGGCGCCGTCAGGTCGAAGATTCCACCGGTGGCCAGCGTCGTGACGCTGGCTTTGGCGTTGAGGTAGGCGATTAGGTCTGTTACGAGGCTCATAACTTCCTGGCCTCCATTTCGATACCGCGGCCGAGTTCTCTCTGCATTTTAGCGGCGGCGGCTACGACAGTGGCGCGGAAGGCTGGGCCAAGATGGGGTTGCGGCCTGACAAAGCCAAGCACAGTGCCCCTGCCTCGCCCGCCCTTCACCCTGCTTTTTGGAGCCACTTGCCGCCGCGCTCCCGGTGTGTCGCGAGCCAATGTTCCACGGTTTGCTATGCGGTGCCCATGTTCCAATAGATGCGAGAGGTTGCCGCGATTGTCGGTGCCCCTATTGACACCTGCGCCAATAACAGACACAACCACGCCATCCACGAAATAACTTCTTAGTTTCTTGATTAGCGCCTTGCGGTATAATCCTCGGCCCGCCCCCTCGAAGTCGCCCTGCTCACTGGCCGGTGCTAGTTTTCTGGCCGCCTTGAGCATCGACGTAGTGCTCTTGTTTACTGCCTTGCGCACGACGCGCCGATATACCTTGTCCGGCAGTGTGAGCAAGCGACGCTCCAGTTCTTTCGCTCCAACGATGGTTGCGGTCATCACACGATCTCCGTGCAAGTGATGAGCCACTCGATGTTGCGCTCGTCGACGTTATTGATCGCCACGATGTTGAGGAAGCGACTGCCGAACTTGATCCGCCACACGCTGGTCAGGGCCTCCAGTTCTCTCGTGTATCTAGCCTGGACAAGGTGCGTCATGTTGGCGTGGACTTGCTTTGCTCGATACGCCTCGCGACCGCCTTGCGGCATGATGGCGATGTTTACCTTGGCCTTGTCGGTCCAAACCGTCGTGACTTCACCGTTCGTATTGGTGATGACGGGCTTTTGAAACGTCACCGCGTGGCGGAGTTTGCCTGCTTGGACGGTCATTGGTCCCACCAGTCATCGGGGCTGACGTAGTCTCGCGCCTTGTAGTACAGCGCCTGTACGGCCATCGGCAACACCTTTGGGTCCACGTCGCTAGTCACAGCCTCTCGGTTCTCATTCCTATACGCCACCATCATCTTGATGGCGTGCTTCAGGCCCGGTGGCACGTCCGACCCCTCATCACCGAACCCGCAGACGAAGGTGATCTCGATGTCGTTCGTGTGCCCCCGGTTGCTCGGCCAGGTCTCGTTATGGTTCAAAATGATCCGGCCCGGCGTTGCGTCGGTGTCTACTGTATACAGACCGGAGTCGACCGTCTGCTGATCGCCTGCCGAGTCGGTGTACTTGACTGTCGTGACGGACACCAACGGCCGCTTCGGTAGTTCAATGATCGAGCCAGGCCAGTTGTATCCGGTCACCCGCCAGGTCTGCGTGATGAGTTGCTTGCGGGACAGATCCTCGATGTACTCGGTCGCCTCTTCCATGTACGTCTTCAGGTTCGCGTCGTCATCGTGGTTGGTCACCCGAGTATGTGCGCGGATCTCCTGCAATGAGACGGGCAACGCGGTCGGGTCAACTGATCGCGTCAGTGGCATGGCTTCCCTTCCGTTTCTGTCGGCGGGCGACGTGCTTCGGTGCCGGCTCTTCGGGCGGCGGATGACACGGCCTGGCGAGTCCGCGGCGACACAGTGTATCGGCGGCTCCGTTGTGAAACTCGACAATACGGCCGGGGACAAA
>SDBT01021722.1_pt1 | contig 10027 bp, 10 predicted proteins | sample 2277101 | NCBI WGS metagenome assembly SDBT01 (sample SAMN10404973, study PRJNA504765) | marine sediment metagenome | isolation source: marine sediment core GS10_PC15, 103 cmbsf | place: Arctic Ocean: Southern Knipovich Ridge | collected 2010
TTTTTTTTACTTTTTTAAAGAGTTTCCAAAACTTCTATTGATTTTATTTACGTTGTGGCAGAAGTTCCTGATAGTTCTTTAAGAAGTAAGAGTAAAAAAAAATCATAGGAGGTAGTAGAAATGGGAAAGTCAGAAGGTGTAGGACACGAAAATCATTACAGGGTCGCATTGTAGTTTTGAGTTGGAAGGTGGAAGAGAGGCTGCAATAAAAATACTTGGTGTTGAGATGGTAGAAGATGCAGAGAAAAGTCTACGAGAAATTATTTCGACTCGACTTTCAGATGACGGAGATACGGCAAAACGGTGTTTCAGAAGTAATAAAAAAATTTATATTATAATGTCTCACAGTTAAACCTTTTTAATAAATGCCCGGTACATACTGCCCAGGATAATGATCTTTATTTCCGCAAACCGGGTGAGGGGGCTTTCGGGGAAGCTCTGCAAAAAGTTCTCAATGGCATCGAGGGGTTTTTTAAACATCTGTAAAATCTCTTCCATTCCAATCTTCCGTACGGAAAAAAAGAACATCAGAAACTTTTCATAGGCCCCGGCAGCCCTTTGAAACTCCTGATAGGCCTGGGCCCTTCTGTCAACATCTACCGGACACCCTTTCACCGCATCATCGATAAAAGATTTCAAGAATTCGTACGCGTTATCCGCTCTTTCGGAGTGCAGCTTTGATCTGAACGATGGGGTTAAACTTTTGATCTCCTCCAGCTGCCGGTCGTATATTTCAATATATTTTTTAAACTTTATTTCCGTCTGGGGCCGGGTCCGGAATACCGCGTTATTAAAATTCTTATCGAAGTAACACGATATAAGCTCATAAGCTGTATTACTGATAAGACCGAAATACTTCTCATCCCTGATTTCATTTTTTCGTTCAATGACCGTTTTTTCTATTATTTTTTCAAAAGCTTCCCTTCCTTTTTTCTCTTTCTCCTCTCTCTTTTTTTCCTGCTCTCTGGCCCTCGCTTTAAGATGGTCATAACTACTGTACCCTTTTTTTATCCCTTCGTTGTAAACCCCGCGGGCAACCTCATAGTCATGAATTACCGAAAACCCGGGCCCTCTTTTATAAGACTCCTTTATTAGATCGTAAGCTTCATTTATCCTGACTATGGTATCGTGCGAATAGTCAGGGTTCTCCGCGTTCGAATCCGGATGAAATCTTTTCGCGAGTTTCCTGTATATCTTGTTTATCTCAGATAACCGGGAATCCGTTGAAATACCGAGGGTCCTGTAGGCTTCTATAAGTTCACCCTTTATCACTATTGTTCCTTTTAAAATCCTGTAATACCGGTCAAAAAAAGTTTAGAGGACCGTGTATTTCAAAAGATCCCCGAAAGAGAAAAAAAGCTCACCGGCAAGCAGCTCCTCGTTCTCTTTTAGAGGGGACTTTTTCTTTAAAAAATCATTTATTACATTGCCGTTCTCATCCTTGTGCAGATGAGGAGTGACAAGATTCATTCTAAGTTCGGTAACTCCTCTGGATGTGTAACTCAAAATCTTTATTGTACCGTCTTCCAGTATTTCATCAACAATACCTACATGAGATACGTAGTCCCCGCTCTCTTCTGTGGTTCTTTTAAAAAAAACAACATCCGCCTGTTTGGTTGGCGGTTTGAAGTAGACAAGGCCGTGGGCCTCGAGGGTCTCAAACAGACGATGGGAAACCGAAGTCGTCCCAGGGTTCTCGTTTAACCTGACCTTGTACCCCAAAGTCTGATAAACACCCAGAACAAACCCCGAGCAGTCATTTCTGGAAATAGCGCGCTCTCCTGTCAGGTCTTTCATACCCAACAGACTTCGGGAATAGTCCACGATTTCCAGCCTCTCCCTTAACCCGATGTCCGCCGGTTCTGACAGCTGCACCGTTTGGAGTCTTTGAACAGGGGCTGTAACGCAGGAAACCAATAAAAGGCTGGTTAAGATAAAACAGATAATAATTTTCATCATCATTTCCACAAATAAGGAAAGGGCCGCAAAGATCAGCCGCTCTTAATCCATTACTGCAACTTCACATCCAATGGCCTGAAGCGCTGACGCCGCTTTCAAAGCATCTTTTTTTTCAGAAAACCCAAGCCGTAAAATCCCTCCCTCTCCTTCTCGAATATTTACGATCTCAATATCTTTTATATTTACATCGTGGTAATATATAGTATTTGTAATTCTTGCCAGCTCCCCATGCTTGTCCTGAACAGCAACACGCACATCAAACAGCGGCTTTAAAAATCCCTTGCTGTATCTCGGGATTGTTTTTCTTTCTTTCTGCGCATTTACAAAGAACCTGTCCAGGTAATTATCGTCAGAAAGACGGTCGGTCAGATACGAAAGTTCCTTTTTAAAATCAGAAAGTGCCTTTTTCACTTCATTCATATTTGTTTTAATGATATCTCCCCACATAGCATAACTTGAAGATGCGATCCTTGTCATGTCTCTGAAACCGCCGGCAGCGAGGTTCCTGAACAGGTCATTATTTTTTTCCGCCAGATGGTTCGTGAGCAGGACCGCGAGAAGCTGGGGAAGATGGCTCACATTTGCTGCAATTTCATCATGCACCTCCGAAGGCAGTATCATGACATTCGCTCCGAGAAGATCTATTAACGAAGACAGCTTTTTCACTACCTTTTTAGGCGTACCCGGAAGCGGCGTCAATACATAAACAGCATCATAAAAAAGATAGGGGTTGGAATTCTCGATCCCCCTCTTTTCACTGCCTGCCATAGGGTGCCCGCCTATAAAATAGACACCCTTCCTGATGTGCTTTTCGGCAATACTGCAAATTACCGATTTGGTGCTGCCAACATCGCTGATTACCGTATTTTTATCAACGTGCTGAAAAATGTCCCCGAGCCTTTCGCCGATGTCCAGAAGCGGCGTGCAGACAAATACAAAACTGCTTCCTGAAAGTGCTTCCGGGATCCTGGAATATTCAAATCCGTCATTAATTATTTTCATCTCCAGGGCTTTAGCGATAGTTTCTGACCTGCTGACACCCGTCACTTTCAGGCCCTTTTTTTTAAAGGTGTGGCATAGAGCCCCCCCGATCAAACCAAGCCCGATCACCGTGACTGTAGTCCCTTCATCAATCATTTTTTGTTCCTTATACATAAAAATTGCCTAATTAGTTTCGGGTGCTAATCGATGAACCTTCCAACAGCCTTTGCTATGATCTGCAGCTCTTTCATCATTTCATCAAACTGCTCAGGATAAAGCGACTGCGCCCCGTCCGATTTTGCGTGATCAGGGTCATGATGGACCTCAACTATCAATCCGTCGGCACCTGCGGCGATACTGGCACGGGCCATGGGAATAACCTTGTCCCTGATCCCTGTTCCGTGTGACGGGTCTGTAAATATCGGTAAATGGCTCAATTTTTTTATTACAGGGACCGCGCTGATGTCCAGAGTATTTCTTGTATAATCTTCAAATGTTCTAATACCCCTCTCGCACAGGATTACATTCTGGTTCCCGCCTTTTAATATATATTCACTCGCCATAAGCCACTCCTTTATTGTCGACGACATACCTCTTTTAAGAAGAACGGGTTTCCGTAATTTCCCCACCTCTGCCAGCAGCATGAAATTCTGCATGTTCCTCGCCCCGATCTGCAGGATGTCGGCGTATTCACTTACCAAAGAGATCTGACTCACATCGATCACCTCGGTTATCATAAGGAGCTCATGTTTTGTGGCGGCTTCCCTCAATAATTTTAGACCTGTTTCCCCCATACCCTGAAAACTGTACGGTGAGGTCCTTGGTTTAAAGGCACCTCCTCTCAAAATTTTTCCCCCGTACTTTTTTACTGCCTTCGCGATTATTGAAATCTGTTCTCTGCTTTCAACAGCACACGGACCGGCAGCCACAACAACCTCATCCCCGCCGATTTTTACACCATTTATATCAATTATCGTGTCCTCTTTTTTAAATGACCTCGACGAGAGTTTATTGGGGTCGGTGATTCTGATGACCTCGTGTACACCTTCCAGGATCTCGAGCTGCCTAATGTCAATCCCGGTTTTATCACCAATGGCCCCTATTATTGTGTGAGTCACACCGTCAGACCGGTGGATTTCGAACCCCATCTCTTTCAAATGCTCAATTACATTTTGTATCTTAACTTCCTGTACTTTCGGCTCCATTACTACTACCATACATTCCTCCTGCTATAATTTTTTTATGGAGAGAAGGTCAATTTCCGTGTTACTGTATCGGGAGGAGATTTCCTTTAAAGCAGTGTTTAAAAAGGACAAAGCTCCGGAGGGACCGGGCAAAATGAAAAGTGTAAAAAAAGACGACAGTATCAAAACGAAAAAATAGAAAAGAGCAGCGAGTGTGAAATCAAAATTATCGAACGACAAAAAAAGAGATTTTTTAATTACTCTCCATATCGTATCCTCGTTGCTTAAAACATAGAGAGGATACACCCATAAAAGTATAAAAAGAAAGAATATCAGCATCCAAAAATTGATCGCGGCTATAATTACCGATATATCAGTACTCAGAACAAATATATAAAAATATATATTCGCCGCAACTGCTCCGATCACAACAAAGATCAGGCAGGAAATAATCACCGATTGGAAAAAATTATTTTTTATTGATCTAAAAAGATAACCGAACCTTTTCGCTTCATGAAATACTACCCGCTGTGTATAATCGCTTATACCCACGATAGAGCCGGATATAAGAAAAAAGCTCACGATTAAAAAAGTCAAATAAAGGAAAAAGGGCCTTCCTTTACGCGATGCTTTTGTGTTAAAAAACAGTATTTCAATATTTCCCTCACTGATATCTTCGATCTTGAATGTAACTACATCCCTGCCTGATGGGCTCCTCAGCGTTATCGGGCCGTTTATTTTCCGAATATCGCCGTAGGCCAGGGACTTTTCCTCGAGCACTTCTACGGAGCTTTTATCAAAAGAACTCAAAAAGACAAATTTGCGGATCGTGTTGAAATCACTTTTTTTAAAAACATAAACCCTGTCGAACTGCGTTAACCCTTCCCCCTGTCCCTTTGAAACTACGATAAGAGCCAGTTTTGCATAGGAGGGGTCAGCCTCCAGAACCGATATGTTAATTGAGTCAATATAACGGATCAGCAACGGCACCAGTTTAACTGCCGAATAAAAAAAAGTTAACAGAGGTAAAAAAACAAGCAAGTTTACCAGTATCAATCTTTTAATATTGCCTGCAGAAAAAAATCTATATTTTAAAAGAGTGTTTTTTCTCATTTTAATAAAATCTCTGAAAAACCACGGTCACTAATTAGTTCTGAAACCGATCATGGCGTCAATCCACCGAAAGCATTGGAACCTGCGTAAGGTTAAAAATAAATATATCCAGATTTTGTGAAAAAAAAACAATTCTTTTTAAATGACAGCCGATATAATAACATATTATCTGTCTTTTGTTCAGGAAGTTCTGCATCTAAGCGGAACTTACCCGGAAGTTCTGCATTTATGCGGAACTTATCAGGAAGTTCTGCATTCAAGCGGAACTTACCCGGATACATAACAATACGGGAACCTTCCCTTTGGAAACGAGCAAAAAAATAACTGTAGAGGTAAACGGTTTCAGAAAAATCATGGTAGCCGGAGGAATTTCACTTCTGGAGCTGAAGGATAAAATAGCTATTAAAGAAGACCCTCTGGTCCCGGTTGTCGGAGCACTTTACAACAACAGGATAATGGGGCTCGAGTATAAAATTACAAGAAACAGCGATGTACGGTATATTACAACTAAAGATGTGGAAGGCGCGAACATATATCGAAAAAGCCTGTCACACCTGCTGCACGCGGCATTCATGGATATCACAAAAGGGAAGGCGACCCTTAAGATCGAACACTCACTTAATAAGGGGTATTTTTATTCATACATCAGTAAAAAACCTCTTACCGAAACACTGGTAAAAAAAATTAAGAACCGCATGGATGAGCTGGTCTCGGAAGATATGCGGTTTAACAAAAGAGAGTGTGAAGTGGAGGACGCGCTTGATGTTTTCGAAAAAACAGGTGTCCGGGATCGATTTTATCTTCTCAAATATTTAAGCATCCCTAAGGTGACCATTTATGGGCTTCTCGGATGCGTCACCCTGGGACAGGGCCCGCTTGTACCGAGCACCGGGTATTTAAAATTATTCTCTCTCAACTATTATCCCCCGGGGATGGTTCTGACCTTCCCCGGAACCAAAAAACCGAAAGAACTGCCATCTTCGCCCGAGCAAAAAAAACTCTTTCAAATATACTCGGAGCAGAGAGCATGGAGTAAAATTCTTGATGTCGATTCAGCCGGAAAACTAAACCGCTTGATAATAAACCGGAAGATCGATGACCTCACCTGGGTGTCGGAAGGGCTTCACGAGAAAAAAATTTCCCAGGTGGCAGATATTATTACAAAGAACGTGAAAAAAAAGCGTGTCATACTTCTCGCGGGCCCCTCTTCATCCGGAAAAACCACATTCGCAAAACGGCTGAAGATACAACTCCTTGTTAACGGGATCGACCCCAGGGTTATCTCTCTTGATAATTACTACCTGCCAAGAAAAGAAATGCCGAAAGACGGGAACGGTGTCATCGATTTTGAAAACATCGGTGCCCTGGACCTGGAACTTATAAACCGGCATCTGAAGCAGCTTATAAAGGGCGAAAAAATTCAAATACCGGAATATGACTTCAAAACGGGCGAGAGGGAACCTGGAACGGACGTTGTCAGCCTGAGCGGCAACCAGGTTGCTATTTTTGAGGGTATACACTGCATGAACGAAAACCTGACAAGCCTTATTGACAAAGAAGAAAAGTACAAGATATACATCAGTGTGCTTACCAAGCTGAACATCGATTACGTAAACCACATACCGACTTCAACGGTAAGGCTGATCAGGCGAATAGTCAGGGATTACCAGTTCAGAGGGTATTCGGCCAGGCACACGATCAGACAGTGGCCTCTTGTGAGGGCCGGGGAAGAAATAAATATTTTTCCATATCAGGAAGAAGCTGACATTATGTTCAATTCATCCCTGGTGTATGAAATGTCGGTTTTGAAAGGATATGTTGAACCGCTATTAAAAGAGATAGAAGACAGCGATGAGGAGTACACCCAGGCGAAACAGCTTTTGCATTTTATTTCAAATTTTGTTTATATCACACCAGAATGTGTCCCTTTGACATCTATTTTAAGGGAGTTTATCGGGGGAAGCGGCTTTCACTATTAATATGACAACAACATGCCGTTTTCTTCTGCGCAGTAATGATACTTCCTCACCGTGCTCCCCGGCATCCGCTTTAACGTAACCCGCCTCTCATTCCGGATACCTTCTGTCAGGCCCTATGGATTTTTTAACACCTTTTTTTGAAATCTCATATAAAATTCCCAATAATGGCACGGTATCGAAATAATAGAATTCACCCCCGCCGAATTTACCGCTTTGTATCACCGGGATACCTTTTTTTTGGTACTCCTCGATTACTTCCTTACAATTTTCCACCCTCTCCTTTACGTGGTGAAGGCCCTCGCCATTATTTTCGAGGTGATCAAAATAAATGTTCGGTCCTGTCAGGGGCTGAATAAGTTCGAGCTGTACATCGCCTGTCCAGCAAAACCCTATCAACGCGGACCAATCCGCGGGCTTTCCCCTGTAAGTACCTTCCGTCATTCTCGGCGGGCCGTACTCATAAATATCCCATGGGCCGGCGCCGAAAAAATCGTTGTACTGCTTTACAGACTTTTCCAGATCTTTTACAACAATCCCTACCTGCATGATCTTTTTCTCTTTCATGTCATCATCTCCCTATTTGTTCTTGGTGCCACTTCGGGCTTGCTCGACTTTATTCACCAAGAACTAAGTGGCCTCGGATTTCAATTTATCTCACCCTGTTCTTCCTCCTCCATAAGTAAGGGTTTTCAAAAGGCAGGTCAGGGTGAAGCTTTGAAGCTTTAAGTATATTTATTGCGATCTCCGGGAACCCCCCGTCACCGTAAACCGTCACAGTCTCATACCCGAGCCCCGCTATAACGATCTTCAATGACAGAGGATATCCATCGACAAATACATGCACGAGCAGCCGGCCGTAGATATCATATCCGTCAGACATGTATGTCACCTTTCTCGCCTTCCTGATCTCCATTCCCGTAAACTCTTTGGCTTTTCTACCGTAAGGCTGGTCCCTGTAAAAACCCGTGTCCGGGTTTTTGGTTTCCGGGGTATCCACACCTAAAAAACGCATGCGGGTTCCCTTGTATATTATTGTATCACCATCTACTATTTCAAGAAAAAACCGGGAGATCCTTTTTTCATCTCCGGTCTGGTCCGAGGCACTGCCGGCGCTAAAAAAAAGACCTGCAACAAGAAAACTGATAATAAAGGCTCTTATAAACCTCATTTTATTGCTATTTATTCCGATGGCTATATTACTCAGTAAATATAGAGGTAAACAATGGGAAAATTCAAGGTGTATGTCGCGGAAAAAAGTTACATGGATTACTCCGCTGAAAAGGAAATAGTTGAAAATGCCGGGGGAAAACTGCTTTTTGCCCAATGCAAAGATGAGAAAGACATAATTGAACAGTGCGGCGATGCAAACGCCATACTTCTGAGGCAGACGACCTTAGGCGAAAAAGCTCTTAGAAAACTAAACAACCTTCGTGTGATTTCCAGGTATGGTGTGGGGTACGACAATGTGGATATCGAAGCCGCTAACAACCACGGGGTCGTAGTCACCATTGTACCCGACTACTGTATAAGCGAGGTGGCGGACCATACTATTGCCCTTCTTATGTCATCGATCAGGAGGGTCCCCTTAAGAGATCGACTGGTAAGAAAGGGAGGTTGGGACCTGACTTCAGAGTACCCTGTGTTCCGGACAAAGAATAAAACACTTGGCTTGATAGGTTATGGTAAAACAGCAAGAGAAGTGAGACAAAGACTTTCAGGGTTTCCATTCCGTTTTACGGCTTATGACCCCTTTGTGCCGGACAATATTTTTAAAAAGGATGATGTCTCCAGGCTTGATTTTCACACCCTTGTAATGATCTCCCACTACATATCGATTCATGTGCCCTTAAACGAGGAAACATATCACCTTTTCAACATAAACACTTTCCGCAAAATGAGACGCTCCTCTATCCTGATCAATACGTCAAGAGGGCAGATTGTCGACAACACGGATCTTTACACGGCTTTGAAAGAAAAATTTATTTCCATGGCGGCGCTTGATGTGTACGAAAACGAGCCCTTTGATTCCCAAAACCCATTATCGACTCTCGACACTGTCATTCTATCCGACCACGCTTCCTGGTATTCCGCCGAATCCCAGAAGGAGCTCCAGATAAGGACAGCGTTAGAAGCGGTAAGAGTGCTCTGCGGCAAGATGCCTGAAAATCCTGTAAACCCCGGTGTATTCCACGCAGGGCATCCTGAACACAAAAAATACAGTGATGCGTATTCACTCCACATATAAGAGGTTTTTGATAGGATCAAACTTCAAACGCTTTCCCGGCTCGATGCACAGAAAATCACCCCCGGCCCATTCACCATCGACGAACCTTCTCAATATCCCGGGCGAACCTTTTACCTCGTCATAAATCATCTCATGCCCGAGACGGCTGCTCAGAGACCTCACGCATCTCTTTGTATAATCTCTCCCCAGTTCGGCCACTTTCCGGCCCAGCTCATCCCACCTTATAAATGTGAGATGGGTGTAGTTTTGCATAAGCATCTGCTCGATAACATCTCTCTGTTTTTCATTTATCATCCGGTTGTAAAACTCGCTGTATTTTTCGGCAAAGTCCGGGCTGCCGGGAAGCGGAAAGCCCTCTATCCAGCCGATGGAAAACCAGAAGGTACCGGGCCTTTCTTTTACGTAATCGGCATGGAATTTCCTGTCCCCGATCAAAAGAGGAATACAGTCATGGAAGCTGTGAACTATGATAGGCAGCTTAGGATGAGTTATATCAAGTGTGCCGTTTCCGCAGAGACCGTAATTTACGAGTATATAATCGTATTTATCCGTTTCGACGCTGTTTA
>SDBT01021723.1_pt1 | contig 10027 bp, 7 predicted proteins | sample 2277101 | NCBI WGS metagenome assembly SDBT01 (sample SAMN10404973, study PRJNA504765) | marine sediment metagenome | isolation source: marine sediment core GS10_PC15, 103 cmbsf | place: Arctic Ocean: Southern Knipovich Ridge | collected 2010
GCACATTTGTCGCGTGTTACCTTTGGTTTGTGCGCCACAATCACGAGTGGCATCCTTCGCCGCAACAAGCTACGAACTAACGTCGGATTGAAAAGGTATAGCCATATTTCCAGCCTTTGCCGCCGGTATCTTCCTCATGTCCCCTGGCCAGCATTCTCCTTTCCCATTGCCGGGCAGCTGTTTCGGAAGTGAATTGCTGCATAACTCTGAAGTCGCTCGGGTTTCCATGTTCCAGTTTTCTTTTTTTCGGCTCATCGGTAAGTCCTGCATACTTCATACACACTCAACTTTCGTAGGATTCTTTTCTATCATAATTTCTCTCCTGTTTAGCTTATTGGCCAGCCGCCGTGGGTGTCGATTGTATATGGAATATTCATTTAGAGGCTTCCTCGGTTTCTACTTTATGTTTCCGAAAGTATTCTTCAACTCTATAGCAAAGTCTATAATCGCTTATTGTTTCCCTCCAGGTTACAGTTACTTCCGAAGGTTCAGGAGGTTCAAACCATTTTTGGGCATTAAGAAGAGGGTCTATACAGCCTAAATAAATTTTATCATCATCCGTAAGAGTGTATTGAGATTCCTGTGCAAGAAGAATTTTAACAATTAAAGGAAAGACAAAGGAAGCCATCAAAGTATGCTCCAGCATATTCCAGCCCCAGCTTCTACTATTAGTGTCAAGTCCATGTACATGATAGCTTCTTAATTGATATAATTCCTGAATCCATTTCCTACAAAGGAACCACTGTTTCTCCGCTCCTTCATATTTTTCGCTAAATTGTATATTATCAACTCTAGCACTATCTATGACTTTTATCGAACTGTAGCCCTCAAACAGCGAGCCAACTTTTTGTGTTAATTCATATTTATTTTCACAATCTAGTAATTGTTCAAACGCCGATGCAAAAAGAACTACTTCTCGTTCCATCGATATCATATAAGAATCGCTACATGCTTCATCAAATAGCCAAACGCTTTCCATTATTCTTCTAGTTATGGGATTGTTGCATTGGAGTACGTAGTTTAAAGACTTGAGAAGGCTACTGTCAAAATATTCAAATCTAACATGGGTACATTGGGGTGGTATAGAGAATTTAATCTCACCGTGTTTATAACCCATATTACGTTGAGATCCATCCCTTTTGCGCGTATTCAGGGACATAAATTTGCCTCCCTTAACAAATTGTTGGAAGACCGTCTCAAAACAAGAGCTATTTGTGTATTTCCCTATGTTAATGCAATATTCGTTTTGAGCTATACCAGCAAAAGCTAAGAGATGGGCCGCATTAAATAACATGCGAATATCAACTTCTGGATCACATGGATTCGTCTTATCTATGTTAATCAAGGTACAGTTAGTTATAGATTTACCTTGCATGTCGTGATAACCAGACAGAATTCTTATCACATCATCCTTAAACTCATTATAAACATTCCCTACGTCTCCATCTGAAACTGAAAAGGGAATGAAATTAACATCGCCAATAGCAATTGGTTCTTGAAGTACAAGCCAAGGCATAAAAGCTAATAATTTGGATTCGCTATCTGCTTTTTTCATTTTATTGGCCAGCCATTGTGGGCATCGATTACTTCGTCAATTTGATTTACGAAGCGCTTTAACTATTGCGATTTCTTCTTCTGTCAGGTCGTAAAGTTTGTAAACAATTTTGTCAATTTCTTTTTCCCACTGTTCGCAATTTTCCCCTTCAGCATCAAGACACTTCTGGACGAGCTTTTCGATAACCTTCTTTTCCTTGGACGAAGCATTGGGGATAGGAAGATTTTCTATGTATTGTCGTTTTAACCTGATGCGTCCTCCTTTATCTGCGTCGCCAAGAATTGCGGAAGAAGCGGTTAGGTATTTCCAAGCAGAATGCGAATTTAGAATTCCTAACAAAAAGAAATTCTCGCACGGCAGAGCAAAAGCCGTCATATCGATATAGGAGCCAGTTGTATCTAAGGTGAAACGTGGCTCTTTGCCAATGTCTGGATATATTATTTTAGGCTTGGAAAACTCTCTTGCATATCTTAACTGGGCCTGTTGAAGTTCGTACCACTTCTGGTCAAGAGCTCTACTCTCAAGCCTTTCTTTGTATTTTTTAAGATGCTCACTAATTGGTTTGTAGGGATTGATGTTAATTCCTGGTGGAGTATAAATAATCCACTTTTCAGAGTCTTCGATCCGCCATTTTCTAATGTTATCACCTATTGTAAGAGGTTTGATGATATTTTCACAAGCTGGTTCTATTGATATTATCCTTTCATATTCCTCGCCAGAAAGCCAAAAAGCCACATTACAACCCGTCTTTATACCTGCAAATATCTTTCCATTGATATATTCTTTAAGTGGAATGCCTGCCGCTTCCATTGTGCGAAGTATTTTAAGTGTCCCCGTGTCACTTAAATTCCATACATCACCCTTAATAGCATCAGCAGGTAAGGTGCTTCCATGCTGACGAATTATCGCCTTTACGTCCGGGTATGGCGGCTCAAGGGTCTTTACTTGGGTAAATGTGGTTTCTGTTCGTGTTTCTGTTTTTTGTGCAACAAAAACCATTGGAAAGGTAGCAGAGGTTTCAAAAACAGGTAATTCGCCAAAATCGGTTATTGAATGAATATGACATTTATTAGCAATGTATTCGCGAATATTCTTTCCGTAATTCGCCCTAAACCATTTATTTGAGCTTATAAATGAAAGCACACCTCCCGGCCCTAACAATTCAACTGCTCGGACATAAAAATAGGTGTAAAGATCGGCCCTCCCCATAAATGTATCTGGATAAATTTCCTTGAGCCTTGGCTTGATGTCCTTTATGAGTTCCTGACGAATATACGGAGGATTAGCCAGAACGATGTCAAAACCTCCTGGTTCATAAGTTGTGACCTCAAAAGTCCCGATGTCAGCAAGTGAGGTATCAATCTCTCGCTGTCTTCGGGTTGAAATGAAAACCTCAGCAAAATGGATATGCCACGCAATCACCCCTTTGCCATAAGCTGTTGCTGTCTCCTCCGCGATGGCTTCTTCCTCCGTCTTGATCTCTCTGTACAGGGTTTGTTTCTCGTCGCCATGAGCAACCATGAAGCGGTCTTTCTTGAGAACCAGTTCATTTGCTCTCTGCCGCAAGGCTTCCATCATCAGAGCCGTTTCTTCGGTAATGTAGGGCGTACAAGGCCCGAGGACCGAATCGCCCGTCTCGATCTTAAAGTCAAGATTTGGAAGTGGTTCTGGTTGTTCCGATTCGACCGCCAGTGAAAGCCAAAGCCTGAGTTTGGCAACATTGGTTGCAAACTCATCGATGTCAACACCGTATAGGCTTCTTCTGATGATTCCAAACTTGAGTTTATAGAGAAAGGCAGGATCAGCCCTGAGGCGTTCGTGCTGGAGGCATCGTCTGATTGCAATTAGCTCCTGAAGCAGTCCCAACAAATAAGCTCCCGATCCGCATGCCGGATCACACGCCTTCATAGTATCCAGATAGAAGAGGATCTCCTGTGCATGACGCTCTGTAAGCCCCTCTGCGATCTCGTGTTCGTCAACAAGTTTCTCCAATGCCTCTTTGCCAGCGCTTGTCTTTTCGTAAAGGAACGCCTTGATCGCTTCCTTGCACATGAATGAGACTACAGGCCTAGGAGTGTAGTAGCTTCCGGTCTCGTGGCGTCCGGTGACCAACTCTTCAAAGACCTTGCCGAGCATCTCTGGATCGACAGCTACTTCGATGTCTAATGGCGTCGATTCTTCTACTGTAAAATTATATCTGTAAAATAAGCCTCTTTCTCCCAAGATTGGATCAAAGGCTTCATCGGGAATATCTGTAACCTGTTCATCTGTTTTATCTTTTTCAAAAAGACCGCCATTCAAAAAAGGAACCTTTCCGACTGTCTCGGATTCCTGACGGCCTTCTATCGCCAAAGCTTCGAAGAAAAGTGGCTGTAGCCGCGATTTATAGAAAGAGTCATCCCCGATGCCACCTGCCGCATGAAGGCTGGAAAGATAGTCGGCGCTCTCTCCAAATAGCAGCCAGCTTTTTCTCTCAATGAATCGCAAGAACATGAGGCGATTGAAAAGCATTTGGGTGTAGAGCCGTAGATCGTTTCCTGAGATCGGATTTACTTCTCCTATAATCGTCTCCACAGTTTCAAAAACCTTTGCATATTCCCGATAGAACTCTTTCGTGACTTTCTCAATACTGAATGCATCCCGCCATTGCGGTTGTTGCAGATTGTCCGACCATACAAGAAAAGGCAGATTATATTCGCAGAGGGTGCGCAGTGCTGTATCACCACTATGCCATCCGAATATAGCAAGCGGTTCAGCCTGCCCCTTTTGCTTTGCCGGTTTGAAGTACGCAAATCGAAAGTACTGATAATTGTGCGTGCAGATAAAGAGCAGATTTCCCCTGTCCCAAGCGGGCAGGTTTGACTTGCGGCGACAAAGGCCGCGAAGCACCTTGCGAAGCGGGCCGGTAAGCCCGCGACCTGTAGTAAAAGCGTCGGGATTTCTGAATTCGAGGATAAATATTCCCCAAGGTTGTTCACTGTCCTGTTCCAAAGACTGCATTTGCAGGACGGGGCCGGCAAGAACGTCTCTACTCAGGCCGTCAACTCGAAGTTCTTCATCTGTCCATTCATAAGTTATGTCTTCGATATCCGGATCAAAACCTAAATCAATTGGCCAACCAAGGGTATCTCTCAGCAACAAGTTAATAAATGAATGCTGGTTACTGATATTCTCAATGGCTCGTTGAATTTCTTCACTCGTTGCCATTAATTAATCTCCATCCAAGCTTTAAGTTTAGCCTTGATTCCTACAGGGGCCTGGACTTTTTTCAGATACGTATTAATAATACGCTTTTCTACTTTCTTGCGAATCTCAGAAAGAGTTTGCTGTTCTATCTCACAAATCCGAGGTGTTTGCGGTTCAGAGCGGATGATTTCAATGATCTCACTTGGTTCGGTTACAATATTTTCGGTAGCGAGGTCATACAAATACCACGCTGTGTAGCCAGCTTCTTCGGTCCACTCTCTTTCCTCTAAAACATCTTCCTTCTCATGGTCAGGAGCCTCTGGGGCGGGCAGGGCATAACAGAAGAATACTGCCTTTGAGTCTTTCTGCGGATGTTGCTTTCCGCTAAATACCTTGCCGGGAAGGTTATTTAGGTGTTCTTCGAGTTCAGGATTCTCACCGAGCAGCTTTTGATACTCAAGGTGCATCTTCTCCAAAGGACTTTCTTCGCCATCATATTGAGCGTTGAAGTTTTTGAGCATTTCATAGTCATCATCGTGACGCAGGAGCTTGCCTCCCTCTATTCCAAAGGTCTTTGATATTCTCAATGTTTTACGAGTGACTTTGCTATAAAGACTTAGAAGCACATTAAGCTCATCAGGGGGGAGGAAATTGTAATATTGTATGGTTCTGCGGATTTTACTCAGTTCGGGATGATGAGATATCATTTCTTCCTCAACCTCCGGGTCCAATCTCCTGTCAATTCGGCCAATTCTCTGCATCAGCCTTACAGGGTTCCAATGAAGATCATAGTTGATGAGTCTCGTAGCATCCTGGAGGTTGAGGCCCTCAGAAAGTACATCGGTTGAAATAAGTATTCTGATTTCGCTTAGACTCTGGCTCTCAAGTAAGGGACTGCTTGAGTCATTGTAATAAGGAGAAAATCTCTTTAACAGGATTTCTCTATTATCGCCACTGGTCTGGCTGTCAATTTCCTCGATATCAGTAAAACCTTCAGCGGTTAGCTGTTCGTAAAGGTATCTGGCCGTGTCCTTGAATTCAGTAAATATCATGCATTTATGTTTGGTGAGAATAGGGTCGTTCTTCAGAAGCCTAATGAGAGAGCGAAGTTTCTTATCCTGCTTGGGTTGAAATTTTGAAAGCTCCTTAAGGAATTCGGCTATAGTATTCAGATCATCGAGTGTATCGACAAGTATTTCAGATATGTCAAATTCGTCCGGTTCAAGCCTGCCTTCTCTGGCAGTCTCAAAAAATTCAGGTTCTACGATGTCCTCCTCAACCATCTCGCCTTCAAGATCATCTTCAAATAGAATATGTTGGCGATGAGGATCGTGGCCTGTGATGTCCTTATTTCGGATTAGCCACTTTTCCAGCCTGTCTTTTTCTCTTTTACTCTCTGCATGAACACCGTAAAAGGCGATAAGTTTTTTCATCAGCGTCTTACAGGAGCATGTAAAGGCCTCGACAGAACTCTCAAATCGTTTCAGAAAAGAAGTGCGAATTAGTCGAACAACCTGTTTTTGTCGGCCTGTCAGCATGGCCATCATTTGTTCTTTCAACTTTTCTTTATCCCCCGTGTAATACTCCCATGGATAATACATAGCGAGAGAGAAAAGCGGTTTTTCTTTATGGAAGGCGTCCTCTACCATTCTAAGAAGTTTGCCGTAGGTCTGTTTAACCGAGTAATCAACTACCTTGGGATCGGTGGGATCAGGGAAGAGTATCTGTCCATCCTCCTGACCCAGACTTTTTTTGACATAGCTTCGACTTCTCTGAACCACAATGTCGTTGAATAGCTCATCTGCGTTGAGAACTTGCTGAGCCTCGGCAAGGTCAGTATCAGTATCATCTTCACCTTTTGAGGATAGTAATTTCTTTAGTGCATTCTCCATCTTTCTAATATGGCCAGGTAAACTGTGTATGCCCAGGGGAGCATCTTTGAAGTGAGTAGGATCAGGTTTACCATCGTCTTTTCGGCATGTAAAGAGTTCTGCCATATGCTGCAAGTCTGTAAGACGGTTGTTCACAGGTGTTGCCGTAAGCAGAAAGACCTGTTTGCCTTCACAAATGTCGAACATCCTCCAGTATCTGGATTTTTTTGAAGGATCTTGTTCGCCTTTCAGGCCCGTATTTCTGAAATGATGTGCCTCATCAATAACGATAACATCTGCCTGATCGCGTATTTGCTCAAGCTGAAAAGTCATTTTCTCGCGTGATAAGTCGGTATGGTTGTAAATCCTGAAACTGTAAAAGCCTTCCAACAACTCAGGAACGTATTTCCTCAGTTTAGATTCCCATACGGCTTGTCGTGCTGCTTTGGGAACGAACAAAGCAACACGTTTGCCATCATGCTTAACAAGACGTTCGATAAGCATCATTCCAATGTATGTTTTGCCAAGACCGACTCCATCACAAAGAAAAGAGCCAGTCCACTTCTTTGCTATCTTTAAGAGGCTGTGATAACCATCCTTCTGATACCTCGCGAGGATCGGATACATCTTCGAAGCGCCTTGTTCCCACTCATCGGAAGTGGTCTCATGTCCTTTGAAATATTCCCGAAGGCTTTGAGCATATACATCAAAAGGCAGATACTCTCTAGTATGCCTTTCAATAACTTTGAGAACCTCCACAGTTATGTCCTGGGCATCCTTCCAATGACGCTCATACCATTCCTGCAGTACCTCGACTTCCCGTCTTAGCTGAACATTCAACTCGACATTCTTTGTGAGACCTGGGTAGGTAAAGTTACTGGAGCCGACTAAGGCTGATGGGCCTACAACAGCGTGCTTAGCATGTGTGATATATGCTTTGGCGTGAAATTTGTCTTTTGTGTAGACACGACATTGAATCCTCTTTTCCCTCAGGGCCTCGACTATAGCAGGGACGCCAGTTAAAAATTCATTTGTTTCCTTTTCTTGTTCGATACTCTGGTCAAGTGTTTTCTTAACACTTTCGATACCAGCCAGAAGAGCTTTCTTGGTTCGCTTGGATACTTCATCCCCCATAAGAATTCGCAGTTGTTCGAGTTTCTGCCACTGCCCATCCAATGCTAAAAGAGCACCGATCTCAAAGTATCCAGTAGCTATATCAAAGCTCTTAGCTATATCCGCCCATTCAGAAAGGTAATTAGAGACTTTCCAGTCCCTATTGCTGTTATCAACGATAAAAAGATCGCTGCTAGAGGTGGTCTTGTTTTCCGCCATTTCGATATATCTCCAGTGCTTTTATAAGGGACAGATTTGACCAAATACTACCACCAAAAACCCAATAATGCAAGTGGATTTCAGATGACAGAAGAAGAAGAAGATGATGATAATGGCCATCTGCAGGCAAAAATGCCAACCAGTTGACAGCCTGAAAGAGCACCTAAGCCCGAAACAGTCTTTGTATTCTGTATTGGTTTAGGGAAGCTATCGGATCGGGTAAGTTGTCTTCGGTTGGGTTGGCTTCGGGAATTGCGGGGATGGGCGTTGAGTTGCGGGAGAGCATCGTCAAGAATGAGCTATGAAAACAACATTGTACCATAATGAAGGCCAACTCTCTTAGAAGGACGAAAAGGTAGCTGCTGAGCCGGAAGGAAAGCCTTTTAATAATTTCTCGCGCGCGTTACTATATTATGCAGAAACCAATTTTTGCGAGTCCGTTCGGTCGGGCCTGTTTTAATGTAGCCATAACAACAGCCGACTTATACAAGGCGTTACTGAGCGAGTCTGTTTTAGTTGATAATGTGAATAAATGTATCGCCAACGATGTGAGATTCTGATAAAATACAGAAGTTAAATCTCGTGAAATTAAGTGGAATCATCAGCCGGTTTCGGCGGTGGTGTTGAGTATCCGCAAGGACTCACGGCTTAACGAGAGCCGGACAACACCACTGCCAAAGCCGGTTTTTTTTTGCAATAACACACAATGGAAAAATTGTTCAAAGAGTTATCAGAGTTTGCAAGGCAGAACCGTAAGGCACTCAAAGACGCAGAGCAATGGCTTAATAATTTTAATGGTACCTTTGTTCGTGCGTGGAGATGCGCAATAACTAACTGGGACTGGCAAAAGGTGGTTGTTGTAGCAAAGTTTGCTTTTGATAAAGGCCCAGAGTTTTTATCAAATACGATTCTTTCTGGCGAGTATTCGGGGGAATGCCACCCCAGTTTAGACCTGATTCACAATGCTTTAGATGAAGGGAAAAGACCCCAAGAAGCTATTTTACCTAATGATGCCATCCGAATTTACGTTGCCATCCAGAAATTTCGTGTCTCAAGAGTTACAATCAAGCGAGCCATAAAAAAGGGTATTATTAAAAGTTACAGGCCTCCAAATACACCTAAAAATTCCCCTCATATTGTTAGCGAGTCAGAACTTGAAAGACACTATCAACGTTGGGAATAAAAAGTAGTATCATTTTAGTATCACACAGACCATTTCTTTGATTGATTTTTTCATATTGCTAATCTGGCAGTATGAGTACAAACGAATATATATCACTGGAAATTTTGGCGACAAAATTAAATCTGCCACAAAGCTATCTGCGTAATTTGGTAGCGAACCATCAAATCCCTGCACTGAATGTAAATGGCAGGTTACGTTTTAACTTTGAGGCCGTAAAGGAAGCACTTGCCGACCTTGCGGCAAAAGGGGGACAACACTAATGAGTAAGCAGCAGGTCCAGCTTGTTGAAATAGAACCACTAATGATCGATGCGAAAACTGCTTCTCGTATCTGCGCAGTAAGCGAAAGACTCTGGTATACCCTCATATCGACGGGTCAGGCGCCACCGTCGGTCAAATTGGGTGGGCGAAGGCTTTGGAAACTTTCATCCGTCCGACAATGGGTGGAATGGAATCTACCTACCATAGATCGGTTCAAAATTTTATCAGAACAGGAGGCAGAGAAATGAAACGAAAGATACCCATAAAAAAATTAGCCGATGCGGCTGGCAGGCACAGATCAGCTAAACAGAACTATAATTTTCCACCATTGTACCGAAATTTCCCGTTACGTCAACTCTTTTTCCGCAAAATAATCGTACCGCGAACCAAACGGCAAAACAAATACGGAGCTAAATTATGGCACAGGTTGAGATTGAACTTATCACAATAGACCAGGCGATGCAGCAGAGAGGCGGTATCAGTGACGACACGGTCGCACAATACGCCGAGGCAATGGGGGCTGGTGATATTTTCCCGCCGGTTGAGCTAATGGATGATGGCGAAAATTTATGGCTGTTTGATGGAGCCCATAGAATCAAAGCTGCACAGCGGGCAGGTATTGAAACACTTGAGGCCAACA
>SDBT01021724.1_pt1 | contig 10027 bp, 9 predicted proteins | sample 2277101 | NCBI WGS metagenome assembly SDBT01 (sample SAMN10404973, study PRJNA504765) | marine sediment metagenome | isolation source: marine sediment core GS10_PC15, 103 cmbsf | place: Arctic Ocean: Southern Knipovich Ridge | collected 2010
ACCTATTCATGACTCACGTCCGAAAAGCGGTTTATCCGTGAGGTGATCGATCGAGGTGTGCCAACTGTTGGCGTCTGTCTTGGGGCGCAGCTTATTGCAAATTCGCTCGGTGCGCGGGTGTACCCCAATCGACAAAAGGAAATAGGTTGGTTTGATATTGAGAGCGTGCCTGGCGACGAATCCAGCTTCCGATTCCCCCGAAAGGCAACCGTATTCCACTGGCATGGGGAGACTTTTGATTTACCCAATAACGCCGTCTGTCTGGCTAGAAGTGCCGTCTGTGACAATCAGGCTTTCCAGCTAGGCGATAACGTTATTGGCATACAGTTTCATTTAGAAACAACACCAGAGAGTGCGGACTCGCTCATTAGCAACTGCCGCCACGAACTGGTTGAGGGCACTTTCATCCAAACGGAAGCAGCCATGCGGGCCGTGCCGGAGAAGGCCTACAAGAAAATCAACCGGCTGATGGACCAGGTGCTTTCCTATGTAACAGGGTCATAGTTATGAAGTTAACAACAGATCGTCTATTTATCAGATCGCTACAAGCTGAGGCTGAGGAGGGTGATCGAGACTCATCCGACGCGCTCTGGCCTGTTATCGAAAGGCGCAACGGCCGCCTTGTGGGCCACTGCGGGATACTGAAAAAGGAAGTGGACGGAAAAAAAGCAGGATTAGTATTGCGGGGCGAAACAGTACGGCCCAGTGGCAAACGCATGCACGTTTATGTGAGGGAAATCGGCGATCCCGTCTAAACCAGATACCAGTCGTCCTGGCGCCTCATATTCCCGGCACGCAAGCGGGCTATATCGTAAAGATGCAGAGAAACATCCCGTAACGCATCTGCGACCGGTTTATGCCACTCGCCGAAGGGATTCTGGATGCCGCTGTGCTGTCCCCACTTCTCACTCATCTGCCACTCATCCATGAGCCCGCACCAGTCCCAACCCACAAAATATGGCCTCTCGAAAAGGGTATGCATTGCCAGATAGGTGACACGTGCCCTGTCGTCGGGCGAAGAACAGGCAGGGCCGTACGGATAGGGCATATTGGGATACTCAGGGGTCACGAAGTTGGAATCCCCGCAGTAAACCGGTTTTCCCGTGAGCTTATAGGCTCTCTCGCAAAGCTCGAGATGTTCGTCGGGAAAGGCGTAATACTGGTAGAAGGTCACATCGCAGTACTTTCCCGCCGCCTTGACGACAAAATCGTCAAACCCTGTGTTCCAGTTCATTTTGTCGCCGAAAATGAGGTGATTATTGTCGTACCTCTTAACGGCGGCTACGGCAGTTTTGTAATACTGATCGACGATAGCATGCAGAAAAGCCGTGTTGTCCCCATTTTCACTGCTGTTCTCCAAATCGTATCCTATGCGCCAGTTCTCCGCAGCAAGAAGCTCGTCGAAGGATTGAAAACCGGTACCGTAAACCGAGTTAAACGAGTTGATGTCCTTGCCGTAACGCTCCGCCATCAGCTGCGTGTAGACTTTTTTTCCGGTGGAACCGGCGCCCAGGTTACGCAGTTTGCGGGGCCACGGGATCACACCCGGATGGGACTTGCAGTAGAGCGACCAGAGGCGCGGGGCTGCCTCAATCTCGGTGAGGATCGGACAATCCGTAAATGAATAGCCCAAGAGATAGGAATCGGCTTTTACGGACGCGGTCTTTTCTTTGGCGAATTGATCGCAGTGTTTATCGAACTCCGGAGAGAAGACATCGGGAAAGTGAATCTCTCTGGGATGCTGGCGATTCTTCGGGTGAAGGTAGTACGCGTGATCTACAAAATACATTGAACAGACATAGGGCCTGTCACGTTTTACAGATTCCTGATTGTGAATGCCGACAGTGTTAAACCCGATATAGTCCATATCGCTGTGCAGCTTCTCCAGGAACCTTTCCTTCCACTTCTCCGATCCTGCCTCCGCCCCGAACCTTTGCTCCCAGAAAGCTCTGTTGTAGTCCGCCACATAAAACTTATTCTGGTGGTGGTTGATACCCAGGGAGAGATAGGCGTTGCCGCTGGGGGTGATGAAAAAGCTCCTTCCCTCGATGTTGTCCAGCCGGAAAAAGCCTGTCGAAGCCGCACTGATGCCTTTAAGCCCGCCGTAATTGTCGTACCTGGAACCATGCTGCATCTTTGCACTATGAACAGAATGCCCTGGTGTGTCAAATTTAGCTCCTACGCGCGTAACGATACCTTGACCTTGACATGAGAGAACATACAATTGGAATCGACGCATGATAGGCAGAATAGGAGGGAGAAGATAAATGGCAAGCAGAGATTCCGGGAAGCCAAATGTTGTGTTCATCCTTTCGGATGATCAGGGTATCTGGGCTTTAGGGTGCGCAGGCAACAGCGAGATACGGACACCTGTTTTAGACCAGCTTGCCACCACGGGGATTCTGTTCGATAACTTTTTCTGCGCATCGCCGGTCTGTTCTCCCGCTCGAGCCACGCTGCTCACCGGGCGCATACCTTCCCAGCACGGCGTCCACGACTTTATCGCAGGAGAGGGGAACTTTGGAGAGAACGCCATAGAGTACCTCGAGGGACAGACAGGTTACACGGAGATCCTAGCCAAACACGGATACCATTGTGGATTGAGCGGGAAGTGGCACTTGGGAGACAGCGGGAAACCGCAAAAAGGTTTCAAGCACTGGTTCGTGCATCAACGCGGCGGGGGAGCCTACTACAACGCACCGATGGTACGGGATGGAGAACCGATCGATGAACCGGGGTACATCACAGACCGAATCACAGATGATGCACTTGATTTCATCAACAGATCTCAGAGAGACGACAAACCCTTCTATTTAAGCGTCCACTACACGGCACCCCATTTCCCGTGGACCAATAGCCATCCACAGGAAATCGTCGATAGCTACCAGGACTGTGCCTTCGAGTCGTGTCCCCAGGAACCCATCCATCCCTGGGCAAGAAGACACCACCGTTTCGATGAGTTCAGGAAGTACTGGCGGGAAAACCTGATGGGGTACTTCGCCGCTGTCACGGCCATGGACATGAACATCGGTCGCATCCTGGACCGGTTAAGCCGTCTCGATCTCACAAAAAACACTCTCATCGTCTTTACCAGCGACAACGGGTACAACTGCGGACATCACGGCATCTGGGGTAAGGGAAACGGAACTTTCCCCATGAACATGTACGAGAGCTCGGTGAAGGTGCCAACGATCGTCAGCATGCCGGGACGTATTCCCAGTTGCCGATGTGATGCCCTTGTCAGCGCTTACGATTTTATGCCCACACTGCTGGATTTTCTAAGCTTCGACAATCCAGAGGCAGACAAACTGCCGGGCAGGAGTTTTCTCACCGCTCTGCAGGGAAAAACCATGCCTGAAGATCGGGGGCTGGTCGTCTACGATGAATACGGACCGACTCGTATGATCCGGACCAGAGACTGGAAGTATGTTCATCGATACCCCTATGGCCCGAGGGAGCTCTACAACCTATCAGAGGATCCGCATGAGAGAATAAACCTGGTAGACGATCAGGAGTTCCGCGAAATTAAAGAAAAGCTAAAGTGGGACCTGGACGAGTGGTTTGTCAGTTATGTGGATCCCGCCTTCGACGGAACCCTCGAGCCTGTCAGGGCACTGGGGCAGCTATATCCATGCGGTCCTGCCAGCCGTGGAAAAACAGCCTTTGCCCAGGAACCTGCTCCGTATCCCGCCTACATGAAAGCACTGAAGCAAGGCAACAGCTGAGACACCAGACGCGAACTTGACAATCCCACATTTTATGATAAGCTAACAGACATAATCTATACCAATCGGTATAACTAACATTTCCAACAGGAGGTCAGAAATGAGTTCAAAAAGGAAACGAGGGGGTATTCTCGTCTCTGCGCTTTTGCTTGTCATGATTCCTTCACTTCTATTCGGCGAAGGCAGAACAGAGGTAAAAACACAGGAGAAGATAACCCTGCACATACTCGGCAGAAACTGGGCCGAGAAATTCCTCAATCCGTGGCTCGAAGAATACTCAGCAGAAACCGGTATTAAAATCGAGCACTCGGCTTATCCTTTACGTCAGTATTTCGAAACAGTGGAGATAAAGGCCGCAGCCAAGGCAGACGACATCGATGTGGCCTTCGTAAACAGGCCAACGGTTCCTTCCTACGCATCACGGGGCATCATAAGATCCTTGGACAAATACTTTTCAGCGAAGGACATGGACTACTGGACCACTGCAGCTAAAAACGGAGCGATGTACAACGGCAAGCTCTATGCGCCTGCGTGGAGAGACTCGAGCTCGCTTCTGTACTATAACAAAACTCTGCTGTCCAAAGCTGGCGTGGCCTTTCCATCCGAAAAAACCGACCAGCGAATGACCTGGGAGCAGGTGGTGGAAGAAGGTAAAAAGATAAATGCCCTCGGAGATGACCTGTGGGGATTTTTCCCGGATCAGGTCACTAACTACTATCAGCTGCATCCCTTGCCAATGTCTCTGGGAGGCAGTAATGGTCTTTCCTCGGACGGAAAAAGGGCAGACGTGACAAGTGATGCCTGGATCAAAGCCTTCACCTGGTATGGCGACCTTTTCAACAAGTCGAAAATATCTCCTATAGGATTGACTTATCCAGAGGCGGACTCCTTTTTTGCCGCAGGAAAGATGGGCCTCTACTTGAGCGGCGATTGGGACATCAAGAATCTGGCGAAAAAGGATGTCGATTTCGGGGTGGCGCCCCATCCTTATTTCCAAGACGGTAAACCTGTTACCCCGTCTGGAAGCTGGCACTATTCCGTTTGGAATTACACCAAACACGAAGAAGCAGCTGCGAAATTAGTGTGGAATTTGAGTGTTCCGCCGGATGGATTCCCGGAAGTGACGTTCGTCAAGGGAGGAAGATTCCCCGCCCATAAGTCGGTTCTCCGGAAGCACGTGATCGAAAACACCGAATTCAACAAACAGCCCTTCATCGGGTTCAAGATCGTCGTGTATGAAATCGACAACACGGCAGCAACTCAGGCGCAGACTCCGGCATTTGTTGAGTTCGAAGACATCCTGAACAGGGCCTTCAGCGACATTCGCACCGGAGCTGATCCAAAGGCCACTCTGGAAGGCGCCGCCGTCCAGATCAACAAGGCGTTGGAACGCTACCAGTAGCAACAGGATTCACAAACGACGAAAAACCAATTGGACGCCTCTTAGCGCATATCTCCCTTGCGCTGGGAGGCCAACTTTATCTAACCACAGGATTGCAGAGCGATACGTCAGTCTAGAAGCGGATGATATTCAAGCACAGGAAGTACATGGCAGCCTATCTCTTCTTACTTCCAACGTTTGTTGGCCTTATCCTTTTCCGGCTCTATCCCGTCATAAATGGCGTCATTGAAAGCTTTCATACGACCCATATGAAGGGCGGACAGTGGGTCAGAGAGTATATCCTGTTCGGCAATTACATCGATCTGTGGAAGGATCCGATCTTTCTCAATGCGCTTTTCGTCTCAATAAGATTCGTCCTGCTCATCGTGCCGATACAGGTGATCGCAGCTCTATTTCTGGCGATCCTTCTCACGAGGAAAAAGCGGGGAGTCTCCTTTATTCGAAGCCTGTACTTGATCCCGATAGGTGTTTCCGTCGCCATATCGAGCGTAATATGGCAGATCATGCTGAATCCCGATCAGGGCATTGTGAATGGTCTGATCAACCTTGTGGGCATACCTTCCCAGCCTTTCCTGACAAGTAAGGCACAGGCAATGTGGTGCATCATCCTGATTGCCAGCTGGAGAGGCGTCGTCTACTGGATGATTTTTTTAGTCGCCGGTCTCAAAGAAATTCCGAGCCAACTCTATGAAGCCGCCGAGATAGATGGGGCCAACCTGCTCCAACAGATCTTCAAGATTACCATTCCACTGCTCAAGCGGATTATCCTCTTTGTCGCGGTTGTCAACACGAGCACCAATTTTCTGCTCTTCAGCCCCATATACATCACGACGAGGGGGGGACCTCAATATTCCACGAATGTCCTCATCTTTGAAGCATACGTAACGGGTTTTATCCGCCACGATGTCGGCAGGTCAATGTCCATTACAATGATTCTCATCGCTCTTATGCTCATAATTGTCGGTGTGCAGTTCCGCTTCTTGAGCAGCCAGCTCGATTCCGAGGTGTAGAGGTGAAAACCAGAAGTCGCGCCGGGCGGGAGAGACCACTGCGAATTCTCTACAACTTTCTGTGGTATGCGACCGTCATCGGAGGTCTTGTCGGACTGCTCCTTCCCTATCTCTGGGTTTTGGTCTCATCATTTCGACCAAACGAAATCATATTCCGTTACGCCTATCCGCTATCTGCCAATACCTTTATTCCAACCCACTTCACACTCGAGCCCTACGCACTGATCGTTGAGAGCGGGCTGGGAATAGCTCTCTTCAATACCATCTTTGTAACGCTTTGCACGATAGCGGGTGGTATCCTTCTCACATCCATGGCGGGATTCGCCTTTGCCAAGATCGAATTTCCTCTGAGCAAGTTTCTGTTTGTTTTGTACCTCGTGAGCTTCATGATTCCTTTCGAGGCGATAGCGATGCCGCTCTTTGTCGTCATTCGGAATCTCGGGTGGACGAACTCCTACCAGGCGATCATTGTCCCCGGTCTCTTCAACGGAATGGTCATCCTCCTTTTCCGCCAGTTCTACAGAGGAGTGCCCAACGCGTTATTGGATTCGGCGTTGAGTGACGGTGCCTCCTGGTGGAAAATCTACTCAAAAATCTTTCTGCCCATATCGAAACCAGCCATCATTTCCGCTGGCCTGGTCTTTTTTGTATACCAGTGGCTCGCCTTCCTGTGGCCGCTCCTGGCCAATCCCCTTCCCAGGTTTCAGGTCCTGCAGGTTACCATTGCCCGTTTCTCAACCGAATATGCGGTTCTCTGGAACCAGCAGTTTGCAGCAACCATCGTTTCGACTATCATACCTATCTGTATCATTATCTATCTTCAGAGACATTTCGTAGGAATCGTAGGAGTCGAAATCAAAGGCTGAGAGGAGTCCGATCATGAACGCCACGATCCGGATCGCACCCGGGAGGCTCCTTGGCCGTCGGGATGCAAAGATTTACGGTCAATTCATCGAGCATTTCCATCGCGAGGTGTACGGCGGATTATACGATCCGGACTCTCAGTTTGCTGACGAGTCAGGTTTGCGCACCGATGTCCTGGCTGCTTTACGGGAAATCCGCCCGTCCGTTATGCGTTGGCCTGGCGGATGTTTTGCCTCCGGGTATCACTGGAAGGGCGGAGTCGGTAAAGAGCGGGAGCCATTCTTCGATACAGCCTGGCGCGTTGAGGATCCCAATACCTTCGGCACAGATGAGTTCATAACGTTTTGCCGGAAGCTGGAGGCTGAGCCCTACATCTGTACCAACGCCGGCACGGGGACGGCAGAAGAGATGAGTGAGTGGGTCGAGTACTGCAATCTCCGGTCCCAGGGAAGATGGGCCCGTCTGCGCCGGGAAAACGGATACGAAGAGCCTCATGCAGTTCGATACTGGTGCATCGGAAACGAAAGCTACTTGGCCAACGAAATCGGCGCCAAGACGATTTCTGAGTGGGGACCCTTTGTTCGAGAGTCGGCCAAAATGATGAAGCGCATCGACCCGTCGATCGAAACCGTTGCCTCGTGCATCGGCCGTGACAAGTGGTACCCTTCGTCGGCCACGGATGTCGACTGGAACATGCAGCTACTCAAAGAGACAGGCCCGTATATCGACTGGGTCGCCATTCACGGCTACTGGGATCGCCTCAATCGAATCAGTGACCGCATCTCACCCTATGAATCGTGTATCTACTTTTCTGCCAATATCGAAGAGCGAATCCTGCTCGTGAAATACCTGCTGGGCGCCCTCGGAATGCTGGACCGCGTAAAGATTGCGTTCGATGAATGGAACCTGCGAAGCTGGCATCATCCCAACAGGAACGCAAAGGACGAAAAGGATTACCTGCCACCACGGGACATCAACGATCTCAACAAGCAGTACACAACCGCTGATGCCATCTTCGTGGCCTGTTTCTTGAATCAGTGCCTCAAGCACTGCGACGTGATAGGTATGGCCAATTTCTCTCCGGCCGTGAACTCACGGGGGGTGATATTCACTCATCCCGAAGGCATCATCAAGCGATCGACCTTTCACGCCTTCAAGCTCTATGTGGACCTTATGGGCGATGCGGTGATCGACTGGTGGGTCCCGGAAATGCCAACCCTCGAGATCGCACACGAAGGCACGGAGCATACCATCCCCGCCCTTGACGTCGCTGCGACGTTGGACACAAGAAACGGTGCAGTAGCGGTCGCGCTGGTAAACCGCGATCCTGCGCAACCGATAACTGTGTCGATCGACTCACGCGACCCGCTGGAGGCAAAGGAACCGCTGTTCCGGTTTCTGGCATCAGCGGACAAAGAATCGTACAACGACGTCGATTGTCCGGAGGCGGTGAGCATCGAGGAGGGCGAGATACAGTTCGGCTCAGACGACACCTTCAGGGTGGAAATGCCACCTCACTCAGTCGGGGTGGTCCGAATCTAGAATACTAGCCGCCATGTCAGCTCGTAACACCGTGCAGGCTTTCAGCTTGCCAACTCTTGCGCAATCGTAATTATTGGAACAAAACCGTTTATACCTTATTACTTTTTCCCACAGATATACGCCGAGCCTCGGATTACAAGCGGTAAATTCAACAACAGTTGGATCAAAATTTATGAAAGGTGACTCATCAATCAAAGCAAAATGGTTTACAATAATGTGCCGAACGCTTTGGCGCGACGGTATCGATGAGGCGGCAGCGGCTGGCTTATACAAAAAAGATTGCAGGAGGTTGTTTATGCGAAGCAATCAAAGCAGAGTGTATCTGGTCTTCCTGATTCTCTGCTTCTTCGCGCTCGATGTAAAAGCGCAGGAACAGGTCTATAAGTTCAACTGGCCAAACTTCCGGGGTCCTAATCGGGACAGCATTACATCGGAAGCTGGCTGGAACCCACGAGGCCTGGAGGCGTTGAATATCAAGTAGCAAAGATACATCGGCAAGGGCTTCTCATCTCCAGCGATACAGGGTGGGCGTCTGTATATCACCGGAAATGCCAGGTGCTAAACTGACCGTATATGCTGGAATCTCCAGCTCTCCGGTAATCGAAGACAATTTGATATTAATCAATGCATTTACATCAGGGATTGCTTTGGACAAGAAAACCGGGCAGGTGGTCTGGAAGAGCAAGCCGGGCATCGGAGGGTATGCAACGCCGAGGATCTTTTTCCACCGCGGCCGGAAACACTTTGTTCTCTTCGGTGAACGAAACGTGTTTACAGTAGAAGTTAAAACAGGTAAACCCACAGCTTCCTATCCGTGGACAACAAGGTACGATGTCAACGCCACAGATCCGGTGGTTGTCGATAGCCAGATATTTATTTCCTCTGCCTATGATACAGGTTGTGCCTTGTTCGAATTGAGGGAAAACAAGCTCGATCTGATCTGGAAGAACAAGAATATGACCAGCCATTTCAGCAGTGTTTTATACCACAGAAACAGATTCTATGGGATTCAGAATCCAGGCGAGCGAACCTTTGGAAACATCGTTTGTCTCGACCCGAAAACCGGTCGGCAACTGTGGCTGGTCAAAGGATTGAGCAAGAAATACTGCTCATTTATTATTGCAGATGGAAAATTTATAATCCAAAGCGAAAACGGTAGCTTAACGATTGCGGAAGAAAAAAACAAGACTCTGCAGGACCTTTCAACAAATTCTCTGCCCCGCGGAATCTACTGGACACCGCCCGTACTCTGTAGAGGGAGTATCTATGCCAGGGACTCAAAGAAGGGAGTAATATATGCAGTTAGTGTGGAGGAATGAGCTTTAAACACAGGTACATTGACAGTGCGGAAAAACTCTATCGTCACTTAACTGGTCTCAGGGACGCTCACATTGATACAGTGGCCATTGACCTCGAGGGCGAATCGAATCTGCATCAGTACGGTGAAAAATTGTGCTTAATCCAGATGTATGATGGGACAGATG
>SDBT01021725.1_pt1 | contig 10027 bp, 7 predicted proteins | sample 2277101 | NCBI WGS metagenome assembly SDBT01 (sample SAMN10404973, study PRJNA504765) | marine sediment metagenome | isolation source: marine sediment core GS10_PC15, 103 cmbsf | place: Arctic Ocean: Southern Knipovich Ridge | collected 2010
GACCGCTTTACAGACTGCTCGGTACACGGCAAAAACGTCATTACCATCTATAGAAACTCCCGGCATAGAATAGGAAGACGCTCTCTCAGCAATGCTGGCGCAAGAAGTAGAAGAGTTAAGGGGAGTAGAAACTGCATAGAGGTTATTCTCACATAAGAATATTACTGGCAACTTCCAGATAGAAGCTAAATTAAGAGACTCATGGAAGGCACCTGTGTTAGAAGCTCCTTCACCAAAGAAGCAGAGAGTAACTCTCCCCGTTTTTTTCATTTTTGCCGTTAAGCCAGCTCCTACCGCTAAAGACAGATTAGCTCCTACAATAGCTGTAGACCAAAGGTTTCCTACTTCTACCGCCGTTGCATTCATAGAACCAGCTCTTCCTCGATTATAACCTACACTCTTACCCAATATTTCAGCCAGCAATCTATCCATACGAGCTCCTTTGGCAAGGTTATGCCCGTGTGATCTATGATTGCCTACTATATGGTCATCTTTTTTTAAGGCAAAGCAGGCACCTACTGCTGTAGCCTCCTGTCCGACGGAAATATGGACAACGCCTTTAATCTGGCCTTCTTTGAAAAGCCGAGCAACGGTCAGCTCAAACATCCGGATTTCCACCATCTTCCGGTACATCTCTAGCTTTAACACTTTATCTATTTCCTGCAAAAATAATACCTCTCTTTTCTGAAACAACTAGATAGCAAATCGGAAGATAAGAAGCTGCTCTACGCCATAGAATTCCATGGCGTAGAGCACTTCCGCTAAAGGTCTTTCCAGTCTGCCCTGAACATATCACTGAGGGCGATTCTCTGTTTTTTGTTTACTATTCTTCCCCTAGAAGCACCTTGTTTATTTCTTCCTCAGCGGTACCAATTGCCTCTTCGGCTAAAGCCTCACCAAAGAGTACTTCCGCTATAGCTTTTCCGAGTATAGTCTCTATTTCAGCCAGATTAATGTTCTCGTGCGGGAGAGGTATTCCAACCGGAAGCATATCTGCAAAAGCTTTTATGTACTCTGATTGGAAATAAGGGTCCTGTGCATTTTGCTTGAATAGAGGAAGCCAGCCAACAGCCTTATCTCTTTCCAGTTCTCTATCTGGGGTGTTCAGAAAATCAAGGAATCTCCAGGCAAACTCTTTCTCTAGAGCAGACAATCTATTGGTAACCGCCCACAGATCCATATAGGTAATAGTCGCCTGCTTGCCTCCTTCTGGTACTGGCAGGACGGCTGTGCCAAATTCAAGCTCAGGAGCACTATTTTGCAGTTCTTCTACCAGCCAAGCTTCCCGGTAGAGCATGCCGCTTACGCCCATTCTGAAAGCTTTCCAGGGCTTAGGGAACTTCACACTGGAGATCTTATACTTGGTCACCAAATCTCCGTGGAATTGTAAAGCCTTGAGTCCTTCGGGGGTATTGAATGCTGCCTTCACTTTTCCATTCTCTTTTTTGGTAAACACGCCACCTGCTTGCCAGAGGAAAGGGAGCCATTTATCAGTAACACCGGCCAGATTTCCAGCGTGTCGGACGGAGAAAGCAATAGTTGTCGGCTCTCCATCCGGCCCTGGCTTTGATATTTTTTTTCCGTAACTAACAAGCTCTTCCCAGGTCTCAGGAGGTCTTGCTAGTCCCGCTTCCTTCCACATAGTCTTGTTGTAGAAAGCACCGAGATTTGTGAGGCCCAATGCCGATACCGTTGGTTTTCCATCCCAGCTCAAAAGCTCGTCAACCACCGACTCATAACCACCTTTAGACAAGTAGCTCTCTACAAACCATTGTGGGCAAAGGTCTAGATATCCTCCTTCCAGCAAGGAACCAATGGGACTTTCATCCGTCTTAAAGATACCCGGTTCTGTCTTACTTCGGAAGGCCACTGCTAGTTTCTGTCTCATCTCGGATATTCCGCCAGGAATTCTTTCCAGTTTGATTTCTACATTGGGATTTCGGCTTTCAAACTCCTCTATGTCCTCAAAGAACATTTTCTCGAAGTATCCACTGTAGACAGTAAATGCACTCTCATTTACCCAGACTGTTAGCTCTACCTTCTCCGCAGCCAGAAGAGTCCCGCCAATCCCCAGGACAAATACCGCTGTAGCCACCAGAGATTTTATCCTTCTCATATATTCCCTTTTTACTCTAATCATCTTTTTTCACTGTACTAAGCGCAATGATTCTAACTGGCTTGGTACAGTTTCGCCTCCTTTTGCTATTTTCTTGTCGCTTCTTTCTATGAAGGTTGTCCGGCATCACCTCCTTATGACTCAGTGGATCTCGCCACTGTCGGTCTGACTAGACTCAGTTTCTCCTGCACAGATGAATCTCTTTTATAGACGAGCCTCTAGCTTTTCCAGAAATTCTTTTGATTCAACATAATCTCTGTCCATTCTCTCTTTGCTCCGGGAACGGACATCTATGAGAAAGTACCCAGAAAAGTTATGTTTTTTTAAGGCAAGCAAGAGTTGTTCCCAGTCAACTGTTCCATTTCCTGGGATGTTATGGTTATTATCGCGGCCGTCGTTGTCTGCTACATGGACATAGCGAATTCGCTCTCCTAGCTTTTCCACGCTCAAAGGCAGGATTTCCCTCTGTCCGTGCAAATGAGCTACTTCGAGAATTGCCCCAAAATTAGAATCTCTGATGCCATCTATGAGCCTGAGAATGCCGTCGGTGTTAGAAATTATCTCTCCCACTCTAGGCTCGATTAGCATCTGGATTCCAGCTTTCTTCAGTTTTTCGTTGCACCAGGAGAAACTGTCTATTAGAACAGACCACTGCTCCTTCCAGCTGAAGTTAGGATCAACCTTTACCCGAAACTCATAACCATAGGATATTGCTGTATCATAAGGTCTTTCTCCTATGAATTCCAGGTCAGGAGTAAAGCTGCAGAAAGAGGCTATGTCGGATTCTAGATAAACAGCAATCTCCAAAGCTGTCTTCAGTAGTTCTTTTGCCCTTTTCCTTCTCGAGGAATCTAGACTTACCAATCCAGGTAGCATCATAGGAAGGTTTATTATCTTAAGACCAAGGTCGTCAACTCTTTTCTTAATCTCTTTTCTTCCCCTAAAGAATTCTTCAATGTTTCCTGTCTTCTCAAACCCAAAAGCTTCAATCTCAGTATATTTGAATCCCAACTTTGAAATTCTTTCTAATGCCTTTCCCGTATCTTCCATGCTTGGTGGGTAACCATAAAGGTCGATAGCGTACAACCAGCAAATTCCTGTTTTCATTACTGATACCTCCTTTTTTGGTTATGAATTATCTGTAATATAATTGACAAAACTTCTTCATTAAGTTCTTTTAGCTCTTTCAACCCTTTAGTCCGGTTGAAGCAATTGACCTGATAACCTGCTTTTGTGCCAGTACGAATATTGCTAACAGGGGTAACATGGCAAGAAAAGCGGCAGACATAAGCGCACCGTACTCAATAAAGTACATATTCTTGAATGCTGACAAGCCCAGAGGAAGAGTTCGCATTTTTACCGAGTTAGTAACTATGAGGGGCCAAAGAAACGAATTCCAGGTAGTGTACATAACAAAGATACCTATTGTGGCTATAGCTGGTTTGCAAAGGGGAAATATGATCTTCGACAGTATGTAATATTCGGAGCCTCCATCTATTCTAGCAGCGTCTAATAATTCATCTGGAATTGACTGCACATATTGTCTCATAAAGAAGACGCCAAATGCAGTGCTCAGATCTGGCAGCACAATACCCAGGTAGGTATCGATTACTCTCAGTTTCGCTGCAATGAGAAACAGTGGAAGTATGGTAACTTGGGGAGGGATCATCAGGGTACTGATAATTAGAATAAAGATAATCTTTTGACCGGGGAATTTGTACTTTCCCAGGGCATAGCCAGCACTTCCACCAAGAATTATGGAACTTACTGTTACAATGGAGACCACTATTGTGCTGTTTTTGAGGTATGTAAGAAAAGGTATCTTCGTCCAAACTCCAATGTAATTACGAAGAGTAGCGGTTGGTGGTAGTAGTTTCGGAGGATAGGTGAATATGTCCTGGGGCAACTTCAAGGATGTTAGCCACATCCATATAAAAGGAGCCAATATGACCAGGGTCCCTATTATGATAGCAACATTGATGGCTATGTCAATCTGTAGTCTTCTTTTCATCTTCACTTTCCTTTGTAATTCCTCGACTAGCCTCTGGCTTTCCTGGTAAATCTATCCTTAAAGTTGTCGAGTAACTCTAAATTGGAGCAAAGTGATTATCAAAATAATTCCAAATAGTATCATCGCCATTGCTGATGCATAACCGGCTCTTTGAAAAGTAAAGCCCACTTCGTAAATGTATAAAACTGCCACTTTGGTGCTATCTAAAGGTCCGCCACCGGTCATTACATACACCTGGTCAAATATCCGTAATGCGCGTATAGTAACCATTATCAGTACAAAAAGTGTTGTTGGTTTTAGAAGAGGCAAAGTTATATATCTAAGACAGTGAAATTTGGTAGCTCCGTCAATTATTCCTGCTTCATAGTATATTTTGGGAATACTCTGCAGTCCCGCTAAGAGAATCACCACACTGAATCCTACCTGTTGCCATATATTCATTATGGCGATAGAAAGCAGAGCCAAGTCCTTATCTAGTAACCAGGCCTGTTTCGGTAAGCCAACCAGGGAAAATATATAGTTAATTATTCCAAATTGTGGTTGATAGAGCCATTCCCACACAATAGCTGCAGCAACACTCATAGTAACAACTGGAGCAAACCAGATAGCTTTGAAGAAAGATGAAAATTTGACTCTATTTGTATTGAACAGTAGAGCTACCGCCAGTCCCAGAGTTATTAAGATGGGCACAGTAAGAAGGGCGAAATACATTGTAATCCTCATAGAATTCCAGAAGTTAGGGTCTGTGAACAATTTGACATAATTATCTATGGCTACAAACTTTCCGCTTGGATTGAGTAATTTCCAGCGGAAAAGAGAGAGGAAAAATGCATAAAAGAGAGGAAATATCCTAAAGAGGATAAATAAAGCTAATGTTGGTAAAACAAACACGTACGCTGCTATCCTCTTTTGTTTTTCAACTCCAGAAATCTTTTTGATTAGCATATTTGATTTTCTCCTTAATGTGGAAAATTATAGTCCATGCTGGGCCCAATCCTCTAAAGATTCTCTAATTGCCTCTTTGGCTTTATCAAAGTTCTTTTCTTTGATGCCTTCCAGTATTTTTCCATGGTGTATCATTCCCCTTTTAGTTGCATTAACCGTTTGAACAGACTTGTGTATAGAGGAAAGGAACATCTCATATATTGCTCGTCCCACCTTTTCTATAAGAGGGTTATGAGCTACTTCTATAAAAGCATAGTGGAAATCTAAGTCGTGTTTCATTAGTACTTCAGTATCCGTGACTCTATTCTTGGTATCGAGCTCCAGGTTTGTTACAGCTTTTTCCATCTTCTTGACATCTTCATCAGTCACCTTCTCTAAGATGATTTCTAAAATTCCAACCTCCAACATCTCACGCAGCTCCAGAAGCTGCTTGGGAGGTCTATCCTTAAGAATGAGACTGAAGATGAGTGGCTCTACCACGGCAGAGGAAATGTCTTTGGCAATATAACTTCCTTTACCCCAAAGTGTTTCCACTACTCCCAGCGCCTTTAGCGTCTTCATGGCCTCCCTTACAGTTGTTCTGCTTGAGGAGTACTTTTCTATAAGTTCCTCTTCTACTAATTTATCTCCAGGTTTGAGGTTTCCCTTGATTAAATTGCTGCGAAAATCATCCACGATCTCCTGCATCACTAAAGTTCTCGTCTTTCTGTCTTTTGCCATTTTCAGTATAGTGAAATTTCTCCTTTATGATTTTGTTAGATTTTTGACATTACTCATTTTGCCTGAAAGCCCAAAAAAAGTACAATTATTCCTACAAAACCTTTCAGAGTAGCTTTATAATTACAAGATTATAGGTTTCTAAATAAGGGATAATGAACTTGACATATTGATCCTGTTCCTTGTGCATGATTTCATGCTCGAGATTCTGTTTTGCTTCAAAATCTGGAGAGATAAGGAAAACATTCCTGACCCTTACAGGCACTTTCACTTGTATTTTGATGTTCTTAACCGGTATCATCCGCTCACTCTTTTCATCTCTATTATAATTCACCAGATGCACCAGTATCCTTTCTCTTTGTTTTAATAGATTGATAAAAGTGGTCTTAGGTGCTGTAGTGATTAAAGAGGCCCCTCCTTCAATAACCCACTCCAGGGCTTCCTTTATGGATTTCAGGTCTCCTGACTTCTGTTTTAGCCAATAATCTCTACCTATGTTCTGTGCATAAAATAATACTTTCCCTTTACCGTATTCACTTTTCTTTGGCGTGAATCTTTCTTCCTTACAACCTACACCGAAAACTCTCGCTAGCCCAAAGTTTTCCCTCTTTTTATAATTCTCATCATATAATGATGTCTCGCTAGTGGCTATCAGCCCCCCACTCCTTTTAACGAATCTTTCTATTTGCTCAATTTGCTCTTGACTGATACAGGCAACATTGGGCAAGATAAGGGCTTTGTATTTTGACAGACTATCCTGGCTGATTGCTTCATCTTGAATTATGTCAAAGGGAATGTGCAGGTCAATAAGGGCCTGATCAAAGCCTCTCCGTTCGGGATAGTCGTGTTCTTCTCGATCATTACAGTACCAATCTTGTGTTGGACGAGAGAACAAAACAGCCACATCGGCAATCATCTCTGTTCCAATATAATAATTCTCATTTTTTTCTGAAAAACCATAGTACTTTGCCAGAGCTTTTCTGATCTTAGCTTTTTCCAGCATCGGCTGAGCCTCTTGGCAGCTGAAGTTGTAGACATTAAAAGTGCAGGAGAATGAGAGTGCCTCCGCCACTGCCAATTTTACCTGACCAGGTGTTAAGGGAATCCTTCCAGGCATATATCCCTTTTCAGCAATATTCTTGCCATTACCAGCGCTGATTCCATATTTTAGGGATTCAATATTACTGATAAGGCGCCCGTTTTCTAACCTGGGGAAGGTGAAACCCAGTTCAAAATATAGAATGTCAGCTATTTTTGCCAACGCATATGTGTCAATTGCACGCATAGTTTGATCAGTTGCAGGAAACATAGTAGTAGGGGGGCCTAAGGCGTTGAACATAAAGACAAGCTCTGGATTTGCCGATTTGATGTACCTCCTAAATTCGATGAGTCCCTCTTTTAATGTTTCATATCTGAATTCAATGAACGATTGCCAGATAGGATCAGACCAGTTGGGCTCAGTGGGTAAATCACATTCCTTAGCCAGTTTTTCTCTACAATATTTCTTGAATTTATCTCTGCAACAGGAGCAATAACAGGCTGTTCTATTTAAATAAGCATTGTCCAAGTATATTCCATCAAATCCCATATCAATAGCCAGTTTTATGACCTGCTTTTGATAGTTGATCCAGTTCGGATTATTTAAACAGGCCCTATACCTCCAGGGAACAGGTTTTAGCCATCCGTAGTGGATGGGGTTGCCATCTTTATCGAGCTGCAGCCAATCTTTAGCCTGGGGATGGTCCGGAAAAAAACTTGTCCAGAATATATTTACGCTGTCCAGATAGGCAATAACCTTAATATTATATTGATGACATTTTTTGAGAAAAGGACGCAAGCATTCTCGTTGGGCTTTTTCCGCTTCGATACCGAAGCCATTGCTGAAAGTGACATGGAAAGTGTTTATATGAACATCCTTCAAGTATTCAATAAATTCAGGCCTATAGCCATTCACTGTATCCATAATAACCTGGGGTAGCTTCTTGAAAGTCCATTCCCAACTTCCTGCTATCCCCTTGGCTAGATCTAGCTCTCCTGAATAAAGTTGGCCGAATCTGACCTTACCCCTTATGGACCAGGGGGGAACTTCTTTCCTCATTTCTTTCCTCCTGTCAAAACAACACGTAGTCTTTATTTTAAGGATTGTTTAGCCTTCTTCCATACTTTGTTCATCTCTTTTTTTACATCCCTGTCTAATTGAAAATGGTGTTCCTTTATCTTCTTTTTTGCTATTTCTCTGGCCTTTTCCCGAATAGATTGACTTCCTTTGCTCTTCCATTGGTCTAGTTTAGAGTACTCAAACAGCTCCGGAATCCAGAAGGTCTCACGGTAATGTTTGACTGTACTGGGGTGAGCAAGATAGCTTCCTTCGGCGACACCTTCCTTTATTAGTTTTAATGATGAGACCTCATCTTGGAACTGAAAGCCTTTTACAAATCGTGAGACATAATTTATGATTTCATTATCTATAACAAGCTGCTCCCCACTGAATAGCTCGTCTTCAGAGATTCTACCAGCAGCATGGAAAGCTTCTGCTCCTGATAGAGCCCCTGTCAATACGGCCATTGCCCGTTCAGCGGCTGTCTGAGCATCGGGCTCTTTGCCCATACTCTTAAAGCCTTTGATTCTCACTAGCGGAAAGCCGTAGAATTTGAAAATTTGAAACTGCATTAGTCCAATAATATTATGCTCCGGAGACCCATAGACAGCATTGGAATATTTCATATCAAAGGGACACATATCCAGTCCAAAGCCGACTTCACCTCCCCTGGTAATGAGTTGGAGGGTAGTTAATCCTCCTAAACACTCAGCGATTCCTTGAATAATCGCACTTCGAAGGTAGATAGGCGCGCTAACTCCCATCAGAGGCATGCTCCAGGTGTACATAGGGACCTTCCGATTCAAAAAAGGCAGAATCACCTCCAGATTAGCAGGATTAATCTCCAGAGGACTTGAAATCCAAAGTGGTAAGGAGAAAGGTTTTTCTGCTATTTGGGCTATTTGATAGATATACTCGGCTGATTCAAGAGAGCTAACTCTACCGCCCCCTATATTCTTGCTATTCTCCCAGCAGACCTTGTGAATTGCCAGATCCTGCAGTTTCGGATGAATGTCGTGTGGAACGACAGGAGCAACTCCTTCCATTCCCAGTGAGTCTGCTAGCTTAGTCATTTCTATTAGATCTTCGGTTAGAGACTCTCTTATTTTACCTGTATCCATATCCAGGATACGCAGGGCAATCCCCCCCACTCTTGCCTTTAGAGCAGCGGAGTTTTTCTTCTCCCTTCCTGAGGAATCTTCGGCGGCTGCACAAGCTTCTTTTAAGCACGCATTGACTACATCCGGCTCATATCTTACCCTTGTTCCTTCCATGGACACACCTTTACACTTGGAAAGCAATTGAATGGTTTCAGGGTGAGGAACATTAACTCCCACCTTATTTAGAACTTGTAGAGCATCCTGATGAATTCTTTCTATTTGAGCTTGGGTGAGTCCTCCGGTTAATGTATAGTTCAAAAAATTAGTCATTTGCCTACGATTTCTCCTTTGAATAAATGAGTCAGTCTCTTTCTTTACCTGTTATAGCTCCTAGATTCCTTTAAGCTCCTTTGATCTACGCCCAGAAGCAACTTAATCCCGCACTTAGTTCTGATGGCAATGGGGCTTTCACCCCCTTCTAGCCCTATTTTTGGCTCTTTACTTCTAGGGAAACAACTTTTTTCGTTGTGGAAAGAATTGGTAATTCGCTCATCGGATTTTTTATAACCTTACCCCTTTGACATACGGTTGTACGAAGCTGCAACAATAAGAATATTGTGTTAGAGATAGATGACCTCATACCTCATATGTATTATATCTCAATTTACGATCTTGTCAACCCCCCGCGTTAAATTTTTCTGAAAAATTGAAAGTAGTTCTTTCTTTTGGAATTGGTAAGCAAAAACGGAATAAAAGATAAGGAATCTTATTAGACGAATGGTGTGATTAGGGAGGATTTTGCAGGACAGAGGAGACAGAATAATATCACCCAAAGCAAAACTTATCAAGTAAAGATACTGAGAGATTCATTATAGAATATAGCGAGAAAGGTCCTCGCTCTCCACAATATTCTTTAGTCTCTCTTGCACATACTTGGCAGTAATAGTGAAAGACCTTTTCCTTATATTAGCAGCCTTGAAGCTGATATCCTCTAGAAGCTTTTCCATAATAGTGTATAATCTTCTTGCTCCAATATCTTC
>SDBT01021727.1_pt1 | contig 10026 bp, 21 predicted proteins | sample 2277101 | NCBI WGS metagenome assembly SDBT01 (sample SAMN10404973, study PRJNA504765) | marine sediment metagenome | isolation source: marine sediment core GS10_PC15, 103 cmbsf | place: Arctic Ocean: Southern Knipovich Ridge | collected 2010
GGGTTCTTCTAGCAGCATTCATTGAGCTTTAGAATGCCGGAGGAAATATTTCCATCGAAATATCGTGCTACGTTTTATAATCGAGAGCGTTTTGTTGAATCTGTTGATATATCTGAAGATACGGAAATTTTTAGTCAGGGGATATTTGCTTCTCATTTTCCAGCAATAATTGGCTATATTTTAGGATTAGACTACCGTCTCCCTTTTTCTAAAATCCCTTATCAAAGTCAGCTTCTTAATTTTACTGCCCTTCCTAAACTCCGTATTCCTAAACGAGTTTTAGATGTTGGTTGTGGTAGAGGACAATTAGAGGCGGCTTTGATGTATTTAAATATTCCTTTCTTAGCGATTGATTTCAGTGAAGATGCTGTTCAATTAACTAAAGAAATATGTGAAAAATGGTCAGGGATGAAACGGGTTGATTTAGATCGGTTTATGATTAAACAGCTCCAGTTAGAATCTCTTGGCAGTTTAAATATGAGTTGTGATACGATAGTCTTTTCTGAAAGTATAGAACATATCCCGGCTGAAGAATTTGATGAAGCTCTGGGTTATTTTAGGTCGTGGCATTCCCGTTTAATTATTGCTAATGGGTTGGAGTTTCATCCAATTATAGCCGATAAAACTGGGTGGAATCATATTAGATCTATCGATGATGAAGTGTATGATCGTATTGCTTCTTATGGTACGATTATATATCGAAATAAATCGCATTTGGTAGTACAATTATGACTAGGGCCTTGATTTTAATAGATATTTGGGATAAAACTAACGATATTTGTCACTCTAATAGTCTGTGGTGGGAAGAAGCAGAAAAGATAGTTTTAGAGAATATATTTCCTGTTTTATCTAATGCACGAAAACATAACTGGGTAATAATTCATTGCCATAGTGAATTACCTTGTGCTTTACCGATAATTCCTATTGCGGGAGAATATGAAATTCCGTATGATCATCATATAATTTATCATATTCCGCCGGATATTTTAGAAAAGCTATCCACGATTTATTTTGTTGGGTTTGCTCTTAATCTTTGTATCACAGGAAATAATTGTGGCATTCCTCGATCACGTGATATGTTTCCCCATAAAACTTTAATTTTATTAAAAGATTGTACTAAAGCCTTAGCGATGGACGAATTAAATGAAGATAAAAGTTTTGAAAAGACCCTTCAAAAACTGAGTTTGATCTGTAATATTAGTTTGTCAGAAGATATTATCTGGGATAATTAAATGCAGAGCGATTTTTATGATTTTGAGCAACATCAAAAACTTTGGTCTGTTATTCCGTTTATAGGGAAACAAATACCTAGCAAAACGATTTTAACTTGGACATCAGAGCGTTTAAGGACTTGTATTAATACTCAGGGACCCGAGGTTTACAAGCAAGAGTCACACCGGGATAATAAATATCGTAAAGCATTTTATACTGAATTTTCTACCCCAAAGCATAAGCATGTATATGATTTTGGGTGCGGGGGTGGGTTTTTTGCGTTAGAACTTTGTAGAAAGGATTATATTGTTTCCTTAGCTGATATTAATGAAGATAGTTTGACTGTAGCCAATCGGGTATTGGCGACGGAAGGATTTAATAGTCAGGGTACTCATTTAATATCAAATAGTGGAAAAACTTTTTCCGTTTCACAGCCCTATGATATTTTTCACTCTGTTGGTGTGTTGCATCATACCCCATATTTTAGGGAGATTCTTATGACAGCAATTACCAATCTTAATGCCGGGGGTCAGATTTGGTTAATGTTGTATTCGGATAATTTATTTAAAGAGTTAACAGGGGTTGAGGTTGGTCCAATTGATATACCTGTTTTTACCCATCCCCACTATAATTCGTATATTACGCATGATCCTAGGGGCAGTTATTTAGACTGGTATAGTCCTGAGAAAATTGAATATCTCGTTGGAGATTTTTTACATATTGTACAATGTGATTATGTTGGTGCTAATAATAATCATCTTATCGTTAAATTAGAGATTAAATCTAATAATGAATGTTAGAAACGTATGGAGGAAACTCTAGTGAGTGAGGCATTTATTCTTCCGTCAGATTTAATCCTTCTCGTTAGGTATCTGCTAGTTAAATCTGATGTTGAAGGGGCGATGTATGTACTAAATACGATTGCTGATACTGATCCAGATAAGTACGAAGTATTGCAGTATATTTGTAAATACTGGCCCCAAGCTTTTAATAAGAAATTGTATGAAGAGACTGTTTGTAAGGATCCGTATGAAGTAGCCGCTGTTGAAGTAAATGTTAAAAATGAACCCCGTTGGCCTATGGTTATTAAAGCTCTGTCTGATATTTTAGATAGTCCTAAATCGGTGTTGGATTTTGGGTGTTCACGGGGTTTATGGGCGCGGGCTTTAAAGAAGGAATTCGTAAATATTGAAACATATTTAGGGATAGATACTGCTAGAGATTCGATTGATTACGCAAATGATTCTGTTGTAAAAGATAATTTAACTAATATGTGGTTTGGGACTGGAGATCATACTGCGCTTCCTAAAAAGGAATTTGATTGTGTTATATGTATGGAAGTTTTGGAGCATGTATTTAATTTTTTAGAGGTTTTAAATGCCCTAGAAGATTCTTGTAAGCATAATGGTTGGATGTTGATAACAACTCCTATTGGAGCCTATGAAGTTGCTAATTGGCTAAAGCATCCATTTGCGCAGCGTCCTCATATTAGAGAATTGCGTACTGAAGATTGGAAACACCTCATGAATCAGAAGGCAGAAGCTTTTATAGGAGCTACTATTACGTGCGAGGATTTAACCGGAGATCCAGGTGGGACGCATATTGTTTGTTGGAAAGTAACGGATGATAATCGGGGGTTTAATCCAGATTATCTGCATTCTCGGTTGCAGCTTAAACCCAAGGAAATTGGGCTGATTTGGTAAAGGGAGAATTATAATGTGGATATTACCCACTAGGGGTAGACCGGAATTATGCCAGGAAGTTTTGGATCATTGTGTAGCAGCTAAAATGACTGAACCTGGGGTCGTTTATGTAGATGGACGTGTGGATGATTATCCTAATTTGAAGTTGCCCGATAATTGGTCTAAACTTATAGGGTATAAAGATTTAACGCCTGCTAGAGAGTGGTGGTATCAAACCCATCCAAATCAAAAATATTATGCACAACTTTGTGATGATATGTTTCCTCACACTGAATACTTTGATCAAAAATTAATTGAGGTTGCGGGGGATTGGGGTTATATACAATGCTGGGATAAAGACCCAATAGGTGGTGGTTCTTATCTTGAATTTACGCCCCCAGTAATTTGGGGTGGGGAACTAGTTAGATGTGCTGGATTTTGGACTCAATATACAGAGGGAATTCGCCAGGGGGAAGTAGATGTAGCTTGGCAGCAAATTCTTGATAGAGTCGGCGGCTTGCATTATAAGGATAAAAATGTCATTATTCATCATAAAAATTGGCGCACCAATGCCCGGCCAAAAGATGAAACCGATGAATGGGAACGTGATGGAGTAGAGTACATTAAGAACGATATTGAACTCTTTAAGGCTTGGTGTGAAAAGGGGGGGCCAACGGATATTTCAGATAAAATATTAAGGGCTTGGCCTGGTGCTACAAGGCAACCTGTTAGGGGTCCGGTATAGGGGTAGTATGGAAAATAAAATCGAAATAGATTTCGAGGCTATTGCCTTTAAAATATATCGTAAGTCTAATAGTCTAGGGGGTGTGTTTATAATTGTGGAAAATGAACTCATAAAAAGCACCTGTACCTATCGGGTTTTGGATAAGTATTCTTGGTTTAACGAGACAGTTCCGCCTGAAACCCAAACCCATGGTTGGTTGAATGGGTGGATAAAGCAACGAAATAATTATTTGGAGCATTTTGGTTTAATTTCTAAATCTATGGAACTTTTTATACTAGAACGCAATTTGCGTGAATATTTTGGATGAATTATGAGAGCTAAAATAGATATAAATTTTCCAGAATTTGCTAGGCATTTGTATGAACATAATGTTAAGCAGGGAAAGTACTGGAGCCCTGATATTGTGATTAGGCACACTTGGTTTTATGCGCCATTTTCTCAGCATTTTAATATTGGTTGTACTGAAGTTGATATCTATAGAACAAAATGGAAAAATACACGAAATACTTATTTTAAGCGTTTTGACGTAGTTTCAAAGGAAATGGAAATTTTTATTTTAGAAAGAACATTACGGGAGCATTTTGGATGAATTATGCGTGAACTAGAAGAAAAACTATTTGCTCAGTACCCAATAACAGGTCGGGAAAAACCTATTTTTATTGTGGGTGCCCCGAGAACGGGTACGACTTTGGTTTATCAACTTCTTTGTAGACATTTTGATGTCGCGTATTTGTCTAATTTGGTTAATGACCATTTCAATGAATATCCAGTAGTAGGCTATTGCGTTCAAAAGGCCGCCGCTCTAGACGAGATTCCCTTGTGGGCTAGTTACGGTCGAGCGCCAGGCCCTTACCAACCCAGTGAGTGTTCAGAGGTCTTTAAGACGTGGTTTCCGGACGATCATTCATCTCAAACTAAATCTAGGGGTTTCTATAGTGATAAACACGAGCAGCATATGAAGCAGACTATTGCTGCTGTTTCTGGAATTTCGGGCGGAAAGCCTGTCATTATAAAAAATGCCTGGAATTGTTTTCGTGTAAAGAAACTTGCCTCCGCATTTCCACGGGCGGAATTTTTATGGATACGTCGTGATATTCGTAAGGCAGCAGCTAGTGACTTAGTATCTCGGTTAGTTGTTAAACGTGATCCATATGCTTGGAATTCAGCTACTCCCAATAATTATCAGTATTTAAAATTACGTCCTTATATTGAACAAGTTGTTGAAAATCAGTATGAGTATAATAAAGCACTGCAAGGGGCTTTTGGAGATGGGTATGATATTTGGTATGAGGAGCTTATAGCAGGTAAGTTTATGGAGCATGATTTTGCTCGTATGGTTAGACTGAATCCCGCCAAGTCTAAATTTGCTCCTTTGGCGTTTAAAGACAACCCGCTATTTAGATTGGATACTGCAGATCGTCAAGCCATTGAATTATATGTTCGTAAGGAGTGGGATAGGTTAGTGTCGTATATGTATAAGGAAGATAAATGACTTCTCTTGGCGGGTATTTTTTAGAAACACCGGAGTTACGTCGTAGAGGTTTAACCGTAGGGGAGAACGTAAGCATTTCTAGTACGGTTTGTATCTATGGAGATTACTCCAATTTGAAAATTGGTAATCATGTCCGGATAGATGACTATGTAGTTATCTTAGCTAATGGCCCGGTGACATTAGGTTCGTACATACATGTATCTCCTTTTTGCTATTTTCAAGGTGGTGGTGGATTGTATTTAGATAATTTTGTAGCAATGGGGTCACATTGTTCATTAATGACTAATGGTTCGGATGTTAGTGGTGAGCATTTAACAGGTGTAACTCCTCCTAAAGAAACGTTGGGAGGAGATAAAGCTCCTATCTATATGGGGCTTCATTCTTTCTTATGCGCAGGGGTTACAGTTAATCCAGGGACTACAATTTGTGAAGGTTCTGTTATCGCTGCTAATTCATTTGTTAAGGGGTATATAGATTCTTGGGGGTTTTACGGAGGATGTCCAGCTAAGTTTCTTAAAAGGCGGAATTCGTCAAAAATACTTGAATTGGCTAAGGGCTTGATTGTAAATCACTAAGGGAAAAACGATGCTTGAATCGGTGAAAAAACAGTGGGGAAACTACATTGTGCTCTATAAAACCAAGGAGGTTAAAGTTAAAATATTAACTCTCGCGCCGGGCAAGTCTATCAGCCTTCAACGACACTTCAAACGGACAGAGCATTGGTATGTCACTTCGGGTAATGGAGAAGCAGCTATCAACAGTCAGCTGTTTCCGCTTAAGCCCGGAGTCGCGCTTGATGTTCGCATAGAAGATTGGCATAAAATTTGGAATCGGGGTGACGAACCTCTAGTTATTCATGAGGTTCAGACTGGCGAGGAATGCGTAGAAACTGATATCGAACGTAAGGAGTAACCCCTATGGGTGGTTTATCTAGTTATGAGTCCCCCGAAATTTACGGAAAGCCAGAAGATTTAGCAATAGTAGTTGTTCCAAAAATGAATTGTGAGAACCACCTCATACATTTGAAGATAGGCCAATTTACTGTTGTACTGAGTATGGCTAATGCTAAAAACTTAATGTGGACGTTACGAAGAACTATAGAAGATATTGAAGGTAAAGCTGAGAATCGTAGGGCTTTAGCTTCATTAAAGGACTACCATGAGGTCGGGTGAAATTTTAGATGATTTGTCCTAACTGTCATGGCCTTGCCGCACGCGGGTATAGGTGTAACTACGAGGGTTGCGTTGACGGTCTTATTCACTGCTGTGATGGATTAATCAATGTCGAAGATACATCTACTCAAGTTAACACGAACAGCTTGCGGGTGCAAGATAACAAAAAATATACGGAGCGAATCTAACCCCCATAAATTACATTCGCTGTACCATACTGCAGTTTATTCCAAACCAAAATTCAATCCGGTTTGTTTAAATTGTGCATGGTCCACGTTTGCCCTAAATTGGCGGGAAGAGATGGCAAAGATTAAAAGTAAATATCGGGGGCGGTTTGGGACCACTAATGTTATACCTGATGATGTATTTGCTGAAATATCCCACAAGAAAATGATTGAGGAATACCAAAATAAGGATTTTCGAGTATGAATGTCTTGGTCTCAGGAGGAGCGGGCTATCTGGGTTCCGTTCTTGTATCTCAATTAATTCATATCGAGGATAAGGTTACTGTAATAGACCGTTTAGATTGGGGGATTGAACCGCTAGTAGGGTCGTTGGGCTACAGCGGCCTTGAATTTATTAAAGAGGATATCGTAACTTATACCCCGCCGGATGTTGAAAAATACGATCGTATAGTTCACTTAGCGGCTATTGTAGGCGAGAAAGCTTGCGACGAGGATACACGGGAGACCATTCGTACTAATATAGAAGGGCTTAAGAATGTATGTTCTTGGGGGCCTCCTGTTATATTTGCTAGTACCTGTTCTAATTATGGTATTCATGATGGTCTAGCTACGGAAGAATCTCCTTTAAATCCGGTATCACTTTACGCTACTACTAAGATAGAAGGCGAGCAGATTGTTTTAGAGAGTCATGGAATTATTTTAAGATTTGGAACCCTCTGTGGTGTCAGCCCTAGGATGCGGTGGGATTTATTGGTTAATGACTTAGCTAGGAGCGCCGTAGAGGACAAATCCTTTTCCTTATACGGTATAAACGCCTGGCGGCCCTACCTTCATATAAGGGACGCTTGTAATGCTATACAGGAGGCACTAGGCCATAGGGGACCCGGCGTATATAACATAGTATGTGATAATTTGACAAAGCTTCAACTGATCGCCATGGTACAGCACCAATTTCCTAAATTTGATACTCGCATTGAACGTGTAGGCGATTCTCGTGATTATCGGGTTTCTGGAAAAAAGGCCAGTGAGATACTCGGGTGGGAGCCTAGGTATACAATACAGGAGGCTTTCACTTCTGTAGTGGAGTATGCTAAATATGTTAGAATTAGGTGACATACCTCTGATAGCGTATCTAATTGGTTATGGACTTTTATTGTGGAAAGTCGTAAAGATCTATGATCTTGTTCCGGGTAATTGGTTTCGAGATATTCTATGGTCAATATGTTTAGCGTGTTGGCCTATTCTACTCCTTATCATTATATTTAGGCCCAAATCTGATGGATAAGAAAATAGCTGTTGTACTACCGATTCTTATAGAGCATCAATGGCAAGTACCAATGACTAAATGTGCAATTGATTCTCTTTATTGTACAACTAATATTCCCTTTAATTTGATTATTATAGAGACCGACGATTATCATTCAGGCACATTTACTCGTGATGGGGATGAATACCCGATACCTGATCCTCCTATTATTCATCATCATATTAAAGAACGTGGTAATGCCGCTCGAGACGTTAATGTTGGCCTTAATATAGCCGATTTCGATCTTAAATGTACTCATACGGTGTATACTGGTAACGATATCTTTGTACGTGATGGGTGGTTGGAAGCCCATTTAAAGTGTTGGGAAATTTCAGATTGTGGGGCTTCAACTTTAGCGTCTTCAGATATGCAGCATCAGCAGCAGGATCTTATCTCAGAGGGTGTATTTGGTCCTCATTATATGTTTGAATCCCATAGGCGCTTTGATGAGGAACGCTTTCCCGCTACATTTGGTGATACAGATATGATTATGGGTATTTATAAGGAAGGGAAGCGTAAGTACCGCAATTGGAATGTAGTAATTCAGCACCTATTACGCCAAACAACAGGATCAGGTGAAGATCATCAGAAGGGATTCTTAGAGGCTAGGGAAAGATTTGCTCAGAAGCATGCGGGTTGTCCGTTGTGGATGTATCAAGCTTTAGTACAAGGAATAGGAATCTAATGCCCAGGGATCTTCTTGTTAAAGCTAAAGAAGATTTGATAAAGCTCAGTACGGAGATATCAAGTTATTGCACTCCTCCTAGTACTTTGCGACAGGATTATGCGAAAGCTTTATCTTATGTAGAGGGTATTAAGGCTGCTATGAATGCGATGAAGCGAAAAGATAAATAATGGGGTGGTCTTGGATCGATTATTTGATACAGATTACGTCTTTAAGTTTAGGTTTTGGTGTGGGGTGGTTAGTAGGGATTAGCTATAAGAAGTCTGAGCCTAGTACTGATCCTGACTAATCTTCTGATAAGAATTCAAAACATAAACTATCCCAAGCAGCATTATGCTCTCGGATTTGTTGTATCGTTTCTTCGGTATCGTTGGCAAGTGAATACGTGATTGGTTCGAAAACCAAACACGCATCACTTATCACGATTGTGTCTGTCTGGCACCCCACCAAGATAATTAACATTATCCCGAGCATTGCGGCGTGCCTTTTTGGCCTTTTTAACACGTTTTAATACTTCCCTTAAGCTATCGCGCTCTGACTCTGTACGGCCAACTCTACGTTCGGCTCGCCCTCTAAAGAAGTCTTTGATAAAGATAGCAACGACAAGAAGGCCGCCAGCTAGCCAACCGTACAGAGACGAAAACATTATTAGCCGATCGCTTTATCAGTGAAGAAGAGTCGAAGAATGATATTGACAATGGCGATTATAACGCCGGCAACTGTTGCTTGAGTTTCAGGGTCTAATCCTAGATCAAGACCAAATGTGCCCGTAATAGTTGCTACAATAGCAATAACATTAATCCAAAAAGTCTTACTTTGCCAAAAGGGTTTCGTTTCCATAATTCTAATTCCTCTTTAATGTTGGAGCGAGCGAAGAGATTCGAACTCTTATTTACAGGGTGGAAGCCTATCGTTCTGCCATTGAACTACGCCAGCAATTAGTCTTTAAGTTGTAAACACAGCCCATTAGGTGTGATTATCGTATAAATAGGAATGGGAAGACAAAGCTTCCCTTCATTAGTACAACCGCTTAGTATAACTACAAGCACTCCTATTAGAAATAATCTGGTTGACACCGATGCGAGGAATCGAACCCCGACCTGTAGTTTTGGAGACAACCATGCTACCGTTACACCACACCGATATATTAGGTGGTATAACGCCAACAATTGGGATCAATATCACTAGGTAAATCTCTTGCTCTAATCATCATATGCTCTCCTTAACCAACCTTTTAGAAACACTTCTAACTTCTCATTCTTCTCAGCTAGTAATCTATATATCCCGGCTACTTCACTTTTATAAGCTGCCAATAAACATTCACTCGGGACACTGGCTATAGCATAGCGGCTTTTAGGGCCTAGTATGCCATCTTGCTTTAACTTGGGGCCTCCAGCGGCTTTTACAGCTCTTTGAAGACATATATGAGCACGCCTAGGACCCATGTTAACTGAGATATTGAAAACTTTATCATCTAACTTTGTAGGTAACTTATAGTACCCGTAACGGTCCCAAAAATTAAGCTTATAAAAGCGAATAGCGTGTTC
>SDBT01021728.1_pt1 | contig 10026 bp, 12 predicted proteins | sample 2277101 | NCBI WGS metagenome assembly SDBT01 (sample SAMN10404973, study PRJNA504765) | marine sediment metagenome | isolation source: marine sediment core GS10_PC15, 103 cmbsf | place: Arctic Ocean: Southern Knipovich Ridge | collected 2010
CCATGAATAGCCAGGTCCATGAGAACAAATTGGAAAGGCATTTCTATATCGTAGAACAGTTTATCGAGGTTTTGTTGATATAAAACACGATTAAAGTACTCATGTAGTTGCCAAGTCCATATAGCATCATTGGTGGCATACTCTATAAATTCTGGAGAACTATACCCATACTTTTCTGCTTGCTCGTAGGTTAGTACGTCTGATACCTTTAAGATACGTTGTGCAAGATACTTCAAACCATTAGGTATATTCTCGTTGACAAGGTGTGCAGCAGTCTTGGTACAGAATATCTGAGAGGTTACTTTGGTACAACCCTCTTTATGCAGTACCTTTAGGTCAAACGGAGCGTTGTGCATTACCAGTTTTTGAAAAGCTTTGTGTTCTCGTAAGTAATTACTTAAACGACGTATTTTAAAGTTACCTGTTACACCTGATGTATCAACATAGCAAGCTTTTTGACCGTCACAAAGACTGAACCCCCTCATTTGTAGTTTAAAATAATTGAGTCCTGTAGTCTCAGTATCCAGAGATAGTTTATCACCAGTAAGTGAGTTTACCCATTCTTCTAATTGATGTACCTTTGTAATGTATGATTTAATCATATTTTATCGCTCTGTGGTTCCGTGTCGTTTGTAGGCACTCTTACCCCTTCGTCTATTTCTCTAAGACAGTATTCACAGTACGGGTATAAATTATCACGGTATCTGGAATCATATCTAAACTCAGTCTTAGGTAACTCTGAGCTACATCCCCAACAGTCTTTAGTAGGTTTACCCATGATAAGCCTCTCTGGTTTTTAATTTCGTTTTTATCATAACCGCATTATACCACAATCAAAGGCAAAAGTCAAGGGAAAAATAAAAAATATTTCGCAGCAAGAACGAAATCCCCAGGTACTATAGTTATATACTTATAATATAATAATTCAAGATTCTTTCCTGCGAATCTTTCAAACACGAAACAGACAATACTAAGATTTAACAAGCATCCTTGCTTGAGTGCTCGCGTCGTGCTCGCAAAGGAATAACACTCATAACACTCATTATACCATAATTTGCCTCAAATGTCAAGGAAAAAGTAAAATAAATCTGCACATACACCCAGTTTTATTGCGAACATAAGGACAATAATCCCTATAACCCCTATAACCGTTACAGTTTAACACAGTTTCTTGTATAATTAACTAACCTTTTAAAGAGTTAGGTAAACATCTAACACGTTTTTCTAAGACTTTACACTAAGGGCGGTAGTCTAAACTACTCAATTATTATATTAAGAAGATGTTAAGATTGTATTAAGACGTATGTTAATGTGTAACGATTATAACGATTATAACGATTAACCTTTATTTATTTACAAGATATGTGTAAAATATTAAGATTTCTAAAAGATTTCTCTTGACTTTACTGGTAAATTATGGTATAATATAGGTATGATAGAGTTAATAGATAACTTGAAAGTGAAAAAGTGGTTTCCTGGGGTGGTAGTCCGGTAAAGAAGGATACCACCAGGAACCACAAAATCTTAACATTCTCCAAACGGGGTTTAATGTTGAAAAACAAGGTTTGTACAAAATGTAAAGTAAATTACCCTGCAACTGTTGAGTATTTTTACAGACATAGTACACATAAAGACGGATTACGTTCACAATGTAAAAAGTGTAGAAAACCATACTATAAACGCCAACACAGTGAGTACTACCAAAAACATAAGGAAACTTACAATTTACATAAAAGACTGTATAAAGAAAAACATTGGTTAAGAGTAAGAGCCTCACAATGGAATACCTTATATAGCAGTTCTTTGACAGAGCATCAACTCAAAGAGTTGTTTGAAAATCAAGACACACTGTGTACTCTTTGTGGTATTGTTTTAAATTCCCATTGTCACCTTGACCACATTGTACCACGATGTTTAGGTGGGCAGTCAAAAATAAACAACCTGCAATTTTTATGTGAGAAGTGCAACAAAGGGAAAAATAAGTGGCCTGTTGAGGATTATATCAATCATTGCGAGAGAGTCTTTAATTTCAATAAACAAAGAACAGAATGAAGATTTGTACAAATTGTGGAGTAGTAAAACCTAATTCTTCTTTCTACGAAAGAGAAGATAGGGTTGGCTTATATAGTTGGTGCAAAGATTGTTGCAGAAAAGAAGGCCGCAGGAAATACACCTGGCATAGTGGGATGCAAGAAGCTACAGGATGTATAAGATGACAGAAAGACTCAAACATCCAAAGAAACCACTCAATAAATCTGAGGCCAAAAAAGACGATTATCAAAAGTGGGATGACACTGTGAAGAAATATCAGGTTAGACGTAGAGCTAAGTTCAATTATGATTTTGTTCAGGTCGCTGCTCGTTTAGTAGCTGCTGGCTTTAGTGAGACTGATTTAGCCTATGCTTTGGACGTAAAGCCACGTACCATTAAATCATGGAAAGACAGATACCCACAGTTCAAGAAAGCTTGTGGTAATGGAAAAGCCATTGCTAAATCTTATCTGGTGTCTAAGGGTTTGCGGGCTGCTTGTGGTTATGACTATGATGAGGAAACCTGGGTAGACAAGGTAACTGGTGTAGATGATGAAGGTAAAGAAATAAGGGAAATGGTATGTACTAAAAGAGTACATAAATACCAGAAACCTGATGCTGGTTTATTGACATTCTTTTTAATTAACATGTGTCCAGAAGAATACTCTAACACTAAAACGATAAACGTAAACGAGACAAAGAAAAGTATGAGCCTGGAATTGACAGGCACAGTAGAACCTGACCAGATTAGAGAGTTTGCTGGTAAGTTATTTGAAGCTGCTGACAGATTAAACAAAGCAAAAAAAATAGAAAGTAAAGTCATTGATACAGATTAAAGCGTTTGACACGCCAGAGACATTACTGGAAATTGTACCTAAGACGTTGCAAGAGAACATCCAGTTCAGAATGGATTTTCACCAACTGCTGTCAAAAGATGACAGTATGCAGAAAGTTTTTCTGGAAATGATGTTTGCAAAACCTCAACTCTACTTTAACTTGTGTTGCTTTACATTTGACCCCAGGAAACCAAGAGGATATAAGAACATACCTTTCATATTAAGACCCGCACAAAGTGATGTTGTTGATGCCCTGAAAGAACACATTGATTATGGTAAAGACCTGTTAATTGACAAAGCCAGGGACGAGGGGGCTACCGAACTAATCTGTAAATTGTTTGCTTTCTATTGGAGATTTGAACCACAGTGTCAGCTTTTGATGGGTTCGCGTAAAGCTGAGTACGTTGACAAGGGTGTGGAAATAACCAAGGGCCAACTTATCGGAGACCACAAGTGCTTGATGCACAAAGTAATTTATGGTATTACTCATTGGCCTAAGTGGATGCAACCTAATTTCTATAAGACGTTTTTGCATTTAGAGAATTTAGATAATAGTGCTGTTATTGATGGTGAGGCAACGAATGAAAACTTTGGTGCAGGTGATAGACGAAAAGTTGTTTTGGTTGATGAGCATGGTAGGATTGAACACAGGATGGCGGCAGCTATTGTTGACAATCTTCCAGACACAACCGATTGCACTATTTATAACTCTACTCATTTTTATGGCGTAGGTCATCCTTACTCCCGTCTATTGTCCAGTGGCAAAATATCTGTTGTAGTACTTCCTTGGGAGCGTAATCCGGTCAAGAACAAAGGACTTTACATAAGTCCTGATTACAATATTGTAGAATTTGCTGATAACTACCATTTCGATAAATACCCAAAGGTGTTTGAAGAATATGAGAACTTGTCCAAAGTGTAATCAAGAAAAACCAGATAACTATTTTACTTCAAGCCATCTTTATTGTAAGGCCTGTAATGCCAAATATCAGCGTGATAGGCGTAAAACAAAAGGCAATGAAGTAAGAGCTTATGATAGAAATAGGGCCAAAAAAGTAAAACAAAAATATGTAAAGTATAAAGGTGGCAAATGTTCTGCCTGTGGGTATGATAGATGTTTGGCAGCCCTTGAGTTCCACCACATAGACCCGAATAAGAAAGGTTTTACAATAACATCAAGTGGCAAGAATAATATAAAATCTAAACCTTGGCAGGAAATTAAAGAAGAACTTGACAAGTGTATTATGGTTTGTGCTAACTGTCACAGGGAAATACACCAATGGAAATAATCCCCGCTAAAAATAGAAAAAAATATAAGTACTCTGAGTTACAGAAACTATTTCTCAAGCACTATCCAAAAGTAAACCTTACTTTGGTGGCAGACGGTGGTGATGGTAACGAAGGTGGTTGGCGTTCAGTTTGGTACGATATAGAAGAAAAGAAACGCACACGCAGAGGCATGGCACAGAATGTTGACCGTAATCCTATGGGTGCTGGCGACATGTTTTTCGCTCCAGCAGTTTTGCGGAGAATCGGATTAGAGACTATTCAACCTGCGAGATATAGAGGGGAAGTACAATTCAGATTAGAAATTGAAGGTGAAAGTTTAATACCAAGAGTAACAAACCCACGTTTCATAGAAGGAGGTCGTGGTAGGTTTAGATGGTGGGGTAAACTGACCAGAGGTAGACCAAATCAAAAACATAATTATATTGTAAACTGTGACATAGCAAGAGGAACAGGAGCATCAAACTCTGTAGCACAAATCATAGATGTAAACACCAGTGAACAAATAGGTATATGGGTTTGTCCTAATACTACACCGGACGCTTTTGCAGACCAGGCTGTTGCTTTGTGTAAATGGTGTGGTGGTCTATCAAGAACCGCTTATTTGATTTGGGAAGAAAACGGACCTGGCGGTGCTTTTGACCAAAGACGTAGAAAACTTGGTTTTACTTTTGTATATAGACGAGTAAATGAAAGAGCAAAGACACGTAAGAAAAAGAATACCTTTGGTTGGCATAGTGGGGGCAAAGAAAAATTTGACTTATTGCAAGAACTTGACTTAGCTTTAGCGAGGGGTTTACAAACTAAGCCAAACGATAAGTTTCTTATTCTACGTGATGAGAGAACTTTAAGAGAACTTGAAACTTACATAACCTTTGAAAACAAAAAGATTGGACCTTCTGGCTTATCCGAAGATGAAGATTCTGGTGCAGAAGCCGGTCATGGGGACAGGGTAATTTCATTAGGTTTAGCTTTGTTGGCTATGAAAGAACAACCGAAAGCTGCTGCTGTGGTGGAGAAAGTTATTCCGAGAGGTAGTTTTGCTTGGCGGCATGAGCAGCGTAAACGTGCAATGAATCAACCACATTATACACGAAAGTTTTTAACATAATGTCTTGGTTAAAAGAACTCATAAGTAAGTTATTTGCTTGGCTACCCAGGTTATATTATATCAATCCAGATGAAGGTGGAGTGAGAATAACTTTAGGAAAATACTATGAGTTAAAAGAACCAGGTTGGTATTTCTATTGGCCCATTATACATCAAATGTGTGTGATAGCTATAGTTCCACAAGTTCAAGATTTGAGAGGTCAATCACTGTTTACGAAAGACATGGAAAATGTCTTAATTTCAGGGGCAGTTACATATAAAGTAATCGATGCCTCAAAGGCAATCCTGACTGTTCAAGACTATGACAAATCTTTAATGAACACTGCACTTGGGACAATTACGGAATTTGTTACGTCAAAGACAAAACAAGAGTGTATGGATATAACTGCATTGAAAGACGAGATACTAAAAGGACTCAGAGAGGAAGCCTCTGGATGGGGATTGAAGATTATGAAAATAGCTATAACTGATTTTGGGGATATTACAAACATAAGAGTTATCGGGGATAATTCCCAAAAGTTAATATTAACAGAAGCAATGGTGGAAAATGACTAAAGTTCAGGACACTAACGTAAGACGACCTTTTGTTGTAAGAGTTCAGGAGGCTGTAAAAGTTTGGCGAAAAGCTTATAGAACACCTTTGCTACATAGAAAAATGATGTTAAACCAGTGGGCTGCAAACTACTACTCTATCAGCAACAGTGAGGGTCACTGGTCAGCAAATTACTATGCTGAGAATAAAACCGAAGGCCATTTGTTAAACCTTACTGACAGAGCTATTAGTATTGTTGTACCTTACCTTTCTATGAATAACCCTAAAGTTATGGTACGTAGCAAAACCCCTCAATTACGACCTTGGGCGTATACGACTGAATTAGCAATAAACCATCTGATGACCGAGATTAAATTTGCAAAATATTGCTTGAGACCTGCGATATTTAATAGTATGTTTGGTATGGGAATAACAAAAACAGGTATAATGAAAGCTGAGGAAGTTGAGTTTAATGGTCACTTGCACGATGTTGGTCAAATCTATACAGATGTAATTGATGATTCAGATTACATTGGAGACGTGTCTGCACGAAACAGAGAGAACTTCGAGATAGAAGGTCATTACTATTATTTACCAACGGACTATGCAAAAGAGTTTTTCGGGACTAAACATGCAGATTTCATAAAACCAACACATAAACTGTATGGCGATGAGAGTCCTGACCAAATATCAAAACCAGGAGTTCTTTCACAAGATTTCCATACATTACGAGAGTGGACCAGATTTATAGATATTTGGCTTCCAGACGAAGGGACTGTAATTACGATACTTCCCGAAACCTATCGCCATATTCTTCGTACTGTTGAATATGATGGTCCAGAAGGCGGTCCTTTTGATGTACTTAGCTATAAGCATTTTCCAAATTCACCTATAGCGATACCTCCTGCTTGGGGTTGGACTTCGTATGACACAGCAGTAAATGTCCTCGCTAATAAAATGAGAACTCAGGCTGAGAACGAAAAAACTATTACAGCTTTTTCGGCTGACGCTGCGGATGATATGAAAAGAATAGCTGCTGCAGGAGACAGGGAGTCAGTCCGAGTAAACGATGTTGATGCTATGAAACAAATGGAGTTTCCTGGGATAAACCCTGAAAGTTATAATTGGATACAATACCTTGAAAACCAGTTTTCTATTAGTGGTGGAAACCTGTACACTATGGGTGGTAGGAACGCTCAAGCTAAAACACTTGGACAAGAACAAATGTTACAATCAAATGCCTCAAGAATCTTAGAGGACATGGTTGTACAGGTACATAATTTTACAGAATCAATAATGAGAAAATGGGCATGGAGACTTTGGACTGACCCCTTGATAAATATGCCAGAAGTAAAACGTATTCCAGGTGTGGTTGAATTAGATGTGGTTTTTGACCAAGCTGCAAAGGAAGGCGATTTCCAAGATTTTAATTTTACTATTGAACCTTATTCAATGCAAAGGTATTCTCCCACACTTGAGTATCAGAAAACGATTCAGTTCCTAACTCAATGGGTTATGCCTATAAGTCAAACGGCTGCACAACAGGGTGTCACACTTGACATAGACATTGTTACAAAAGATTTAGCAAGATATTTAAATATTCCTAACATAGAAAATTGGTGGAAAAGTGCTGTGCCAGCCAATACTGACCTTGGACCATACCAGCCTCAACAGGGAACAGTAGTACCAAAAGCCAAAAGTGGAGGTATTCAGGACGGACGTTTTGGCGATAACGACAAAGGAAGCAGGGAAGCTAACTCAAGTCAACAGCAAAGCAGAGCATTTGGACAGTCAAGTAAACCAGTAAGTTAATATTTAAATGGAGACAGAGATGAGTAAAAATGTTAGTTGGTTGTTAATCTTGGTTTGTATTTTAAGTGTAGGTATCTTAGGTTGTAATGAAATGTTAGACAGGTTTACACCTTCTGTTATACCGGAGATTTCTGCTGATTATTCAGAGATTGAGGTTCCAGTAGTATTGGAGGACATTGGTACACTGAGGGACGCTAAGAAGGTAAGGACAAACATTGTTGTCAAGCACCGAACAGAGCAGTTAAGCTTACTCAGGTTAGCACAGGACGATGACCTGGCTTTCAAGGATGCAATCGGTTTCATTGAGACGAGCATTGCTGCTGCGGAATCTTTACAGGATTTGGTAGTTGGTGATGAGGGACAGCCTTTCAGTTTACTTGGTGTTCTTGCTGGAATAACTGGTGGTGCAGCAGTCGGTAAAATGCTTAAACGTAAAGGTGATTTTAGTCCCGATGAGGTTGCAGTCGAAGTAGCTAAAGTTAAGAACGGAAACTAATATGTTATGTAACTCATGTAAAACACCTTACTGTAGAACCAAGAAAAAACTAAGGGTACTTAGTTCAAGACAAAGACGTTCTTGGATAATGCAACAGTGTGTTTATTATCAAGGAAAGAAGTAATGGCAGCAGAACTTAGTGTAAAAATTATATCGGAATTGACCGGACTTGGTGAGGAAATTGTATTTGCTGGAGTGTTTTCTGATACGACCCCTCCGACAAAATCCTTGTTTCAATATATGGAACAAGCCACTGTCGATACTGATGAGGCATTACCAGTTGGTGATGTGGCTACAATAGGTGTATTGATTGTAAAGGCAGTAGCAAATGATGTTATGCTTGACCTTGATTTTGTCAGTACATTCGATGCTGACCTGACTATTTTAGCAGGAAGATGGGCAGTTATACCACAACCAGCAGGGACAGTACATTTTGAAGCGGTAGCTGCCGATGAAAAAGCAACCATACAGTATTTGTTAATTGGAACGTAGTCTTATTGGAAAGGCATTACTTTGCTGATGGAAGAACACCAAGTAGAACTTAAAGACATTGCCGAAATAGTAGCTATCTTATTGCACTATGGTTGGGAAGGTAAAGAACCTAAAGTTGTAGTGCCAGGTAAAGCAACTAACGAAGAAATCTATGAGGGTCTGAAAGATTTGAAACTCGTATTCAAGTACTTACGATTTGATATGGAAGCCTCAAGACGAGAGATTATTTACCTAAAGAATTTACTGGAGAGTAAATAATGGCACATTATTTCTACAAATGTGACAGATGTGGATATAAGACGGACGAGTACACAAATCTTTCCAGTAGTGATGATTCAATGGTTTGTAAAGAATGTGGTGGAAAACGGGAAAGGGATTTTCAAACTGAAAACCAAAGAATGACAATGAAGTCGGGAGAGAACATAAGAAATTCAAGGTCATTAGCTATGTCAGAAGCAGACATTAAAAGTGGTGAGGCATTTAAGGTACACCCTGGAGCAAACTTTGGAGACCCAAACAGGGCGGGTAAGTGTCCGATGATAATCCACGACAGGCGTGAGAAGCTAAAAAGAATAAAGGAACGAAGTAAGGCACTTGGGATAACATTGCAAGAACTTTAAAACAAGGAGAACAGAAATGAAGGAATACTTTAAACACAGTTATCCGATAGAGTCTGGTTTGAGTTGTACTTTAAGAATCATAGATGTCAGAACTGATGACACTATATTTCCTGCGATTCAACTTGACTATGCTCAGAATGGGAAAAAGAAAACCTCGTTTGCGATATTGAAGGATATGGAAACGGGTGAGAGTCTTATTCCCCAACTGGCAGAATGTTTCAAAAACTTGGCAGAAAACAAGAAAGACATTAAAATTGTAAAATGTGGTAAGTGTAAGGGTGATTTTGAAAAGACACACCCTGCTCAAAAGAACTGTGTACATTGCAGACCTAAGAAAAAAGGTGAACCTGTGGCGGTTGCAATGGTAGGAGACAACGAAACCAAGGGAGACAAATAATGGCAAAAGAAGATAAAAACACAGACGATTTTCCAGGCGAGGAAGAAATTATACCGGATTCCGTGTTAAAGGTAATGGCAGATAGTGGTATTGGTAGTGATGAACCTGAGCCAGAACCGAAACCAAAAGATAAAGAACCTGAACCAAAGGACAAAGAACCAGAACCGGAACCTGAGCCAGAACCGGAACCTGAGCCAGAACCGGAGCCAAAAGATAAAGAACCCGATGAGGATAAAACAGAACCGATACCTCAGAATCAAATAAATGTTGCAAGACGGTTGGGTTGGTCCGATGATAGAATTGTTGAAGTAGCCGAGAATAATCCAGAGATTCTGGAAGATATGGCAACTTTAGCAGACCGCAATATCCAACAGTCCCAAGTTCAAAAACAGGAACCTGCTGCCAAGAAAGAAC
>SDBT01021729.1_pt1 | contig 10026 bp, 8 predicted proteins | sample 2277101 | NCBI WGS metagenome assembly SDBT01 (sample SAMN10404973, study PRJNA504765) | marine sediment metagenome | isolation source: marine sediment core GS10_PC15, 103 cmbsf | place: Arctic Ocean: Southern Knipovich Ridge | collected 2010
CGCCCGTCTGGAGGCGGGGAAGCATTCAGAGAATATCAAGATGGTGCTTTTAAAATAGAGATTGCTTCGTCGTCTCAAACGAGTCGTACGACCTTCGGACTCCTCGCAATGACGATTCTTTTTCCGTGTCATCGCGAGTCCGCAGGACGAAGCGATCTCATTTATGCTACTAAACTGCAGAGCCAAGCCGCCGCGAAGGCGCCATAATTGCCCACCGCATACCCTATCAGGGCCATCAGGACACTGACCGGCACCAGCCGTTCATCATGGAATGCCGCCACGATGGGCGCCGAGGCCGCCCCGCCGATATTAGCGGCACTCGCAATAGCCGCCGTATGAACGTCGACCCTGAATATACGGGCCGCCAGCAGTATGAAAATGCCGTGAATGAAGATCCAGACATAGGCGCCCGCTACAAACGGTATCGCCTGCCCCGCCAGACCGGAGACGACGGCCTTGGCCCCCATTCTGGCCACAAACAGATACACCAGAGCCATGGCCAGTTCATGGCTACCGGGGATTTTTCTCAGAGGCGTAAACGATAACATCAGGCCGATTGTCGTGACCAGAAGAATTTTATATGTACCGGTCGTAAGAATGGGCGGCAACTCGGGGATCAATTTCGATACGGCATCGGAAAAAAAGGCCACGCCCAAACCGATTGTGATCAGATATAAGATATGCCGCATGGCAGGTTTGCCTTTATCGACGACGAGATCATTGGCCGCTGTCTTCATGCGATCAAGACGCTCCTGCGAAACCCCGGTAAAACGATGAAACAGACCGGCCAGATTTTTCGATTGTAACAGAATCGGCAGCCAGACAAGGTAAACGACGTTATCAGCTATAACGGCAAGTCCGAAATAAGTCCCTGACGTTCCCAGCCCCTCGGAGACCGCAGCCATATTGCCGGTGCCGCCTATCCATGAACCGGCCAGGGCGCCGTATCCTTTCCAGGCCTCGGGCCCGAGCCATCCCTTAAAGATCGCATAACCTATAGGCGCGCCTACGATGACTCCCAACGTCCCAGCCAGCATTACGAAAATGCCGCGTCCCATAACTCTTATCGTTGAACGGACATCTACATCCAGAAGTAATAGCGCCAGGAAAACCGGCAACAGGTTTGCCCCCATCCAATCGTAAACCGTAGAGTTGCCTGGTATAATCCCGATATTGGAAAAAACAGCCGGCATGACATAGATAAAAATCAAGGGTGGAAGGAAATTGAAAAGCTTCCAGCCTGTTAATCTCTCAAGATAAAACCAGAAGGCGGCGTTGCCGGCCAGAACAAAAAGAATTCCCGCGGAGCCGCTGATTAATGCCTCGGACATTTCAACTCCCGCCACGATTTTTCGACATCACAACCATTTAAAATTATATTATTTAATTCAACGGAGGATCATCCAGTGAGCCGGATATCCTTTGTGCGGATCTGAATCCTGTTGACGCCGTTCCAGAAATTGTTTTCCAGAACGTAAGTCATATCTACCAGCATGGGGTGAAAGTTTAGATTTTTTAGAAAATCACCTTGATTGAATCCGATGCAATCGATGATCTTATCGTCCTTGCGAACCTTGAATTTCAGATGCCTCTGTCCCACTATATGCGGCGTGCCGATTATTTCGCTGGCATAAGTAACAAATACCGGCCGCATATTCTGAGGACCGAACGGCGAAAACCGCTCGAGAACGTCTACCAGATCGCTGTCTATAGAATCGAGCTCGATTTCAGCGTCGATATTCAGCTTTGGCACCAGATCATCATCCGAAAGCATCCGCGTGGAGACTGAATTCAACCGCTTCTTAAATGACTCTATTTTCTCAGGGGCTATTGAGAGCCCGGCGGCATACTTATGGCCTCCATACCGGATCAGATCCGATTCACATTCTCTCAGGGCATCATACAGGTGAAATCCGGGAATGGAACGGGCCGATCCTTTGCCCTCATCGCCATCGATTGCGATCATCACTGTGGGGCGGTGGAAACGCTCCACCAGACGCGAGGCGACTATTCCGATTACTCCCTGATGCCATCCCCTGGAAGCCAGAACGATGGCACTCACGCGATCCAAATCGACATCCTGCTCGATCATCTCTAACGCTTCATTTAACGTTTTCTCGTCGATATCTTTCCGTCGCTTGTTCTCCGCGTTCAGGATTCGTGCGATAGAAGCCGCTTTGTCGTCATCCTTGGTGGTCAAAAGCTTAATGGCTTGTTCGGCATCCCCCAGACGCCCTATTGCGTTGATCCGGGGGGCGAGAATGAATACAACCTGCCCGGTGCCTATCCCCTGCCCCATGAGTCCGGCGATGAATATTAGAGCTTTCAGACCCGGTTTGGTGGTCCTGGCAATCTGATCCAGGCCGAATTTAGTCAGGATCCGGTTTTCGCCCACCATGGGGACTATGTCCGCAGCCGTCCCCAGCGCCACCAGGTCGAGATGCTGCCCGAGTTCCGACTCATCCTGACCCAACCGACGGTAGAGTGCCTGCGCTAACTTATATGCTACTCCTACGGCCGAGAGATCAAAGCCTGGATTATCCGGACCGTCGAGCTTGGCGTTAACTATAGCGTGAGCCACCGGGATACGATCGCCCGGTTCGTGATGGTCTGTAATAATACAATCGATTCCCATCTCTTTGGCGATCTCAAACTCTTCCACCGCCGTTATGCCGCAATCTACCGTTATCAATAAATCGGTGTTACGCTTTTGGGCTTCCTGCAGCCCGTCCCTGGATATCCCGTATCCCTCGACCAGCCTGTTGGGGAGATAATAGGAGACCTTAGCTCCAAGCCGATTGAGCACGAGAAATATTAACGCTGTACTCGTTATGCCATCAACATCATAATCGCCATAAACCATGATCTGCTGATTGCCTTTCAATGCTTCCACGATCCGATCCACGGCGCGATCCATTTGCGACAATAAAAATGGATCAAATAAATCTGAAAGGCTTGGCTCCAAAAAACGCCTGGCCTCTTCCGTTTCCTCCAGGCCACGGCTGACGAGAATTTTTGAAGCGATATGGGAAATATTCAGTTCTTCAGAAAGCTTGCGTACGGTATTGTGATCAGTCTCAGGCTGAACGACCCATTTCAAATCCACTTATTACTCCAGCAATTATTTTCAATTTAAGCAGGCCGGTAAGCCGAGTTCTGTCTCCGGGAGGACGATCATGCGATCATCCAACCGGATGGCGGCCATCTATCTTGTCCCGATGTCGCCACCGGGATCATGCAGCCCACCCGAGAATCAAACGAGGCGGGTCACCTCTCTTCTCTTATTTGGCCTTGCTTTCGGATGGGGCTTGCCGTGCGACCCCGCTCTCGCGGGGCCCGGTGGTCTCTTACACCACCTTTTCACCCTTACCCCGCGGCTCTTCGAGCCGAGGGGCGGTATGTTTTCTGTGGCGCTATCCGTAACCCGTTTCTCGCGAAACAGGTCCCCTCGCGTTACGAGGCATCCTCACCCTTGAAAGCTCGGACTTTCCTCCCTCTCCCGCCAGAGGCGGAGGAGAGCGGCCGCCAGGCCTGCTTTTATTTTTTCCCTTAATCCCCGATTGCCTCGAGGATGAATCCTATCGATAATTCCGCGATTCCTTAAAACTCGACCTGCGGAACCTCCTTCGCCAATTCCGGAACCTCGAAAAAGTCCTTTTTCGTATATCCGAGAAAGCCCGCCATGATATTCGAGGGAAATACCCTAATGGCGGTGTTGAAACCTCTCACCGCCTGATTATACCGCGTCCTCGATACTGCAATCCTGTTTTCGGTGCCTGCCAACTCATCCTGGAGTTTTAGAAAATTCTCATTGGCTTTTAGCTGAGGGTAATTCTCCGCGATCGCCAGAAGCCGTCCCAGAAAACCGCTTAACTCGTTTGCAGCACCCATCTTACCGGGAATGGTGACGGAGCCGGCCAGTTTCGCCCTGGCGTTGGCGATGTTTTCAAAAAGCTCTTTTTCATGAGTAGCGTAACCTTTTACGGTTTCCACCAGATTAGGAATTAGATCGCTTCGCCGCTTGAGCTGGTTGTCTATTTCAGCCCATGTATTGTCAACCAATACGTCCTTGCGAGCCAACGAGTTATAAGTGGAAATTATCATTCCCACAAAAATTAACGCAATTACTGCCAGAGCGACAGCAATCCATCCGCCTTTAGATAAAGCCACTATTTTTCCCCTTTTGAATCATTCCCTTCCCGGTAAATCGTACTCTGACGCCCGGGATCATTTTTCCATCGTCCAAAATATACGTTAACCAGAATATTTTGTCAATCATCGCGGTTCCGGAATGAATATCAATCTTTGATACTGACGCCACCCGAAAGAAGTAACTTTCCATTTCTTTTGCTCTAATCTGTTGATAAAAATGGAATTACAGCATATATTCGCTCACTGGAAAGTTGTTTTAAATTTTACTCGAAGGTGAATTTCTTGGAAATTAAAAATCGGATCCGGGATAGACTGGATGTAGAGATACTTCCGTTTGTGAGCAAGCCGGCTCGGTATGCAGGGGGCGAACAGAATGCCATACTGAAGAAACATACCGATGAAATTCTCAAAATCGCTCTCTGTTTCCCCGAGATGTATGAGATCGGAATGTCATACATGGGCATGCAAATCCTGTATAATTTGATCAATAAGCGTACCGATTGCCTCGCCGAACGTGCCTTTGCAGTATGGCCGGATATGGAAAAACGGATGATCGAAAAGGGCCTAAGGTTGTTTTCCCTTGAATCATTCACGCCTCTTAAGGATTTTGAGGTGTTGGGCTTTCACCTCACTTACGAAATGACATATACGACAACTTTGTGCATGCTGGAGCTGGCCGGAATTCCGCTTTTATCAGTGGATAGAAACGAATCCGATCCTATTATCCTGGCGGGTGGATCGTCCGTTATGAATCCCGAGCCGATGGCAGATTTTATCGATGCTTTCCTCATTGGAGATGCAGAGGAAGCCATTCACGAAATCATAGATTCGATTATTGATTCTAAAAAAACCGGGATATCGAGAGGCGAATTGCTTCTCGGACTCTCAGAAGTCCCGGGTATGTATGTGCCGCGTTTCTATGAGCCGAAGTATGACGAGGAAACCGGTTTTGTATCCCTTGAAAGACTCAATCCGGGCGTACCGGAAAAGATCGGATACAGGACCGTAAAAGACTTAAAAACAGAATACTACCCGGAAAAACCGATCATTCCCTTTGTTGAGATTGTTCATGACCATCTGGCCATCGAGATCATGCGAGGCTGTGTCAGGGGCTGTCGGTTTTGTCAGGCCGGCTTTCAGTATCGTCCCCGGAGGCAGAGGGATCCACAGGCCATAGCTTCACATGTGATTTCATCGCTGGGTGAGACAGGGTATGACGATATAACCCTTCTTTCTCTCTCGTCCACAGATTACGACCATCTCGACGAACTCCTCTCGATGATCGGTCCGCAACTTTCCGACAGGAAGATTGCACTGGGGCTGCCATCACTGAGGCCGGAGACTATCACTGCGTCCTTGCTGGAGACACTCGGTAGCATTCGAAAATCAGGCCTTACTCTGGCACCGGAGGCGGGGACAGAGAGGATGAGAAATGCTCTTGGTAAGAGTATAAGCGATTCGGAGATCTATGAGACGGTAGAGATAGCTCTGGATTCAGGCTGGGGCACCTTCAAATTGTATTTTATGGTGGGGTTACCGGGCGAGACCGATGAGGATATAAACGGCATCGTCACCATGCTACGAAAAATCTCCTATTTAGCTCGTCAGACGAAGAGCAGGTGCAATATTAACGTCACTATTTCACCTTTCAATCCCAAAAGCCATACGCCGTGGCAATGGGAAAAGCAAGCCGGTGTGGAAGAACGGAAGAAAATAATCGCCAGGATTATCAAGGGCATAAGAAGGCCTAACGTCAAAATAAGATATCCCGATCTCAACCTTTCACTGTTGGAAGGTATTCTTGGCCGAGGCGATAGGCGGCTCGGGAAAGTCATCTATAATGCTTATCGCAATGGTTCACGGCTGGACGGCTGGTCGGAATGGTTCGACGCGCAGAGATGGTATGATGCTTTCACCCGGGCCGGTATCGATATAACATTGTTCACCCGGGCATTGAACGAGGACGCTCCCCTGCCATGGGATCATATAGACAAGGGAATTTCAAAGGAATTCCTGAAAAAGGACAACGAAAAATCAAAGCAGGGGATTCCGCCTGTGACGAAATTCGACAGACGGAAAGATAGAAAAACTTCTCTTCAGGTCAGCGACCGCTTTGGCCGCAAGGCCAGAAAAATTGCGGGGAAGCAGGTCGCTCCGCCAAACATTTACAGAATACGGATACGATATGCGCGCGGGGAAAAACTTCGCTTCCTCTCGCACCTCGATACCATCAGGACCCTCTACCGGGCGATCAGAAGAAGCGGCATACCTGCAGCCTTCAGCGAGGGCTACCACCCCCATCTGAAAATTTCGTTCGGGCCTCCGCTGCCGGTTGGTTACACTTCCGAGGCGGAGTATTGCGATATACAACTTACTCAGCCGTACCGCGAGGAATTCGTCGGTAAATTGAACGACGCCCTGCCGCCCTCACTGGAAATCATCGGTCATAAACACTATTTCACCAAAAGGGCATCTCTGTCCAAACAGTTGAACCTGGCTCGATATGAAATGCCTTTCATCGATAACCGTCCTTTCAATACCGAAAAGCTCAGAAGGATCGCCTCCGAAAAAATCCTCGTCGTAACCAGAACGAGACAGGATACTGAAAAGACAATCGATGTTGGAAAATATATCGAAAAGCTGGAAATTGCCGGCGATCGTTTGATCGCAGACATCATGCAAACACCCGAAGGTCATATAAAAGCCGAGGAAATAATGATCTTCGGTCTCGGAATAGATGTAGAATCGGTCAAGCCCTTAACCATTCATCGAAAAAACCAATTTCAGAAGTTGGGGGAACGTTTGATAGATCCCCTCGATCTGGTGTGAGCAAAGTCTCTTCCATATCTCGCACTCTGGCCTGGAAGTCAATTCTGGAATACCAGAGATCAGGTAAAGATCCCAGGTCTATATTAGACTCTCTGGTTACACCCGATATTTCCCGCGCCGATCTCGATTTGATCTGGGAGCTTTCCATGGGCACCATCAGGTATATCAAGAGGCTGGATCACATTGCGCAGAATTTTATCAAAGCTCCCCTCCTGAGCCAGAAACCGGAGATCCTGGCGGCGCTCAGGATAGGTCTCTATCAACTTACGCAGACAACAGGTATCCCTGAGTATGCGGCGGTGGATGATACAGTCGATATTGTAGACAGGGCGTTATCGAAAAAGGATGCAGGATTCGTAAATGCCATTCTGAGGACCTTTCTAAGAGAGCGATCGACAATCAAATATCCCGACCCCCAGGCTGATCCCATAAGTTATCTGGCAGTATTTCATTCCTATCCCGAATGGCTGGTAAAGAGATGGTATGAAAAATTCGGTTTCGATGAGACTGAAGAGATTTTAATCTCTAATAATCGCAGGCCAAAGACATCATTTAAAATCATTACACAGAAGATCGACCGCAAATCAGCAATTGAAAAACTGAAGAAGGACGGGATAGAAATCGAGGCAAGTCGTTTTCTGCCGGATTTCATCGCCACCAGAAATGCCGGAGCCGTCCTGAGATCGTCGCTGTTCACAGAAGGATATCTCAACGTCCAGAATGAATCGCAGGGATTGCCTTTATATCTGCTGGATCCGCCGCCGGGTGAAACGGTGCTGGACCTCTGCTCTGCCCCGGGCGGTAAAACGATTGCCCTGGCCGATCATGTTGGCCCCGGCGGGAAAGTGGTTTCAATCGATTCGGATCCCGGGCGCATCGACAAGATAAAACAAAATGCAGCAAGAGTCGGATTTTCAAATATCGACATTGTCGAAACCGATCTTTTTGAATTTGCAACGTCACAGAAATTCAGATATATTCTGCTTGATGTTCCATGCAGTGGATTTGGAACGTTGTCGCGTAATGCGGATCTGAAATGGAAAAAGAGAGAAAAAGATATTAAGAGGCTTTCGAAACTTCAGCTCAAGATGCTCGTTAAGGCATCGTCGCACCTTTCAGATAATGGTTGTCTGGTTTACTCCACCTGCACCACCGAGCCGGAGGAGGTCGAAGAGGTGATCGGGAAATTTTTGGAGTCGCATGCACGATATGGTTTAGAGAATGGAAACTCTTCTTTGCTTAAGCCGTTTAAATCGGATGTCGGGATTTACAGGAGCTGGCCGCATAAGCATGGTATTGACGGCGGAGGATTTGCCAGGCTGAGAAAAGGCAATGCAATTTAAGATAAAAAAAGAAACTGCCATCGGAGCGGGGATAACGCTGGGAGTTTTCTTAGGTGGAATGCTTATCCTGGCATTCATAATAGATTTCATAGTCATGCCACTGATGGTTAAGGAGGGTTCCGAGGCGATGGTTCCCGTTGTCATCAATCTGTCTCTCAGGGCCGCTGAGGCCAGGCTGAATGAGACTGGATTGGGCACCATAGAAGGCAATGAGGCATTCGATTCTGACAGACCTAAAGGCACGGTGATAAACCAGAGACCCGAAGGTGGCACTATAGTCAAGAAAGGACGCAGGGTTATATTGACCATCAGCAAGGGATCGGCATCGGCAACTGTGCCCAGGCTGACGGGGTTTTCATTGCGGGAAGCCCGGTTCCTGCTCGAGAGGGAAGGGCTGCAGCCGGGAGCAATCGTCTGGCTGACAAACGAAACCAGACCGGACGGAGTGATTCTGGCGTCGGTCCCTGCTGAAGGAACCGTCATGAAGCTCAACGCCGACGTGGAGCTGTTAGTCAACCGCAAGGAAACCGGCGTGATGATATCGGTCCCCGACTTCGTCGGCCTGGATCTTGAACAGGCGAGAATCCATGCCGAGGAAAATTATCTTTTAATCGGTGAGTTGACTATCGAAGTGGACGATGAACTCCTGCCGGAGACCGTGATCGGCCAGTCTATTCCCGATGGCGACCTCGTCAGCAAATGGAGCGTGGTCGATCTCACAATATCGATTCTGGAGTAATAGTGGCTAAAACCAAAATTGCGCCGTCAATTCTCTCCGCCGATATTCTGCACCTGGAAGATGAGATTAAGAGAATAGAAGGTGCCGGCGCCGATATGATTCATATCGATATCATGGACGGCCACTTCGTGCCTAATCTAACCTACGGGCCGGCTCTCGTAAAAACCATTAAAGGGATCACCGATCTTCCCCTGGACGTTCATTTGATGATCGATAATCCGCAGGTTTTTATAGAGAGATTCGCCAAGGCGGGAGCCGACAATATCACGGTGCACGCGGAGGTTACCGCCCCCATTCCCCAGCTTTTAGAACTCGACAAGAGTTTCGACAAATCTTTCGGGGTCAGCATAAAACCGGATACGAAGCTTGATGCGATCACAGACTCCCTGGATATGATCGATATCCTGCTCATCATGACCGTCTATCCGGGTTTCGGCGGGCAACCGTTTATGGAATCGGTGGTCTCGACAATCGCTCTGGCCTCGAAACTAAAAGTCGAAAATGGCTATAAATATGAGATCGAGGTCGACGGCGGTTTAAACGACCAAACAGTCAAGATTGCTGCCTCAAACGGCGCCACATTGATAGTTGCCGGAAATTATATCTTCAAATCAAGCGATTATAAAAAGGCGATTGATTCGCTGCGAGTGTGATTACCGGTTACCAGGAGGCGCCTGGTAACTAGAAAACAGTTTCCGTGCTCGCCGCGTTGGGAGATAACATCTCCCTCCGGTTTCCCGATTTCCCCGCAAATTGTTGTTGCATAATCTCTAAAAAAGATTATTATAATAAATTGCCTGTCGGGCGAAGGGGTGAAATGTATGCTCTTCTGGGGCTTGCTCTTTCGTCAGGCAAGAATGCAGGACTATGTTTGAGCAGATAACGGAAAAACTGGACGGCATTTTCAGGAAGCTGACCGGCCGCCTATTTTTACCACTGTGACTCCCCAGACTGCCAAGAAAC
>SDBT01021730.1_pt1 | contig 10025 bp, 6 predicted proteins | sample 2277101 | NCBI WGS metagenome assembly SDBT01 (sample SAMN10404973, study PRJNA504765) | marine sediment metagenome | isolation source: marine sediment core GS10_PC15, 103 cmbsf | place: Arctic Ocean: Southern Knipovich Ridge | collected 2010
CCCCGACATTAGCGACCTCGTCCACCTGGTCGACTATATGTTCAACAGTGGACCTCCGCCGGCCGACTGTCCGGCGGCGAGGGGGCATCGTCGGCCAGCTTCTCAGGTATCGGACCGGTAGCAGACAAGCCAATTCCCGGACAATTCCAAACCCGTTAGATGGCGCCCCACGGAGCCTCTCCCTGTCTGGCAGGATTACAAGCCCACCGAGGCGTCGGGCAGAGACACCCGACGCCACCCGTTGGAGTACGTTTCTCAACCTGCCCCTCTCGGGGGTATTGTCGATGGCGTGATCCATGTTGCCGGTTTTTTGGTGGCCCTGGTTTGTGAATCACTTCACAAGCGAAGGATCGGCGCAGCTCTTTTCGAAGAGCGGTATTGTAGTCTGTTGCCCTCCATGTTCAGGTAGTCCCGCTGGGTCGATCCAGGTCATCGGCCCAAGTCGCCAATTGCGGCGAGTTTGTGAATAGTATCACAATCGCCGAGCCGCCATAGTGGATGGGTATGTCGATTATGGTAATATGCTGTCGATCTGATCGGTCTTGTTTGAGCGTTTTGGATTAGTGAATAGTTTCACAATCCTTTGTTTGGGATGGTATTATACCGGGTGGTATTTGAGGGGCTGGTTTGCTGTAATGGCTCGGTTGGTTATGTTGAGCCGGTGATGGTTTTCTTTGGGGCGGTTCTCCCGGCTGCCCGGTGTATGTCGGGTGGACGGAGTTGCTCTTTGGTTTTTGCTGACTGTCGGTTTTTAGGGTCGGTATTTTGGCTGACAATCTGGTTGCCTGTTTCGTGGGGTCGGAGTTTCAGGCTGGCGGATTTATTACTACAGATTGTAGCAGGAGTATTTTATTGAGTTATATTGAAGATTTCTCTTGACAAGAGCCGGTTATTTGTTAGTTTTGGAGTGTCTAGGGAAATAGTAGTGTTGTCAAGCGCTTCTGTTTTGAGACTGTCGCACCTTAAGTAACGTTGGGATTTTCTTAGCGTTACGGAGTTTGATACTTTCGTTTTCGGTTTTAGTAGAGACTTTGAAACCTTTGCGGTTTATTATATTCTGCTGGTTTTGTTCGAGTCTCGTAGATTTTTCCCATTCAGATTCAACTCATGATTTCCGAAGCCGTGTTGGTTTATAGCCGGCGTTGGTTTTTGATGTTGCGAGATGATTCTGACGGGTGGCGATGCCCGACCCTTCGGGGTGAAGATCGAAACTTAAAGGGTAACAGTTTGAATTATTTCAAGCTTTTGCCTTAGTGTTAATGTGACCTTTATTTTATAAAGGAGCATTCTAATGATGCAAAAAAGAAGTCTGTATTCTTTGCTGCTGACCTCCTTTATACTGGTACTGGCGTTTTCGTCATTATCGGCTCAGCAAGTTATAATTGAGTCGATGGCGGTCAAACGAGTCGACGCCCGGACGCTCGACATTACGGTGGACAATCCTAATGCCATAAGTGCTTTTGAGATTGTTTTTGATGTGTCCGAGGTTTCTGCCACGGGCGCAGTCTTTGACGCTTTTGGTGTTACCTGGGACGGCAGCTTCGCCGTATTGCAGCATCGTATAATAGACCTTTCCGGGTTTACTGTCGGTGCCCTTCCTGGGACAGTTCGCCTTGCCGGTATGATGCTTGATATCAATGATGCTTGTCTGGACCCGGTAGTGCCGGGCGGAACAACCGTAGCTCAGGTCAATTTCACCAGCAACAATGTTTGCGATGGTGAGATCCTGATGGACGGCACTACTCTGGCCATTGACAAGGGTAACAACTGTATTATCACGGCCGAGACCCAGTTTGTTGACTGTGTCACGACGGCCATCGTTGGCGCTTCCGTCGACCCTGGCACGGTGACGATAGCCAACGATCCTGTGGTGATGGACCCGATTCCCAGCGCCGTTATCGACTGGACCGCGTCCTTCACTCACCAGACGGTTGTGACCGATGATGACGTTTTGGCTCCTCCCGGTGTCGAAACCCATACCTATTCGGTGACTTCGGTTCCTGCGACCACCATTGGCATTTCGGGTGCCGGCTATATCAGCTGGAACCCTCTGCCGGCCGACATGGTGGCAGCTTGTGAGTATGAGGTTACCGTTGCGGTTGAGGATGGCTGCGGCGTTATTTCCACACAGGTCTTCATGATCTATCTGTGGAATGATGCCCCGGTGATCACCTGCCCGACGGAGATCAACAACATCATCTGGGGTTACGAGGCCAGCGGTTCGGTTTCAGCTATAGACGATGATGGTGGTCCTGTTATACTGTTCTACACAGTGGCCAGTTTCAATGGTCCGGGAACAGTCGGTATCAATTCCGGCAATGGTGACTGGACCTGGCAGACCGACGAAACGGCGCCGTATTTAGGCGTCTTTGATCTGTGTATTAAGGTTACCGATGGCGCCGCTATTGGCTGCGATCCGGCCTTCACCAACACGTCCAACAGCGACGAGTGTTGTGTACAGATCAACGTTATTTCGACCGGTGACGCCACGATCGCACCCGAGTACCCTGCTCGAGGCCCGGGTGCTCTTCTGGGTCAGAAGATCTGGGTGGATTTCAACATGACCAACAGTACTCTTGAGTTTGGTGGTTTTGATTTCCTCATCCGGTATGACCATAGCGTGCTGACCTTCACTAATGCCGCAGAAATGGGTCAGTGGCCGACCGACTGCTTCTGGGAGTACTTCCAGTGGCGCAACGGTCCCAACGGCAACTGTGGCCCCAACGCCTGCCCCGGCGGTATCATCCGCGTGGTGGCCATAGCCGAGACCAACAACGGCGGTACACCTCCCGGCATGTGCTTTTCCGGCACTCCGCCCCTTGGCACCTGGGAGATGTTCAAGTTGGAATTCCTGGTCACCTACGACCACAGGTATGAGTGCAACCGGACGCTAATCGACTGGCTCTGGTATGACTGCGGTGACAACGGCATGTCCTCGGTAACCGGTGATACGCTGTTTATGTCGCGCTATGTCTACGACGCCTACGGCAACTTGATCGCCGACGCCGATCCCTTGAGCCCCACTTTCGGTTTGGGCATGTTCACCAACTACCCGACCAACACTATCTCCAGGAGCTTCCCGACCAAATACGGAGCTCTGGCAGAGTGTGACGTCAGCGGTGGTCCCGGCAAGCCCTTCCCGCTGCGCCTGCTTGACTTCCATCACGGCGCGCTTGACATTATCTGTGTAGAGGATATCGACGACCGCGGCGATATCAACATGAACGGCCTGGTCAACGAAGTCGCTGACGCCGTTCTGTTCACCAACTACTTCATCTATGGTATCGGTGTCTTTCATGTCGGAGCCAACGCGCCCGCCGGTCAGGTGGCCGCTACCGACGTCAACGCTGACGGCATAACCCTTTCGGTGGCCGACCTGGTCTACCTGATCAGGGTCATCGTCGGCGATGCCGCTCCTTACCTGAAGTCGGCCCCGGTGAACGTCTCCTACACCCATGCCGAAGGCGGAATCATGTCGGTTGATGGTGCTCAAATCGGAGCCGCTTTTGTGGTTGCCGAAGGCAACGTCATGCCCGACCTGAAAGCCAACGCCATGGACATGAAGTATAACTTCGACGGTGCCAACACGCGCATCCTGGTCTTCTCCATCGAAGGAAACAGCTTCACCGGCGACTTCCTCGATGTCAAGGCCAACATCCTCTCCATCGAAATGGCTACAGCCGAAGGCGATCCGGTCAAGGAAAACCTCAAGCCCAACCATTTCGCTCTCAACCAGAACTACCCCAACCCGTTTAACCCGACTACCACCATCAGCTTTACTCTGCCCTCAGCCAGCGACTACATGCTGACCATCTACAATGTCTCTGGTCAGACAGTGGCTGAGTTCGGCGGCAATGAGCAAGCCGGTGAGGTCGTCCTTGAATGGGAAGCCGGTAACCTGGCCAGCGGTATCTACTTCTACAAACTGCAGGCCGGTAACTTTACCGACACCAAGAAGATGGTCCTGCTCAAGTAAGCTCCTGCTTACCTGACTTGACAACTTCTGAAAGCCCCGCTCCGGCGGGGCTTTCTCTTTGGTGTGCCCAAACCAACCAGCAAACGGGTTAGGTCGATCCAGAACCGTCCTGAGACGGTCAGGAGAACCGTCAGGTCATAGGTTACGGCAGCTTTTGGAATGCGTTCTGGGAAACCGATTGACAATCCGGGGCTATTATGATAACATAGGCTTTCGAATCCATGGGTTATTGACTCGCAGGATTGACTGTGCGCTGAATATCAGATTATCTGGAGGATACCGGTGAAGGAATACACAACTGACAAGATCCGAAACCTGTGCCTGGCGGGGCAGCGCGGCTGCGGAAAAACGAGTCTGGGCGATGCCATTGCGTTCTGCACCGGCGTCAACAACCGTGTCGGCCGCGTCGACGACGGCAGTTCATTGCTGGACTTTGCCGATGCCGAGATAGCCCGCAGAACCTCAATCTCCTCCAAGCTGCTTGCCTGTGAGTGGGAAGGCCACAAGCTCAACTGTTTTGACACACCCGGACATGCCGATTTCATCGGAGAGCTGCTGAGCTGTTTGATGGTGGCCGACACTGTGTTGATGGTGATCGACGCCACCTCCGGAGCAGAGATAGGCACCCAACTTCAGTGGAAGACACTGACCAAGTTCAATCCCGGCCGTTTCTTCTTTTTGAATAAGATGGAAAACGACAACGTAGTCTGGCAGGCCAACCTGGACAGTCTGACACAAGCTTTCGGCAACCAAGTAGGGCCGGTGCAGCTCCCTATCGGTGTGGCGCAGGACTTCAAGGGTATCGTGGACCTGTTGCAGATGAAGGCGTACCTGTTCGATGGCGACGGCAAGAGGACCGAGACCGAGATACCAGCCGATCTCAAAGAGGCGGCTGAGGCTGGACACGAGAAGCTGATTGAGGTGGCCGCCGAGGGAGACGACGAATTACTGGAGAAGTACTTTGAGGAAGGTACCCTCAGTGATGCCGATTTCCTCAAGGGTCTGGGCAACAGCATCGCCACCGGGAAGTTCTACCCTGTACTGTGCGGATCAGCAGCAAGGAATATCGGCATCAAGCTGCTGCTTGATTTCATCTCCACGTATCTTCCTTCCCCCTCCGACATGCCAACCTTGCAGGCCGTGAAGACCGGTTCGGAAGACAGGGTTGAAGTGCCCACAGACGCCTCGGGCAAGCCCTTGGCGTATGTCTTCAAGACGGTCTCGGAGAGCCACTTGGGTGAACTCTCTTATGTCAAGATGTTCTCCGGCACAATAGCCTCAGGACTTGACCTCGCCAATCAGCAGACAGACGGAGGCGAACGAGTCACCCAGATATACACTTTCCAGGGGAGAACCAGAATCGAACTCAAGTCCGTCCCCGCCGGTGATATCGGCGTGCTCGTGAAACTGAAAGACACCCACACCGGCAACAGCCTGGCCGGAGCCGGCTACAACTTGACAGTGCCGGCCCTTGAATTCCCAAACCCGGTCATGGATGTTGCCATCAGGGCCAAGACCAAGGGGGACGAGGAGAAGATATCCAACGGGCTGCACAGACTGCACGAAGAAGACCCTACTTTCAAACTGGTGGCCGACCCGGCCCTGAGTCAGCAAGTGCTGTACGGTCAGGGACCGACCCATATCGAGGTTCTGACGGAGAAGCTCAAGGACCGGTTCGGCGTGTCGGTGGAGCTTGTCAAGCCAAAGATCCCGTACAGGGAGACGGTCAAAGGCAAGTCGGAAACCAGGTATCGGCACAAGAAGCAATCCGGCGGACGTGGTCAGTACGGAGAAGTGCATATCAGAGTCGAGCCCAACGCCAGGGGCGCCGGGTTTGAGTTCCTTGACCAGATCAAAGGGGGAGTCATTCCCAGCAAGTTTATCCCGGCCGTACAAAAGGGCGTCATAGAGTCGATGGTCCAGGGCGGCCTTGCTCGGGCGCAGGTGGTAGATGTTAAGGTTGCTCTTTTCTACGGCTCCTACCATGAAGTCGATTCATCGGACATGGCCTTTAAGATTGCCGGATCGATGGCTTTCAAGCAGGGTTTCCTCGAGGCAAAACCGGTCCTTCTGGAGCCGATCTGCACTATTGAAGTCTCTGTTCCTGACGAGTTTACGGGCGATGTTATGGGTGATTTGTCTTCGCGGCGCGGGAGGATCGCGGGGATGGACCCCGACGGCCGCACCCAGATCATCCGGGCCACGGTTCCGCAGGCGGAGCTCTATCAGTATTCGGTAGACCTTCGTTCCATGACGCAGGGACAGGGTGCCTACTCAGTGGAGTTCTCCGGTTATGAGGAGGTCCCTCACGAGAGCGCCCAGAAGGTGATCGAAGAAGCCAAGCGGGAAAGAGAAGAGGGCGTCTGAAGAATCGGACGTCAATAGACGAGATACCAGAGGCCGGGGTCGTGATGGCGCCGGCCTTTTGCTATTGAGCTGGACCGAACGCGGACTCTTTAGACACGCTGCGCTTGACTGATCCGGGCAGGGGGCTCAGCGCGCAAGGCAGCACTCGACCTCCCCAATGTACATGCGGTGGTAGTCCTTGTCAGGGTATTCGTCGTGGATGCCGGGGTCCAGGAAATTGTCCGGGTCCAGGTCCTGGTAGTATATCTTGCGACACTCTATCACCAGCCGCGCCTGGTCGAAGAAGATCGATCCCGATTTCGTTTCGCGCGGCGTAAGCCCCGCCTGTGCAACCTTGTCGCCGTCCCGTCCGGATTTGGTGCCGCACAGTTTCAGCGCATCGCGGTGTTCTTCGCTAAAGAAGGACAAGGTGAATCGGTCGGCCTTCTCCATGAACTGGTATGTGAATCGCTGGGGTCTGATCACGCACCAGCAGATACGCTTATTCCACAGAACCCCGAAGCCGCCCCAACTGGCGGTCATCGTGTTGTACGCCTGAGAAGTTCCGGCAGTCACCAGCATCCAGTCTGACCCCACCAGGTCAAAGACGTTGTCCGTTATGGCATTCGCGTGGATGTCCTTGAACGTGTTTGTCACTTTTCCTCCAGCGGCACGGGGTATCCGGGTTTTCAGGTCAGCAGCAGTTGCCTATATCTCCCGAGAGAGTTGCACCAAACGCTTGTACGGTATCGCAACCCAGCTTTCGGCCTTAAAGGCGCCGTTGGCCATACTGATCATGGACACCTTGGCAGCGACCTCCTCGTCGGGAGCCTCGTAGATTGCCATAAAGTCAAAGTTGCCCAGAAGGGCGTAATGTGCCAGGAACTTCACGTCGGGACATTTCGCCGTGACCTGATCGAGCCAGTCCTGACCCATCTGTTCCCGTTCCTTCATCCGCGCCGCCGCCTCGGGGGCAAGCTTGGTCATCAGAATGAACGTCTTCATCTTCCTTATCCTTTCATCTGTGGTTGCCTGTTGGTCAGCCACGCGACCATCTTGCGAACTATATAACGCGCCCCGTTTCAATTTCAAACAAGAATCCTCTACTACACCGGAGCGAACGCCGCGGCCACCGGCAACGTCTGCTGGGCCGGATTCGTCGCCAAGCGGCTATCGCTGGTCTCTTTTCTGAGCTTCGGTCGCAATTTGAGATTGACAGATGAACATATGGGCAGTATTGTAAGACAGCAAGAAACACGGTATGGGCCATGGACAATTGAGGACCTATGAAGAAGGATCTGACAGATCGACAGCGAGCGGTGCTTGGGTTTATCGAGAAAATGATCCGGGACCACGGTTCCTCGCCTACAATTCGCGAGATCGGACATCAGTTCGGGATCAGCTCGACCAACGGTGTACGCCAGCATGTCAACGCCCTGATCCGAAAGGGATACCTGAAAAAGCACGCCCTGATCTCGCGCGGGCTGGAGTTGACCCGCTCGCTTCTGCGCGAAGTGGGGCGGGTGCCTCTGGTGGGATCGGTCCCGGCCGGACTGCCGATCGACGCCGTGGAGAATGTCGAGGGTGAGATCGCGGTCGACCTCTCGTTTCTGCCCAAGGGGGACAGCTTCACGCTCACCGTGACCGGCGACTCCATGAAAGACGCCGGCATTCTCGATCGCGACCTGGTGCTGGTCAAGAAGCAGGCGGTAGCCCGTCGCGGGGATATCGTGGTGGCTGTAGTCGGCGGCGAGGCCACGGTGAAACGCTATTTCCCCGAAGGCAAACGCATCCGTCTGCAGCCGGAGAACGAGGCCTTTGAGCCGATCATCGTCGACAAGCGATCCGGTGAGTTCCGTATCGCCGGAAAAGTGGTCGGACTCCTCCGCAGGATGGGCTGAGCCGGGCAGGCAGCGCAATCGGTGGGGCAGGCGAGCCTGTCTTTTGCGCCACGAGCGAAGAGCCAACAACGCCGGTCTGCCACTCGGCAAATGGGTTCGTTTTGCAGTGTTTTCTATTCACCTAACATAATCGGTAGTGATTTTGGGGACTGTCTGCTGCGTCACTTCAAACCATCGGTTTCGACCAACAAAACTGTCCTCTAATGAACTATGTACAGACGCGTTTTGCGTGGAACAAGCAGGGTATTTGCGGGGTGCGAGGCGGATCCGAGGACGGATCCACCCTACTTTCACTCGGATGGTGGATCGGACGACGGTATCTACTCCTGGCTATTTCAGATGCTCATCGAAGAACCTTGCCAGGCGATCAAAAAACACCGGATAGTCGATGAATTCAGGAGCGTTCGCTCCCCCGTGGTCCGCCCCTTCTACAATCCACAGTTCCTTTTTACCCAGTAGTTTGTCGTAGACACGCTTAGACATCTGGACCGGCGTCCTGTCATCGTTTTCACCAACAATCAGGAAAGCCGGTTTTGTGAGGTCACCAGCAGCGTTTATCGGCTGTAGCTCTTCGGGATAATCCTCGGGAAGCAACAGCGGTCTATCCGGATCCAGATTCTTGAGAATAGGAGCTACTTCTGAAAACGAAGTGATTAGGGCTCTACCGGCAAACACAGAAACATTCTCATTTCTCGAGGCTATGGCAAACGACAGATATGCTCCTGTTGAGAAACCAAAAACACCGATTCGGGTAGAATCTACTTCAGCCTCCTTTGTGATAGCGTATACAGCCGCATCATAATCTAACAAGTACTCCGTATAGCATAGCTGGTCTTTGTCTGTTGCCCATGAATCACTATGTCCAAAGCCACGCCAGTCAAAAGTCAGAACATTGAAGCCGCGTATTGTCAGATTGTAGGCATATATGATCAGGTAGGTCATGTTTCCTGAGTCGCCATCACAAATCACTACTGTTGGTCGGGGGCTCTCGTCAATTGTCTTGTATTCTCGTGGTTTGCTCTTGTATGGCTCAGGGACGGGAAAACGCCCGACATTCTGGTTTTGAATTCCTGATGTATCTTGAGCTGGATAGAACCATCCCTTGATAATCAGGCTATCCTCTGTCATGATATCCATATCTCGATAGATGATGCCATAATCAGATGGAAGGGCTTGGTATTCCCTCGCAGGACTGAGTGAAAAGGCGGAATTGGCAGAGATGAACATCGTTACTGAGAATAACAGCAGTCCCATGTACTTTTTCATAGTGCGTGATCACTTCCAAATGATGTTTACTTGTCGGTCTCTAAGCTAGGTCAGGGAGCGATCATTCGCAACTCTGATTTCGAGTTTAGCATTTGAATCACCCTGAAGTCCCCTACAACCATCAAATTGCAGGGTTCCTGTTTGAGCAAAGACACTTGTCCTGTTACAGACGCGTTATGCGCGGAATACGCAGGGTAATGGCGGGCGCCAAGGCGGATACGAGGACGGATCCACCCTACCTTCGCTCGTATGGCGGGTCGGCAGACGAACCCAGCCTGCTGCTCTGGCAGCGGCTCGGGACCATCGACGATGACGGGCAGAGACACCCGACGCCCCACCGTGGGGTACGTTCTTCGGCAGGAGCCGAAGCATGAGTGCTGTCGGAGAACCGAGGGTATATTCTTGGGGAAACGCTGTTACCGCAAAGTGATAATGTCCTATTTGAGCAGAGTAGAAATGTCCTGATGACAGGCTATATTTCATTCCCAGAAGCGAGGGATGAATATGGTCAGAGAGGACATTGTCAGGATGAGTTT
>SDBT01021731.1_pt1 | contig 10025 bp, 6 predicted proteins | sample 2277101 | NCBI WGS metagenome assembly SDBT01 (sample SAMN10404973, study PRJNA504765) | marine sediment metagenome | isolation source: marine sediment core GS10_PC15, 103 cmbsf | place: Arctic Ocean: Southern Knipovich Ridge | collected 2010
GGCCCTGGTTTGGACGTGTGTGGACCTGGTCCGCCAGAGGCCGGGGGCGCCGTCTGTTCGGCACGAAGGCTGCGATTCAAAGTTGCCATCGATGGGCCGGCGCATGGCGCTGGGACATCCAAGCGGAGACCCTAATGGGCATGAGATTCAGGGACGGTATCCTCGTAGTTGCGAGTGTGTTCGTGTGCATATCGCTGTTGGGCTGCCACGCGGCCCCGATGACCTACAGCGCCGCGGACCTGCAATCGGCCAAGACCCGAGCGCGGGTCGCCCACCTGTATTGGGCGCGGAACAACGTGCCAGCCCGGTGGGAGCAGCGGTATCGGCGCGTCGCGATCGTGGACTTTTCGGTCGAGTACGTCACGGCCAAAATCGAGGTGCCGGGGGAGCAGCAGCCGACCTTCAGTCCGCCGGCCGTGGCGCCGGCGCAGATCGGGATCGAGTTCGGCGGCTTGTTTCGCAAGCAGTCCAACTACGAACCGTCGCTCTATCAGGAGTTGGCCGACGAACTCCACGCGATGTTCACCAGCGAACTCGCGACGCGGGGTTTCGAGCTCTTGCCGGCGGCGGAAATCTGTGGGGCACGGGCCTACCAGCGGTTGCGGACGCAGGAACGCGACGACGGTTCAATCCTGCAGGAATTCAACCTGATCGGCTCAGACGCCGGCCGAGTCAAGCAGATGGTCACCTATCCGGCGACCGGCTATCGCATCGTCAGCGGGGCCGGCCAGGGAGACATCGAAGACGTGGAGTTGGCGCTGCTGGACGAGCTCGGGGCCGACGTGGCCCTGCGCATCCACGTGCGGGTGGGCGTCTACCACGGTCGAGCGAGCGTGGAGCGCGGCTCGATCATCTGGGTGCTGGCGCGGGACGTCGTCGGGAATCTAACCGCCGAAAAGTCGTTGCTTTCAGACGAGTTGGTGGTGGAGGCCGAGGGGTTCGTGCCCATTCAGGGCCAGGCCTGTGCTGTTGACTCGCGGAAATACCTCGAAGCGCTCAGGCAGCTCTTCCCGCCCTACATTTCGATGGCGTTCGAGTCTGGTGGAGAATAGCCCGAGGGGCAGTGGCACCCCGATTGTCACCCGGGCGCGAGGATCGAGTCGACCCCGCGGCAGAACGCGTCGGGCTGTTCGAGCATCATCAGGTGACCGGCGTCGGCGATCGCGGTGCTCGAGCGAGCCGCGGCGCGAACGAAGTCGGGTACGTCCCACGCCTCGGCCGAGCGCTCGCCGGCGATCAGGTGAATCGGCACGCCGCGCTCGACGACCCGGCGGATCATATCGAGATAGCTCGGGTCGCCCGTCTCTTCCATGATCGCTTTCGACATGGCATGAATGGTGCCGGCCGGTTGATGTGCCAATATGCTCGCCAACCACTCGACGCGTTGGCCGGTGGGCTCGATACGCCAAGCCTTGGTGGTCGCGGCGACGTCCTGCTGCATCCGGCGATACTCGTCCGCCCACTCGCCCGGCGACTTGACGATGATCCTGCTCGCCCAGAACGCGTCCTCGAGCGTGAAGTTCCCCTCGACATTGATGATCCCGGCCACCAGCTCCGGCCGCTGGTCCGCCACCAGCATCACCACCGCCCCGCCCATACTGTGCCCCAGCAGCCAGGCTGGCGTTCGGCAATGCGACTCCAGGTACGAGGCAGTGCGCGCCGCCTGGGCTTGGAGCGTCAACCGATCCTGTGAAGCACCGCACGAGGCACCGTAACCGAGCAGGTCCAGCGTCTGGACGTCGGCGCTCGCGATTCGGTCGACTGGATCGAAGTAATCCAACGAACCCGCCAAGCCGTGGATCAACAAAAGATCGGGCCTTGCCATCTGTGTAGCTCCGTGGCGGCGTGTGCGACGCTTGGTATGTCACCGGGCCCCGGAATCATAGCATGCCGTGCCCCACTCCGGACGGAGCCCACTTCGGAATAGCGTCGGTTGCCTGGCTGTGGCCGGCGGATAGGCAATTGGCCTACCCCCCCCCCCACAGCGACGACCCCGGCCGGTTGACAATTCTCTGATTCTCAATTTGACTCGGATTCTAAATAGGATCATAATCGTACTATATGCCGGGCCGCGGACTCCCCGACGTATTCCTGCAACTCCAGCGCTGTTCAACGACAGCGAGCGCGCTGTACCGCTGCATTCTGCCGCACAAGCCGGACGTTTTGTACTGGTACCGTGCTCGTCGGCAATCGCAGCAAATCGAAAGGGCGACCAGGATGCCATTCTGTGAATGGGACGACAGCTACAGTGTCGAAGTGCCGAACGCCGACCACCAGCACCGACGGTTGTTCGACCTGATCAACCAGTTACACGAGGCGATGGCCGATGATGAATGGGAAGTGACGGTGGACTCCGCCGTCGAGGAGCTGGGCACAATCGCCGCGGTGCTCGGCGAGATGGTCGAATACAGCTTGCACCACTTCTCCACCGAAGAGGGCTACATGCTCGAATACGCGTACCCGGCCTACGCCTCGCACAAGGCGGCGCACGAGCACTTCGTGCAGCGCGTGTGCGCATTCCAGCGCGACTTCGCGGAGGGTCGTGCCCTCCGCAGCATTGAGCTCATCCGTTTCCTCAAGAACTGGCTGGAGAATCACATCCGGACGATGGACAAACAGCTAGGCACATTTCTGAGTGCGAACGGCCTGATCCAGGAACGCGTCTGAAACCGTGTCGACCTGGCGGATCGCGCCACGCTGCTTGCTCATTACGGCATGAGCACACACGCGCCGCTCAATCCGCCGGGACGCAGCGCCCCTCGGCCCATTCGCGGAGTTCGGCGACCTTCTCGGCCATGGTGACCGAGAGGGGGGGGGAGTTCTTGATTGTCTTGAGAACGTGCTCGGTGGCCAGCTTGGTGTTTTGGGCGAAGGCGTCGTGCAGGGATGAGAGGACGGCCTGCTCGATTTCGGCGCCGCTGAAGCCTTTGGACTCGCGGGCCAGGGCTTCCAGATCGAAGTTGGCCGGGTCGCGCTTGCGCTTCTTGAGGTGGATAGCGAAGATCTGGGCGCGGGTGTCTTCGCGCGGCAGATCGACGAAGAAGATTTCGTCGAAGCGGCCCTTACGGAGCAGCTCGGGCGGCAGGGCCTCGATGTCGTTGGCGGTTGCGACCAGAAAGACCGGCTTGTCGTGCTCCTGCATCCAGGTCAGCAGCGTGCCGAACATGCGTTTTGACAGGCCGCCGTCGGTCGATTGGCTGGCGGCCGAGGCGAAAGCTTTCTCGATCTCGTCGATCCAGAGGATGATCGGAGCCATGGCCTCGGCCTGGGCCAGCGCGTCGCGCAGGCGGCGTTCGGACTCGCCGACGTAGCGGTCATAGAGCGCGCCGACGTCCATGCGCAGCAGCGGGCGTTGCCACGAGGTTGCGATGGCCTTGGCACACAGGCTTTTGCCCGCGCCTTGCACCCCCAGCATCAGCACGCCGCGCGGGGCCGCGAGACCGAACTTGGCGGCCTTGTCGGTCAGCGCGCCGTGCCGCTGCTTCAGCCAGTCCTTTAGCCGGCGCAGCCCGCCGATCTCGCCGGCGTCCACCGGAGTCTCGATGTACTCGAGCAGGCCGCCACCGCCCAGCGTACGCCGCTTGCTGGCGAGAATGTGGTTGATGTCCTCCTCGTCGAATTTCCGGTCGTCGGCGACGCAGTCGATGATGAGGCGCTCGATCTGTCGGCGGGTCAGGCCGTGCAGATTGCGGATTACGGTCTTCCAGCCGCGGCGGGTGATGTCGATCACGATCGGGTGATCGCGGTGTGCCTCGCGCAGCGTTTCGCGGACGAGCGACTCGATGTCTGGTTCGGTCGGCAGCGCGAGCTCGAACGTGCTCGCTTCCGCTTTGACGACCTCGGATTTGATCGTCTCGTGGTCGATCATCACGAGCTGGCTGCCGGTGGTGCGAAACTGGTTTATGAGGTTGCGCCAGACGCGGAGCGTACGTTCCTGTTTGAGATGACCGGCCAGATCGAGCGTGACACAGATCGGCTCGTTCGCAAGGCCGGCAAGATGGATCAGTCCGGCGGCGGGATCGGTCGTATCGGGGATCGGCGGGCTGCCCGCAACGAGGGCTTCCTGCACACCGCCGCTGAGCGACCACATTTGCAGGGGCCGTCTGAGCTTTAGGGCGGCGTCACGGACGAGGCCGACTGCGTAATCCTCCTCGAGCGTGACGACCGAGATGCAGGTGTGTCGGCAGCGGAGCAGTCGTTCGAGTCGTTCTTCGTTGTTCATAGCCGAGGGTTCTCCCGTGCAAGGAGTTCGGCAGCCGGCGCGCAACCGGTTACGGGCCAATTGCTCGCGCGGCCCACGCAGCAGCATACCGGATAATCCGTAGGCCGCATCCCCGAAATTGCACCCACAAACGACAAACAGACCGGCGATGCTCTAGTCGTGTGGTCGCGAGCGGTGCGACCGGAAGTCAGTATCCGTCTCCACGAGCTCCGCAGGAAACCACGAAACACGGATCGGTTCGCAACCGGTTTGTTGCGAAGGCGCGACGCGGCCCTCGAACTGTGTTGGGGTGAGCTAAGGTATAGGGCTCGGGCTTAGGGTAATGACGGTTCTTGCGGTCAAATGGCATGTATTTCTCAATTAGAAGCGGATTTCGCCTTGACCGCGGGCAATACCGGGTGCATAATTAGTACTAGAAGCATACGGTATACTGCACGGGCCAGGACTAGCGACCGCCGGGGAAGCGAGCCGGACTCCGGTGAGTTTGTGAACCATCTGATGGCCCGTACGTATAAACCTATTAGCGGCCGAGGTGGAATGACCATGAGGGACCAGACCAAGGGCAAATCGGTCGGCCGGCGCTCGATACCAGCGATGCGCAAGCTCGAACCGACCTGCCAGCCGCCCAACGGAGCCGTGATGCGAAAGCTCTCGGCCAACGAGGCGCAGCGCTTGCGGCTGCGACTGGCAGAGTTGCTGGAGTGTGTTTACGAGTCGCGTTTTTCGCGGACGGGCGCCCAGCGGCTGTTTGTGCCGAGTATTGACGAAGTTGGTTCGCGCGGGCCACGGCCGGTGAGTAGCCGCCTGCAGGTGCGCGTCGGCAAGACGCGCGCGCTTTCGCGTGATGAAGAGGCCGAGCTGTTTCTGCGCTACAACTATTGCCGCTACCGCATGATGAGAATCCTGAAGGCCCTCGCGGGCAAACGCCTGACGGCGGCGGCGACGCGGGAACTGCTCAAGTGGGACCAGGCGGCCTTGGACGTGCGCGACGAGATCGTGCAAGCCAATCTGGGGCTCGTGCCGGCGATGGTCGAGCGGTCACGGCTGACCGGCGTGGACTTCGCCGAACTGATCAGCGAGGGACAGCTGGCACTCTTGCGAAGTGTCGACAAGTTTGACTGTTCGCGCGGGTTCAAGTTCAGCACCTACGCCTGCCGAGCGATTCTGACCAGCATCAGCCGCGCGGTGGCTCTGATGGCGCGGCATCGGTCCCGCTTCCCGACCGAGTATGATCCCGCGCTGCAGAAGGGCGATTTTGTCGAGTCGCGGCGCGAGGAAATTGAAGCGTCCTGTGCACAGGATTTGCAGACGATTCTGACCGCGAATCTGGCCGACCTGACCGTGACCGAACGCCGGATTCTCACCGAGCGGTTCGGGATGAAGGACGCCGGCCGGAAGACAGTGCGTGATTCAAAGACACTTCGGCAGGTTGCCGAGGTTTTTGGGGTAACCAAAGAGCGTGTCCGGCAGATTCAGAACCGGGCGTTGGCGAAGCTGCGGCTGGTGCTCGACGAGCAGGCATTCGCAAGCTAGCCGAACATAAAACTCTGTTCCTCCTTCGTGACAACCGTGTCGCGTCGTCTTTATGGCGGCCGCGGCACGGTTGTTCGTTATCTCCGATCTCGGACTGCCTGCTCAGGGCGGCGACACGCCGGCACGCGGCGTCTCACGATTGTCCCATAAACGGATGGCGCCACGCTGATGCCGCGCCGTATGACGCGGCCAAGCAGTTCCACGTTGACCCCCCGGAAGCAGCATACATATCATTGCCGTCGGGAAGGGGCGTCCTGCGTGGAGGCAGACGGCTCGTCTCACCAGAGGGTGTTGATGCATATGACGAGGCCTAGTTCGTTTTCGTTGTCTCGGCCGCTCGCTATGTTCGTGGTGGCGATCACGAGCTGGCCGGCGTTGGCTCAGCACAGAGCAACCCCGGCGCGGCCCGCCGCGGCACGCTCGGTCAACACCCGGGGCCCGAAGATCCTGAGCGTGCGTATCTCGTCAAGGCCCGTGCGTTTTCGGGTTCAAGACCCGCTCGCGGAGGTGAGCGCGGCGTGGCGCGATGACCCGCGGCTGAGCGACAAGCTCGGGACTGCGCTGCCGCCCGCCGCCGGCTACAAGCTCACCAATCGGATTATCGTGCGGACCGAGCGTCCCGAGCTCTTGCACGCTATCGTGAGCGACCAGGCGCGGCTGGGGATCAAGCCAGCCGCGGCAATTCGCGGATACTGGGTGCTGACGGCGGAGTCGGTGCAGGGAGCGGCGGCATTCGCCGAGATGTTGGCGGATCGCGCGGAATTCCCGGAGGTTTCCGTCGACGTCGAGCGGCCGCGTTCGTTGCGCAGCGTGCCGGACGATCCTTTCTTCCACCAACAGTGGCATCTGCACAATGAGCTCGACCCGCTATTTGACGTGAACGCGGAGGCCGCCTGGGATCTGGGGTATACCGGGGCGGGCGTGGTGATCGGAATCGTCGAGGACGCCTGGGATCACGATCACGTGGACCTGGCGCCGAACTACTACCCCGAGGCCACCCAGCAGGGCGGGCCGGTCACGGCGCACGCGACGGCCTGCGCCGGTATCGCCGGAGAGGTCGCGTACAACGGCGTGATGGGGGCGGGGATGGCGTACGGCGCGCAGCTCTCCGGACAGCGGTTCGGCACCGACCTCGAGGTCGCCGAAGCGCTGGCCTACCGCAACGACCTGAACGACATCACGTCCAACCCCTGGGGCCCGTTCGACGAGGCGGCAATCGACTACATGCCGCTGATCGTGCAGGCGGCGATCGAGGAGAGCATCGCTGACGGGCGGGGGGGGCTGGGTGAAATCTTCGTCTGGGCCGCCGGCAACGGCAACGCCGGGCGCGATCGCGTCGATTACGACCCGTACGCTTCCAGCCGCTACACGATCGCCGTGGGTGCGATCGGCGATCTGGATCAGCGGCCGTCGTATAGCGAGAAGGGCTCGTCGCTGATGCTCGTGGCGCAATCGCACGGCAACAACCGCCACATCGCCACCACCGGCCCGTACGACAGTTGGACCACGCACTTTGGGGGCACAAGCGCGTCGGCGCCGCTGGTCGCCGGCGTGGTGGCGCTGATGCTGGAGGCCAATCCGGGTTTGACCTGGCGCGACGTGCAGCACGTCTTGATCGAGTCGGCCCGCAAGTGTCACCCCGAACACGCCAGTTGGATCGTCAACGGGGGTGGCCATGACGTGAGCTACCACTACGGCTTCGGCGCCGCGGACGCCGGGGCCGCCGCCGCCTTGGCCGCGGTCTGGGAGAACGTCCCGCACGAGGTGGCGGTCGAGACCAACGTGGAGGTGAATCTGCCGATTCCGGATGACGACCCGAACGGCGTCAGCGTGACGATCGAGATCACCGAAAACCTGCGGATCGAGGCGGTAGAGTTCGTCCCGCAGGTGGAGACGCCCTACATCGGCGACCTCGAGATCGTGTTGACCGGGCCAACCGGCACGCCGTCGCCGCTGGCCCAGCAGCGGGTCGGCGATCCGCACGACGACTACGTGGACTACACGTTCACCTCACTGCGCCATTGGGGCGAGACTTCCGCGGGCGAATGGACGGTCCGGATCGCGGATCGCGCCCCGGCGGACCTGGCCACCTGGATCGGATTCCAACTGATCATCCACGGCACGCCGGCGTGCCCCGGCGATATGACGGCGGACGGCCTGGTCGACCTGACCGACGTGCTCGTGCTGCTCGAAGCGTACGGATCCTCCGAGGGTGAGCCGGCCTTCAACCCCTGGGCAGACTTCGACAACAACGGTCAAATCGACCTCGCGGACCTCGCGTCCATACTCTCAGTCTTCGGCCACACCTGCGACTAGAGCATTTTCCATCTGCATGTAGCGGCCGACGCCCCTGCATCGGCCGAGGCGACGAACGTTCCCGTACGGGGCGACTGCCGCTCGCTTGTGCGGTGGGCGGCGTGCCGCGCCGAGCCCGCGATTCCGCACAGCGCCGCGACTCCTCGCCCCCACCGGCGGATTTCGCTATACTGTCGCACCTCGGTCAGGCGCCGCACCCGTGAGCGGCGCGACCGGCCACCGTACTCACCAGAGTACGCTATGGAAGATCTCTCCAAAATACGCAATATCGGCATCGCCGCGCATATCGATGCCGGCAAGACCACCACCACCGAGCGTGTGCTCTATTACAGCGGCACGATCCACAAGATGGGCGAGGTCGACGACGGCACCACCGTCACCGACTTCGACAGCGAGGAGCAGCAGCGCGGCATTACCATCTACAGTGCCGCCGTCTCGCTTGAATGGCGCGACTGCCGGGTCAACCTGATCGACACCCCCGGGCACGTGGACTTCACCGCGGAGGTCGAACGCAGCCTGCGCGTGCTCGACGGGGCGGTGATGGTCTTCGACGCCAAGGACGGGGTCGAGGCCCAGTCGGAGACCGTCTGGCGCCAAGCCGACAAATACCGCGTTCCACGCATCTGCCTGATCAACAAGATGGATAAGATCGGGGCCGACTTCGAGCGCGCCTTCGATTCGCTCCGCGAGCGGCTGCAGGCGAAACCGATCGCGATCCAGATTCCGATCGGCCAAGAAAGCAGCTTTCAAGGCCACATCGACCTGATCAAGATGCAGGCGGTCATCTTCAGCGGCATCGGCCACAACACCAAGATGGAGATCGGCGAGATACCGGCCGACTTGCGGGAGCAGGCCGTCCGCGAACGACACCGGCTCGAGGAGCAGGTCGCGGAACTCGATGACGAGTTGATGGCCCACTATCTCGATCACGAACCGCTCACCAACCAGCAGATCGTGGCCGGGCTGCGCTTGGCGACCATCGCGCTGCAATGCCAGCCGGTTCTTTGCGGCTCGGCCCTGCGCTACATGGGCGTGCAGGCTCTGCTCGATGCGGTCTGCGACTTCCTCCCGTCGCCGCTCGACGTGCCCCCCATCAACGGGCTCGATCCGGACGATCTCGAACGCAGCGTCGAGCGCCGTTGCGATCCGGGCCAGCCACTCTCGGCGCTGGTCTTCAAGGTCGTCGCCGACGCCCATGGCGATCTTTACTTTGTCCGCGTTTATTCCGGCGTGCTCAAGGCTGGCACGCGCCTCTTGAACGTCGGCCGCAACAAGAAAGAAAACCTCTCGCGGCTCTACCGCATGTTCGCCAAGAAACGCGAGCAGATCGACAAGGCCTACTCCGGCGACATCGTGGTCGCGATCGGGCTGAAGGAGACCGTCACCGGCGACACGCTCTGCGAAGCGCGCGGCGCCGTGTTGCTCGAGAGGATCGAGTTCCCCGAGACCGTGATCAGCATGGCGGTCGAGCCAAAAGCCGCGAGCGATCGCGACAAGCTGCTCAACGCCCTGTACAAGCTCTCACGCAGCGACCCCACCTTCGACTTCAAGGCCGACGCCGAGACCGGACAGATGATCATCTCCGGCATGGGCGAACTGCACCTGGAGGTCATGTGCCACAAGCTGGAGCGCGAGCTGAACGTGCCGGTCCGGATCGGCGTGCCGCGCGTCGCCTATCGCGAGGCGATTTCACGCGCGGTCGAAGCCGAGGGGCGCTTCATTCGCCAGACCGGCGGCCGCGGCCAATACGCCGTCGTCAAGCTCCGCGTTGAGCCCTTCGTCCCCGAGCCGCAGCAGGAGCACTTCTGTTTCGTGAACGCCACGACCGGCGGCGCGATCCGCAGGGCGTTCATCCCGGCGGTCGAGGAAGGCGCCCGCGAGGCAACCGATAGCGGCCCGCTCGGCTCGTATCCCCTGATCAACGTCAAGGTGACCCTGTTGGACGGACGGGAGC
>SDBT01021732.1_pt1 | contig 10025 bp, 6 predicted proteins | sample 2277101 | NCBI WGS metagenome assembly SDBT01 (sample SAMN10404973, study PRJNA504765) | marine sediment metagenome | isolation source: marine sediment core GS10_PC15, 103 cmbsf | place: Arctic Ocean: Southern Knipovich Ridge | collected 2010
CCCCTGCTGATGTCGAGTTCGTTGGCAATCGTCGATGCGCCCGCTATTTTGGCGTGCACCAGCAATGCTCCTGTGCCGGCACTGGGCTCCAAAACTCGGTCATTCGCGCTCATGTTCGCGGCCCAGGCCACCACATACGAGTACGCCGGGGGCGTTGAGAACTGCTGGAACTCAAGCTGCTTTTGGCTTCGATTGGATTGCGTGGGAAGTGCCTGCGTCAGGCGTTCCAGTATTTCGATAATGGGCTTGCCTTCTGGGCCAAGCTCAATATACCGGGAGTTCATAATCGCCAGATTGACGCCCAACTCCATGGCGTCGTAGGCGTCCTTGCTCTCATAGACGCCCTCGCCACGAGTGCCGCCATAGCGATTGTCGGCAATCTCAAAGAAGCCGCGGTTATCCATTGCCGTAAAACCCTGATCGGCGTAGTTAATCGCGTATAGATTGGCGATGTCCTGTGCCAGCCCACGCTCGGCTGAAACCCGCTCATCCTGATCGGTCGCAACCGGCTCGGTAGGCGCCTCCGTCTCGGCTACGGTCGTTTGTTCGTGGAACTGATCGGCCTGTGACTCATCGAGCCCGGTGAAAATGTCATCGAGTTCCTGATTCAGCTCTTCGCCGGTCATTGACCCCAGTTGTTCGTCGATGGTCTGATCTTCTGTGACGCCCTTTAATTCCTCCCTGAGCGCTGCGGCCTCGGCAGCATCCTTATCGGCCTGCTCTTTTTTCTTGAGGCGTTTCGTGTCGGCCTTGTCCTGCGTTCTCTGTTCGGCTATCGAGGCGAGATTGGTCCTCATCTCCTTGATTTTGGCTACCAGGACGTCTCGATCTGCTTTAAAGCTGTCGCTGAATTTCTTATCGACAGTCAGCTTGCCGTCTTTCCATTTAAGCGCGTCAATAAACTTGTCGAACAAGTCATTGAAGTCCTTGCGTTCTTCGGCTTGTGGGTACGGCGCGAACCGATGTGGGGGCTTTTTGACCTTATCCTCTTCAACCCAATCGGTAACCAGGTATTCGCTCTTGCGCTCGCCGAGTCGATCATAGATATAGGCCTCGAATGCTCTGGCGAACAACTCTGTCGGTTTTGCCCAGTATTCGTCCTTGCTGTTCTTGTCACCGCGAAAGGCCTCGACAAAGTAGTTCGTCCTGACGCCACTGGCCGCGTGTCGTGCGCGAGCCTCTTCCCTGTCCAGGTAATGCTCAGCCATGGAAATCGATCCCTGGCGTTTCATCCCCGGATAGTAGGTGCCCCCGTCTAAGAAACTGCCAACCGTTTTCTCTATCTTTTCGAGTTGCTCGGCGTGGGGTTTCTGTTTGAGGCGTCGAACAACCTCTTCGATAGCTTCGTGCATCTTTTCGCTGGTCAGTGATTGCCGCAGGTTGTAATCAATCGCGTGGCCGAACTCATGCGCCACGGTGCCATCACCGGACGTATTGGTGACGTTGATGACCTGTACCTCGCCTTGTTCGGAGCCCTGATTTGGACTGTAGTGGGCCGCGTGTCGGCCACTGCCGAGGGCGCCGATCGCGTAATGCAGCGAGCCGGCGAAGCTCATATCCGTGCGTTCCCAGCCGATGAGGCTGGCAAGATCAGAGAAGGCTTCGAAGGAGCCGTTGACGTGTTCCTGTTCCTGGCCGCTGCTCACATAGTTGCCGACCGTGATATCCGGGAACCCGAACGCTCGTTTCAGGTCGTCTGGCTTCTGATTCTTGCCCTTGCGGACGTCATCCATGCCGGTGCGCTCAAGGTCCTTGATGGCCTTGCGGGCACGCCTGACCGGAGTCGCCCGATCACTGGGGTCGTCGGCTTTTTGTTCATCCCTGAGAAGGTTATGCAGCCTAGTGTATTTGCGTGGCTCGCCCTCTTTTGGCCAGGCATATTTGAGAATGTTGTAATGGCCGTAGCCAAGCTGTTTGTTGCCTTTCAACTCGGTTTCTAGGGTGCGCAGTGCTTTTGCCGCCTGCTCGATCGTGCCGTGTCCCTGTACCGTCTCAGCTACGCTTCCAATAAGCTCTATGTAGGTCTTGGCATTGTCGGCAAAGCTGGCACGCTTGGCCTCTGTATCATCCACCCATTGGAGTCCCGAACGAGACAAGTTAGCGTATTCCTTGAAGGTCGGTAACGCCCGCCGTAAATTCTCCAAATAGCGCGTCAAACCGGGTGTCGCGTTATCTCCCACCAGGTCTTCGATTGAGAACAGATCAGCTCGAACCGCCAGTTTTTGCAACCCCACAAAATAGGCCTCAATCGAGTCCGCGGAAAGGTCAGTTAGCCCAGCCTTTTGCTTGTCGAACCAGCGGCGCAGCGCCTCGCCGGTAGAGCCGTACTTTTTGCCACGCGGAGCCGCAGCCTTTTTCTTCTTGGCGGCTGCCTGGTTCTGTCCGTGTTTGCGGATCGCCTCTCGCCGCACCGAGTCATACCAGGTCTCATCGAATGCCGTGCCACTGAGCTTGCCCTTGTCCAGCAGATGAATAATGGCCTCGACTCGCAATGTTTCGCCCGCTTCGGTGGCACGCTTCTTCTCTGCATTGAGCCAGCGCTTGGCGCGCAACCGAATAGTGCCCTCAAAAGCATCGTCGCTGGCCTCGGCAATTTTCTTGACCGCAGCTCTGTCACTGGGAATCGCCCGTTGCACGGCTTGAAAGACGTTGTCTATCTCGGCTAGTTGGTCCTTGGTGGGCTGGGCTTCGGTCTCTGGCGGCACCACTCCAACCTTTGCCAGTTCTGCATCAACCGTGCCCGCTGGCTCTGCCACTTCCCCGGTTGGCGCTTTCGGCAGGCCCGGAACAGCCTCAAGAACGCGCTGAATCTTAGCGCCCTGCTTCTCGGCCAATGCCACTATTTCATTGAGTTCGGTACGCGATTGCGCGATCAGCTCTAGGACAGACTCTTCCTCGGTCAGACCGTCCTCACGCACCAGCCTGTGCAGCTCGGTCTTGTCCTCGGCCGATGTGGCGGCGCCACTTTTTCGCAGACATTTGATTAGTGAGGTCATTCCATTAGCTCTATGAAGATTGCGCAAAGTGCAATAAGAATTTCTTCCTCATCATCAAGCCACTCATCCGGTATGGGATCTCCGAGCGGCGGGATCTTGTGAATATACGGCACAAAGCCGCCGCCCGGTGCTGAAACCGAGCCACCACCGACGGGGGGCGGCACGGGCGGTACTGGCGGTATGATAACCCCCAGCTCACCACCGAGGCCCAGTGCCATTTCCCGGCTACCGGAAAACCCTACGCCCGTACCTGGCTGTAAGTGAAACATCAGGCCGTGCTTTCCAGTTCAGCCGCCAAGACGCCCGCTGTAAGATCACTGATATCAGCCCCGGTGCTGTCCGTCATTTGCTTGCGGAGTATCTCTGTGCCACCCGAAACCTCACCGTCATCGTAGATAATCAGATACCAGCTACCCGCTATTTTTATCAGTTCCTTGAAGTTGTTGATGATCTTATCGTGATACGTGGTTCTGGTGTCGATGTTGGTTAGCTTCGTGTCCTGTGCGGCAGACAGGCCAGAGCCAGTCGGAACGATCGTGGTCAACGGCTGCAAGCCAAGATGCAAAACAGTGCGGGTGGCGCGAGCCACAATGATCGGCAAGGTCAGGTCAGTCGGGATGAGATTTCCAGTCCACCGAACTTCCTGATCCTCGTCCGTCGATCGAATGCGCCAGCCCAAATCGTTACGGATGAAATAATACTGACCGGCCAGCTCAATGTCAGTGACGGTCTCACCACCAGAGGTAGTGAACGGAAACGGGAATCGACTATTCTCACCGCCAAGAAACCAGACCTTTGCATCATCATAAATCTGTTCAGCCGTCTGATCCAAGATGCCAGCAGTCGGCGCATCCAGCGTAAGCAGCAGGTTATCGCCATCAATGACGGCAGCCATCAGGGCACATCCGTAATGAAATTGGGATCGACGCGCTGGGTGATGTTGACGTTCTGCGAGGTAGCAAAACTGACGTTCTTGACGTTGATCTCGAAAAACCCTGGATTGACGAGCTTGTAGTCGAGGGCTTGCGAGGCGCCGGCACTGGCGACAAAGCTGGCACCGCTGTTTTCCACACCGTCGATCTGAGTGCTGGTGCCGGTCTCGTACAGTCTGACCTCGGTGTTGGTCTGCAATGGAGTAAACGTCAGACTGATAGCTGCCACATCATCAGAGGTAGCGCTGGCGCCATTCCTGAAACTCGGCAGGGTGCCGCCACCGGAGCGGTTGAAGGTCCGAGCGGCAGCAGCATTATTGTAGATCATGGCGTCATTTGAGCCACTGGAAGGCGTGTTGTTATCGCCCGGAGTACCACCGTAAGCGCCATTAAAAATGTTGCCGATGTTGCTTTGTGAGGACGGCCCGCCGCTCAGTATCTCGATGCCGTGACCATCGGAGAACTCAAAGGAACTATTGGCGATGTCACCGATATCATCTGTGTCGCAGAAGGCCACGCCGTCAGCAGTATTCGGCGCGATGACATTAAGCCTCACCACGTTCGCATTCGACAGGTGTGCCTTGTCGCAGTCGATCATTGTGACGCTGGCTATGTCCACAGCTACATCATCCAACTCAAACGTGCCGCCGTGGATGAAGGTAGAACCGAAAAGGCCTATCGCATCGAGGTCAGGATCGTCAAAGTCAATGGCCCATCGAACGCCGCCCGATGCCGCCTGAATGGTAAGACCCTGAGCGCCTGTAGCCGAGTTGCCGGAACCAGTCTTGATGCCAAACGTGACGTTAGTGGTGCCACCAGAGTTGCCGAGTGCGCTAATGCTGTATAGGTCGGTTGGTGCAAATTCCTGATCTTCCCACAACCAGATCGCATTGGTGTCATCGAAGCCGTGGGTCGTGGAGTCGCTGATGCCAAACTGAATCGGGGTGTTGATTATGTAGGAGCCGCCGGGGCCGTCCTTGAAGGTGCCGATGCCGATGCCAAGCTGCGCGACTATGTCGTCCGAGTTCCAGTCGGTAGAGCCACCATTGCGACCCTCAACGATGATGCCGGGACTGCCATCAGGTAGCCGGCGAATCTCGTCGATCCATGTGTTGTCAACCATCTTGGTCATTACCGTGGCGGTAATACCTGACCAGCCGACATAGCGGATTGCAGTAGTCGCAGGCGTGGTGCCGTTTACCCCGCCTACCGTGCCAATGACGGCCGCAGCGCGAGCGTCCTCGATGTCCACCACGAACTGCACCCAGCCACCGTTGACGGCTTGCGGCCAGCTATCACTGCCGCCGACATAGACCTCAAACCAGTCGGTGACAGTCGCACCACAGAAGCGAATGGTGAACCCGGCATTGGCCTTGATATCAAGCAGGCCCACGATGCCGCAGTTAATCCAGATGTAAAATACATTGCTCGACCAGTCTTGTGCGCTACCCGCATCGAACAGAATGCCATTGACGGAGTCCGAAATGACCTCACCGATGGACGCGCCACCTTGGATAAATACCTCGGGCGGAGAATCAAGATTACCTGACGCTGCTCCGGCAAGATCATCCGTTGATCCTGTGCTGTCAAAGGCATAGACGGCCGTTCGATTGTCGGTTATTTGATTAGCCAAAACCGTCTCGCTTCATGTACCGATCCCACAGCACAACGGCGCCGGCCATAGGCGAATGAAAGTTGTGTTTGACGCGAGGGATAAAAACGACGCTGTCAGGCACTCGGCCTGCGAGGTCAGGATCGTCGCTCATGTTGTCGTGGTTGCCGCCAAAGAAGTAGATCGCGTCATCAGGGTGAACGAAGCCAGCGAGATCGGTGTCGCCCTGAATGTACCGACCGTCCTGCGGTTGCAGGACGATCAGCTTCGGCTCAGCCGGCAGATCGGTAGCATCAGCTACCTGAATAGCTCCCCGCATTTTGTTGACCAGTCCACGGCGCTCATAGAACGCGGTTACGCCGAAAGAGCTAAAGCAATACGACCATTTATCCTGATCTGCTGCCGAGGGCTCAGCTCTAAAACAAATGCCAGCCGACATTCCAACCCCCTATATGACAACATTGCGCTCTTGCTGACTTTGCAGCGGTACAACAAGCGGTGTCTGTGAAATGATAGATAGCACCGCCGACGCTGTGTACTGGGCGGTCTGCCTGCCGAGAGCCTTGGCCTTAACCGAGGTCGGTAGTGAAACCGTCCTGCCCCCCTGTACGTTGTCATCAAAGCCAAAGTTGAACGCAAAGTCAGCATCGGCATCGACCCGAGCTACCTCGGTGACGCCTCGGGAGGATCCGGCCGCTTCCGTTGTGATTGTTGGATCGAACTGACCTTGCTCGATTGTGAGAGTACCCGCTGCCGCCGTAGCGATCTTGCCAATCAGGTCATCGTTTGGCCCACCAACGAACCGAACGCTGTCACCAACCGCGAAGATTCCGAAGCCTGAGCCCGAGTCGGCAATGGTGTCAGGAGCCGTGAAGCTGATAGTCGTGTCTAAGATTAGGTTCGTGGTATCGACCACAATCGAATCCGGTGCATTGAACGGATGCTCGTCAAGCGAAACCGAGGCCGAACTTGTGCTTACGATCGCCACGTTGTCGAAGCGCACCACATCCCAGATGGTTGTCGAGGTCTCCGTAACCACCTGATAGATGCCATTCATGGCGGCATCGCCGCCGGTCAGCCCTACGACACGGACATACGCATTGACGCCGCCATCGAGTGACGGCAGGTTCGCGCCGGCAGAGTTGAAGGTGTCAGGAGAGCCTGCGGTGATGATGAGATCCGAGACCGTGTTGCGAATCGTGCGATCAAAATACAGGGTGCCCTCAGCGATTGAGTCGTCGATAAGGACTTGGTTGAAATCGAGCGTGATCGCGATTGTTTCTTTATTGGAACGCAGCACATTCAGGTTATCCCAGAATTTGACGTTGTTGGCATCAGCCGCCGCGACATTATCGCAGTAGAAGCCAGAGCCACCGCCGTCAGGATTGGTCGGGAATGACAGGCCACCATCGACCGAACCGAACTCAAGCACAGAACCGTTGAAGCGAAGCAATCCGTCAATGGTGCGACCGATGTTGGTGTCGGCGTCATCGTCAATGTCAATGAGCTGCCGCAGCGCCCGCTGAAAGAACTCGTAAAGCTCGTTAGCCGTGCCGCTGTTGCCCTCACCAATAAAGCCAAAGTTTCTCGCACCACCCACCAGTGTTGCAGCACCACGGACCTGCGGTGTGGCGTGCATCGTCAGGGTCATGCCAGTGTACGGTCCTGAGCCATCAATAGTCACATCGGTCGCGGTGATATTGTCGTCAGGAACCGTACCCAGGCCGAAAATGAATGCACGGTTTCCGAGCGAGGTCGCAAGAGCATCAGCAAGGCCCTGCTGCGCAAACGATTTACCCACCGCGTCATCGTCGCGTGGCCTGAGCTTCAGGCTGAATGCGAATCGGTTGTCGAGCGTGAGGTTCATCGTAACGTCATCGGCATTGTTGGTCAGAGTGCTCGAGACCACCAGATCGCCGTCAACACCGCCGACTACCGCTGTAATCGTGTGAGTGCCGTCATTGGCAGGATCCTCGGCGGTGTCGATCGTGACGCGACCGCCGACCTTGTAGCCATCGACAACGAAGTCGCCGCCGTCAGTACGGGTGATGGTGTCGTTGCCCGTGATACCGAAGTCAGAGGCTCGCGTGACCGTAGCATCGAGCACCTTGATGGACTCGTCCACAGCACCAGCGAACTCGAAGTCCACCGTGTCATCGACGGTTGTATCGGTGCCAAACTGGAAGTAAGCCAGATCGCGGTCAGCATCCTCAACCGAGGCATTGGAGCGAATCGCTGCGTACTCAGCCGTGACAAGACCGGCAGAGTCAATCTCCTGCCAGCCCATGTTGCGAACCAGCTTGCGAGAGCGCACACCAAACTCAGCGTTGTCAACAAAATTCCAACCAGAGTTATTGCCCGTCGCGTCTTGGCCAATCAGATATTTACCAGCATCCGAGTCAACATCGAACATTGGAAAATCAGCATTGTCCATAAAAAAGTTGTCGTCTTTATAGTCGATCATCAACCGTGAGTAGAACGGCTGACCCAAAGCGCCAGTGTCATCCACTGCTGGATCGGTATATATGGTGAGCGCCTCTGCTGCGGCATTGACTGGCGTTACGCCATCGGAGACCATCTCCACATCCCAGTCAGCACCGACAATGGGGATACCCCGAATCACGTAATAGCCATTGTTGGCTGCCGTGGCATGATCCTCGAACAACACCTTTTGTCCGATACGCACTGCCGGCAGTTCGGCCCCTGCGCTGGTTATAGTGACCAGTGGCGCTGCTGCCCCGGTCCATACAGCATCGGTGAGAGCCAGCGAAACCGTACCGCGTTGCTCAAGGATCCACAGACCCAGAGCCGCAGTGTCATAAAAGACCGATTTGATCTCAGAGAAGATGTCCACGGCCTCACTGCCGCCATTATTGGGCTCAGGGCCAGAGAGCTTGGTGCAGCTAAAGCCGTCCGTGACAGCAGAATCGACCTCATAGACGCCATCATTATCAGTGTCAGAGTGAGTCCTTACCTGGAATCGGGAACCAATCACAAGCGATGTCGGCAAATTGCCACCGACTGAGGTTATCTCAACCACATTGAGCACCTGGTTGGCCCACACCGCATCCGTGACATTGGTATCTAGTGAGGCAAGGATGTCGCAGTCGCGCAGCGTGGCATCCACAGTCGGATCAGCACCAGAGACCTTGCGCACATCCGTTGTACCTGCCGCTGGTGAGGCGTCATCGACCTGAAACAAACCGTTGTTACTGGCCAAAGGATGATTTCGGACCTCGAAAAACTCCTTGTCGACCATCACAGGAATCTCGGAGCCAGCGCTGGTGATAGTGACTGCATCACCTGTTGGCGCACCAAACACCAGATCAGTCACGTTCTGGATATTGCCCTGACTCATCGAGTGCGGGTCTTGTACGACTGTTGGATTGGCCATTGAGTAATTTCCTTATCTAATGTCGAACACGCACTTCTGGCGTGGCCTCTATTTTGAAACCCGTTGCAGTTCGTTCCGCAACGAAGACATATACTGGACGCTCGGCATGTAGCAACAGGCTTTTACCTAATTCCTTTATGCCGTCAGCGAGCGCTAAAGCCTCCTTGGGCGACTGCTCGGTGCGATTCAGCAACAGCACCAGCGTTCGTTTAACCAATTCGGTCACATTTGCCTGCTGGGCCTGCATTTCTTTAAGGCTGGACAGCAGCTCGCCAATGCCAACTATCTCGACTGTTTTTGGTTCGACTTTAACCTTAGCGCCAGCTCTTTGTGCAACTGCAAGCTGCGCTCTGCTCATCTTTTTACCCACGGACGCAATCCAGTAGTGTGTTCAAATTCTTCAAACGAGTTGATTCGCGGGCGAACATCGTCTGAGCCAATTCTGTTACCTCAACCGTCTCACCAGACTCAGCAACCTCAACCTCGAATGTTATTTCGATATTACCAAAATCCTGCGTGTCCGATATTCTGAACTTATCAATCACCGCCTGCCGTACACGTGCTGCTATCTCTCTCTTGCTTCCTGATTCATCTATGCCAAGCCGTAACGCGAAACTCTGCAAATCAGTCGTTCCGAATTTTGCGGACAGGACGGTAGCATCGCTCGTGTCCACGATCTGATTGGCGGTTGATATCGCAAGGTTGGTGTCTCCCAAACGCTCAGGACCTCCGAGACCAGGTGCGGCCGGGGGTGCTGCTGCTGCGGGCTCAGGAGCCGCTTCTGGCACGCCCTTACGCTCGTTGAATGCAGCCTCAAGTTGCTGGGCCTCACCCTCTTCCAGTCGCTCGTCGAGCATGATCTGTTCGAGCATACCCGGAGCTTCAGCCAACTGTGCCGGCGTCTGCTCCGCGATCCAGTTCTGGTAGCTCTCGAATTGAGCGCTTGGCTGAGCCGGTTCGGCTGCTGTTGGTGGTGGCTGTGCTGCGTCTTGACGCGCTTCAAAGGCCTCTTCTTCTGGTGTCAGCGGTCGGGCTTCTTCTACAGCTAACTGCTCTGCCGTGGGCTCCGGTTCTTGTTCAGCAAGAAATTC
>SDBT01021733.1_pt1 | contig 10025 bp, 10 predicted proteins | sample 2277101 | NCBI WGS metagenome assembly SDBT01 (sample SAMN10404973, study PRJNA504765) | marine sediment metagenome | isolation source: marine sediment core GS10_PC15, 103 cmbsf | place: Arctic Ocean: Southern Knipovich Ridge | collected 2010
CTCCAACGAGACCAACTACTGCCCGGGGTGTCAGACCGACGGCAAGATCCTGGCCGATCGGTCCCTCAGCCGATTACTCAAGGAAGACTTCCCAAGGACCCTGGAGGAATTGGAGTAGCTGCGGTAGATATCACTCCCCCCTCGAGGGGGAGTCAAAAGCCGAAGGCTTTTGGTGGGGGGCCCTCCGACTCCGAAGCCCCACAACGCGTTCCTAACTCCTTCTGTACCACTCCAGGGTTCGCGTCAGCCCGTCCTCGAGGTTGGTCCACGGCTCCCACCCCAACGCAGATTTGGCCTTCGAACCATCGATGACCGAACGGGCGATGTCCCCGGGCTTCGGGTCTTCGAAGATCGGCTCATCACCAAAACCTGTGGCAGTCGCCAGAGCCGCATACAAGTCCAGCACCGAGGTCTCGACGCCGCTGCCGACGTTGAGCAACATTCCGTCCCCGCCGTCAGCCGCCCTCGAGAAGGCATCGCAGATGTCACCGACATACACATAGTCCCGCGTCTGCGTTCCATCACCGAAAATGGTTGGCCGCCGCCCCTTGAGCATCGCTTGCGAGAAGATTGCCACGACGCCTCCCTCGAGTCCCGGGTCCTGTCTGGGTCCATAGATGTTGGCCGGGGCGATGAGCGTATAGCCGAGCCCGTGCATCTCGTGATACCACCGGAAGTAGTCCTCGACGATCTTCTTGGAGATGCCGTAGGGGGACTCTGGATGTTTAGCGGCGGTCTCTTTCACCGGCAGCTTGGCCGCACCGCCGTAGATAGCTCCTCCGGAAGAGGCAAACACAACTTTGCGGGTACCGGCGGCCGCAGCTGCAGCGAGCAATCCGATGGTGCCGATCACATTGACTTCAGCATCATGAACCGGGTCATCCACAGAGGGCCTCACCTTCGACTGGGCCGCCAGATGGAAAACCACCTCAGGCCCAAATCGCCCCACCACATCTCCCAGTTCGGGAGCCCGGATATCGGTGATGTGGATCCCGATCTTGGCGCGCTGTCTGGCTTCGGCGAGATATTCCATCTTCCCCGATGAGAGATCGTCGAGCACCAGTACATCCCAGTCATCATCGACCAGGAGGTCGACCAGGTGACTCCCGACGAATCCGGCGCCACCGGTGACAATGGCCTTGCGTGTCATGGTTCTCCTAAGGCTCTTCAGAGACGGTATCGCTCAACTCGGTGGGGCGAACGACACAGCACCCGACTCGAGCCGCGATCCCGGAGCGATCCGGATCCCCCGATCCAGCTCCACATTCGATCCGATCGAGGCGCCGGCCCCGATCATCGTTGCTCCGGTGATGACTGAATCGTTCCCGATCGTGGCGTCCCAACCGACAACTCCCCGCCGGACGACCGAGTTTGCCCCAATCCTGGCCCCCGGCAGGATCACCGCTTCCTCGATAACGGCGCCGGGCTCCACAGTGGCACCAGCAGCAATCCACGACCATTCGCCGGCGGTGTCGCCCCTGCAAGTCCCTTCGATCAGGTGGCTCGATTCGGGTCGGTGAAGTTCGGTTGCCCCACCCAGCACCGCTCCGGTGCAGTCGAGGAAGAGTTCCGGCGTCCCGATGTCGAGCCACCGGCCTGCAATCACGACTCCCTGCAGGGAGCCCTCGTCTGCCAGGCGGGGGAATACCACGCGCTCAAACGACAATCTTCCCTCGGGATACTCGGCGAGGGCGGCCCGGGTCATGACGTACATGCCGGCATTGACTGTTCGCGCCGGGGCTTCGTCGGCCGGCGGCTTCTCGATGAACCGATCCACCATCCCGGATCCGTCCAGCACGACCACGCCGTACGCACTGGTGTCTTCTACCTCGACGAGTCCGAGAGTCGCCTTCACGTCGTCATGTGCCGCCGCGATGTAACTCTTCAGATCGGCCTCGATAACGACGTCCCCGTTGAGCACCAGGAATCGCTCTCCTAGATCACTCAGGGCGGCGAGCACGGGTCCGGCGGTGTCCAGCGGCTCATCCTCGACCACAAGCCGGACGCCGTCGCGAGCCGCGGCGAATTGCTGCCATTCTTCGAGTTGAGCGCGGCCGACCGCCAGGAATACCTCATCGATGCCGGCGGCGGCGAGTTGTCGGATCTGCAGGTCCAGGAACGGCACGCCGGCGACGGGTATCAGCCCCTTGGGCATCGTTGCCGTCAACGGCCACATCCGAGTCCCGCGACCACCGACGAGCAGTAGGGCTTGGTGAATGGTCATTGAACGCGCCAATCAGGGAAACGGAGCATCGGCCCCGACGATAACCACGAGGTCGGCGCCCGCCGGTGTTCGACCAACGGTCGACTGGCCGTATCCGAGCAGGGCCACCAGTTCCGTCGCGGCGGAGAGCGCGGCGGGTCGGGCGATGACCAGTGTGATCTGGTAATCGCTACGGGCCGAGTTGACCGTGGATACGACTTCATAGCCCAGGCCTCCCAGGGTCTCAACCATCGCTGCCGCAGCACCGGGACGGCCGTTCCCGTTCTCCACTTCGACCCGAATCGAAGATGCCGGCGCCACGAGGGGGTCACCCGCGAGGAAGGCGTTGATGACCTCGTTGGCGTCGGGTTGGCGCTCGACCACGTAGGAGACCCCACCCTCAGTGGTGATGTCGACCGGGAGCGTGACCGAATCGAAGTCGTCCGAGTCGATCGATCTCAGTTCCCAGGCAAGCTGAATGATGTCGTCGGGATCGAGGGAGTTGTCGATGATCACGAAACGTCCGAGCGCATCCAAGAGTTCGCCATACCCGGCGATGGTGCTCGGCCGATCGATCTGGGTCACCATCGCCAGCAACAGGTCCTGTTGCCGAGCAGTCCGGCCAATGTCGTTGGCATCGATCGCGACCCATTCTCCGTCCCTCAACTCCTGGTAACTACGAGATCGTGCCAGCGCGAGCGCAGTTTCACCATCCAGGAGGCGAGTCCCGGCCGACACATCTAAGCCAGACTTGAGATCCCGCGCCGGGAACGGAAACGTCATTCGGATTCCACCGGCGGCATCGACAATGCCGGCAAATCCGGCGAAGTCGACCTGGAGGTAGTGGTGAATCGGAATGCCGGTCTCTCTGTGCACCGTCTCGATGATCCCGGCTGCGCCGCCGAGTGCAAAGGTCGCATTGAGTTTCTGCGCCGATCCTTCCCAGAGAACCTTGAGATCACGCGGGAGGCTGAGTATCTGAAGACGACCCTCGCCCGGGAGGATCTGAAGCAAGATGGCGACATCGGCGCGTTCGCCTTCGAAGTCCCCAAAGTCGGTAGACAGCTCGCCGACGTTTGCTCGACTGTCACTACCGATCAGCAGGAAGGTTCGCGGTTCAGAGAGCCTTGGTTCCTCTGCCAAGTCGAGTGTCGCGGCCTGAATGGTCGACACCGAAGATGCCACCTGGCGCGCCACCAACCAGACCACTCCAAGCGCGCCGAAGACGCCGATATTGGCTGCGATCAAGAACCCGATCAGCACGCGACGCGCTCTCGTCCTCGTACGGTCGGACGGAGCACTCGATGGGGGTGGAGGTGAAGGCGGTGATATACCGCGGCGTCGTGAAGTCATGAATACCGAAAGGCGGTGCGACGATACTGCAAATGGGCGCTTGCACCGGCTAACTCGCTATTGCCTCGCCAAAACACTGATCGAGAAATCCGATGATCCGGCTGAGCGCATCGGCGGACACCGCGGAGTTGAATCCCTCAGCGCTCTCGTCGAGGAATCCCGATCCAACGCCCGGGTAGAGGATCCACTCGCCGCGGCCCAACGATTTCTGCAGGTCCCGGACCTCCTCGGCCGGCGCCAGCTCGTCGTCTGCGCCTTGGAGCACTAGAAGCACCCCGCCAAAGGCCGAGAGCAGTTCTGCCTCGAGTGCGGCACCCACCAGCACCAGGCAACCCACCTCGGATTCCGCGGCCACGATCGATGCCGGAACGCCTCCGACACCGATTCCAAGTACTGCGATCCGGGATTCCGCGGCCCACCCGGTCCCGGGGATCCGGACACTCTCCACACCATCCGCCAGATCGGACACGGCCCACTCGAACCCATCCCCATCCGACATCGAGCCCCGGTTGAGATCGGGCACGATCGCCGAGTAACCGTATCGAGCGAAGTGGCGCGCGATCACCTTGACCCCGGGCGTCACTCCCGTCTGATCGTGGGCAACGATGACCGACGGGTGTTCTCCCTCGACATCCGGGCGGGCGATGTAGGCGGTTCGATTGGGCGGTACCGGGAGAGCCGCCGTGCCGAAAATCATCGGAACCCGCCCCTCACCCTTCAGTACAGCCACACGACCTCCGATTCGACGCTCCTCCAGCGTACCGACCGATCAGACAGGGCGGACCTCGCGCACCTCACCGGCATACAGTGCGACTTCGCCGTCTTCGGAATCGATCAGCAGCTCGCCGTCACTTCCAATGCCAATTGCAACACCGGATCCCGCCGGCTCCCACTCGATCGACCTTCCGATGGTTGTGCAGCGAGCCAGGTATTCGGCTCGACCCCACGCGGTCGGGCCCGCCTCGATTCTCTGCAGAAAGGCCTCGGCCCATCGTTCGGCCACTCGATGTGAATGCTCCTCTCCGGGATCGGACGCGTGGACCGCTCCCATCCCCGTCGGAGGCAAGGCCCAGAAGATGTTCAACCCCAGGCCTACTACCACGAGGCCCTCACTCGCCTCCGTGAGAATTCCACCCATCTTCAGATCGCCCGACACTAGGTCGTTGGGCCACTTGAGACGTACGGACTCAGGGAGGAAATCGGTCACGGCCAATCCGGCTACTAGAGAGATCTTTGGCGTCGCTTGCGCCGGCCACGCTGGCTCGAATGCCAGTGATGCCGCCATCGCTCGGTCGGCCTCGATCCACTCGGCGCCGCTCCTCCCTCGACCCGCGTCCTGGCCCGTTGCGCTGACCAGGAGGGGGTCACCGCGGTAGCGAATGCGAGCTTCGTCCTGGGTGGAGCCGACGCGTCCGACACGCTCGATCGTCAGGGGTGTAGCCATCCGAGCCTCTCCGAGGTCTGAGAAGTGAGCCGGGACTCTACCCTTCACGCCTTCATGAGCACCGAAAAACGAATAGAACAACTCCGCCAACTGCGCGAAGAGCACGAGCACGCAGGGAGCCAGCGCGCCGTCGACAAGCAGCACGAAGCCGGCAAGCTGACCGCTCGCGAGCGAGTGGACGCGCTCGTAGACAAGGGGTCGTTCGTCGAACTCGACATGTTCGTCAAACACGATGCTCGCGGTTTCGGAATCGAAGATCGCCGTCCTCCCGGCGATGCCGTCATCACCGGCTGGGGAACGATCGACGGCAGAACCGTATTCGTGTTCGCCGAGGACTTCACGGTGTTCGGCGGGTCCCTCGGGGAGGCAGTCTCGGAGAAGATCTGCAAGGTCATGGACCTTGCCATGGACACCGGTGCGCCGCTGATCGGGCTCAAGGATTCCGGTGGCGCCCGAATCCAGGAAGGCGTTTTCGCGCTGGACGGTTACGGCAAGATCTTTCAACGCAATGTGAGAGCCTCTGGAGTCATCCCCCAGATCTCACTGATCATGGGTCCGTGCGCCGGAGGCGCGGTCTACTCACCCGCCATGACCGACTTCATCTACCAGGTGGAAGGGACATCTCATCTCTTCATCACCGGACCCGACGTGATCAAGGCGGTCACCGGAGAAGAAGTCTCCTTCGACACCCTCGGCGGTGCCCACTCGCATAGCCGTGTTTCGGGAGTCACCCATTTCGTCAGCAGTGACGGCCGGCACGCCCTCGAGGAGATCAGGTACCTCCTCGCCTTCCTGCCGCAGAACAACATGGAGGCGCCACCGTTCTTTACCCCGACCGACCGGGCCGATCGGATGGAGGAGGGACTGACGACGATCATCCCCGACTCCCCCAACCAGCCATACGACATGGTCGAACTCATTGAACTGGTCGTCGATGATGGCGAGTTTTACGAGGTCCACCAGCACTTCGCCGAGAACATCGTCACCGGGTTCTCCAGACTCGACGGCTACAGCGTCGGCATCGTCGGCAACAACCCCTCATCTCTTGCAGGAACACTCGACATCGACGCCTCGGTAAAGGCTGCTCGATTCGTCCGATTCTGCGACGCGTTCAACATCCCGCTCGTCACCTTCGTGGACGTGCCGGGCTTCCTACCCGGTGTGGATCAGGAGCACGGCGGCATCATCCGCCACGGAGCCAAACTCCTGTATTCGTACTGCGAGGCGACGGTGCCGCGCATCACGGTCATCACCCGCAAGGCGTACGGCGGGGCCTACGTCGTCATGAACTCGCGCGGGGTCGGAGCCGACATCGCATTCGCGTGGCCCACGGCCGAGATAGCCGTCATGGGTTCCCAGGGAGCAGTGAACATCATCCACCGGCGTGCCATATCGGATGCCGACAACGCCGACCAACTTCGTTCCGACTTGATATCCGACTACGAACAACAGTTCTCCAACCCCTACGTGGCTGCCGAGCGCGGGCTTGTCGACGAAGTGATCGAACCTCGCGAAACGCGCCAGCGGCTCATCCAGGCGCTCGAGATGCTGCGGACCAAGCGGACGACGCTTCCACCCAAGAAGCACGGAAACATCCCGCTTTAGGATGCCAACGATGCACTCAGTCCTCATCGCCAATCGTGGCGAAATCGCCGTGCGAGTAATTCGGGGCGTGCGCGAGATGGGGATGCGGGCGATTGCGGTCTACTCCGAACTGGATCGCGACGCCCTCCACGTGAACCAAGCAGATGAGGCGTGGATTATCGGAGCCGCCCCCGCAGCCGAGTCGTACCTCAACATGGATGCGATCCTTCGCGTAGCGGTCGAGGCCAAAGCGGATGCCGTCCATCCCGGATATGGATTCCTGGCCGAAAACGCCGAATTCGCCCGGAGGGTGACAGAAGCCGGCCTCATCTGGGTCGGCCCCGGACCGGAAGCAATCACCTCCATGGGCGACAAGATCGCTTCTCGCGCCGTCGCCGAGGCGGCCGGTGTCCGAGGCGTCCCCGGGACTCTCGAGGCTCTGAGCGATGTCGCCTCAGTGCGGGAGGCGGCGGCTGAATTTGGTTATCCGATCGCCATCAAGGCGGCGCACGGCGGCGGAGGCAAGGGACTTCGCGTCGTCCATTCTGATTCCGAGGTGGACGAGGCTTTCGAGGCAGCCCGCCGTGAAGCCGACGCCTACTTCGCTAACCCTGAGGTGTACGTCGAGAAGTACCTCGAACACCCCCACCACATCGAGGCACAGATAATCGTCGACACTCACGGCGACAGCGTCTTCCTCGGTGAGCGGGATTGCTCACTGCAACGTCGTCACCAAAAGCTCATCGAAGAGAGCCCTTCGCCGGTGATGAGCGACAAGCAACGCAAGTCACTCGGGAAGGCCGCACTGGCGATCGCCAAAGCCGCCGATTACGTCAACGCCGGAACGGTCGAGTTCCTCTTGGACAAGTCCGGTGAACTCTTCTTCCTGGAGATGAACACCCGGCTCCAGGTGGAACACACCGTCACCGAGATGGTCACCGGCATCGACCTGGTGCGAGAACAGCTCCGGGTGGCCATGGGCGAGCCACTTTCTTTCTCTGAGGTCGAATCACGAGGCCACGCAATCGAATTCAGGGTGAACGCCGAGGATCCCGCTAACGGCTTCCTGCCAAGCCCCGGCCAGATCATCGAATACAACGAACCGGGCGGGTTCGGAGTGAGAGTCGACTCCGGCTACGGAGCCGGCTCGGCAGTGAGCCAGTACTACGACAACCTCATCTCGAAACTCATCGTCTGGGGCCGTGATCGGGATGAGGCTCTAGCCCGGGCCAGTCGCGCCATCGCCGAGTACGAGATCACCGGAATCGCCACAACCCTTCCATTCCACGCACTCGCCATCGGTGATGCCGCGTTCATGGCAGGGACCCACCACACGCGATCTGTCGAGGACGATATGGACCTGTCCTCCATCACCCATCCCCAAGCACCCCGGGTGCCCGAGGACGAGGAACTCGAAGAGCGTCGGATGACCGTCGAAGTTGGAGGGCGGAGGTTCGTAGTAAAACTTTGGGCTCCCGAAGCCCAGCCCGCCACCGGTGGTCCCAGTCGAGCTGCACCGCGCCGGCGGCCCCCCAAGCTCACCCAATCTGCCCAGTCCCTCTCCGGGGAGGGCGTCGTCGCTGCGCCGATGCAGGGCACGATCGTGAAGGTTCACCACAAGGCGGGAGATCGGGTCGAAGCGGGCGAACCTCTGTTCATCCTTGAGGCGATGAAGATGGAGAACGAGATCAAATCGCCCGAGGACGGAGAAATCGTAGACCTGCGAGTCCAGCCCGGAGACAAGGTCGCAAGCGGAGCAGTCCTCGCCATCGTCCGCTGAGCCGGGCTACCCCGGAGCCACAGGCTCGAGGACCAGGACGGCGGTCTCCGTGGATCGCAGCGCCGCGTAAGCATCGAGCTTCTTGTCAATCTCCTGCCATCGGACCCACAGCCGCGACCGTTCTTCCCCCTGGGCCGCCCGCCCTCGAACCGGATACCCGCCGCCGGCGACGTCGACCCGCGCCTCGGGGTGGGCCTGGAGATTGAGCCACCACGCCGGTTCGCCGGACGACCAACCGTTCATCGCCATCGTCACCAAGTTCGAACCGTCTTCGAAGTAGCCGAGGATGACGCTGCGCTCCTTGCCGGTGCGGCGCCCGATGGTGGTGAGACGCATCGCACCCCAGCGGCCCGGTTTGGGGCGCCACAGGCCGATCCTGCCGCGGGAGATCCGATACAGCCCACGATGGGTGGACCAGGCCAGCCGGACAAACCATCGCGGAGGAACCCGCACCCGCTTCGAGGACATCGTTCAGCCTTTCGTTGACGGTTCGCCAATGTTGCACTCGGGCCGCCCGCGCCGAATAGAGCCGAACGTCAGTACGTGACCGGCACCGACGGATCGACACGACGTGCAACGATCCTGAAGTCCTTCGCGCGGGCAACGACATCACCCCCCGATCGGCCAGCGGTGACGAAGTACACCCCCTCTGTTGAGAATGTCGGGGGTGCTGAGGACCGCTGGTGGCTACCGCCTCCGTAGTGACATGGCGCGTTGAGCGACTACTTGAGTCACGGCAACGGCGGCCTATGCTGCCCCCGGCCAGGGTCAACGGGACCGGCTCGTATAGGTCGATCCTAACTTCACATACAGGTGAGAAGAACATGGCCTCATCAAGAGACCCCAAAGAATGGCTCGACAACAATCGGCCTGTCGCCTATGGCGTCAGCTTCGGGATCATTGTCGGTGCAGTGGTGTTCGCCATCACTCAAAACCCGGTCTGGATCGGGCTCGGAATTCCATTCGGTGCTGCAGTCGGGGCAGCATTTCAGGCGAATCGGAAATAGCTCCAGTCACCAGAGGATTACTGCTCGTATTTCGTCTTCAGGATTGGGCCTGTTCGAATTCACCAAGCGGCGTCTCTTCGAGCGTCAACTGGCCGCCATCACTATCAAGACGCTCGAACTCCTTGGCGAACTTCGCACGGAATCCCCGGAAGGCTTCCTCAGATTCCCACCGGTCTATCGACACGTACCGATCTCCGTTGTCGCGGTCGCGATACAGATCGGTGCCCAGGTATCCGGGTGCCTGCCGGAACAACTGGACCCACGCGCCGTCGGGTCCATAGAGTCGACGAAATTCATCCGCCCTCTCAGGCAACACCCGATAGGCCCAAATGTAGATGAAGGGATTGGCGGACACTGGGGTCAGGATAATCTGCAGTAGTCCGTGCTTCGCGAGCGACCACCGCCAGTGACAGCACCCTGCCTTCCCCCAGACAGACCAATCGTCAGTCGGCATGCAGTTTGAGGGTGCTGTGATACAGGGAACGCACCCCCGGACCGCCTTCAGCCAGCCCTGGATCGTCTGATCAGGAGCAGAAGGGCAGTGCCACTTACGACGAGTGCGCCCAGAGCGACGAGGAGTGCCCCCGGGAATCCACCACCGTCGGATTCCTCATCCGCAGCAGTCAGCATCGTGTTTTCAAATAATATTCTTAT
>SDBT01021734.1_pt1 | contig 10025 bp, 6 predicted proteins | sample 2277101 | NCBI WGS metagenome assembly SDBT01 (sample SAMN10404973, study PRJNA504765) | marine sediment metagenome | isolation source: marine sediment core GS10_PC15, 103 cmbsf | place: Arctic Ocean: Southern Knipovich Ridge | collected 2010
TGATCATGAGCCCGGTGAGGTTCCCACTGTTTTTTCCCTTTGTCCACCCTACCCGAACCCGTTCAACCTGCGGACTACGGTGCCCTACCGCCTCGACCGCCCAGCCCGCGTATACTTCACCGTGACCGACATCCTCGGGCGCGAGGTCGCGCGGGTCGACGAGGGACTGAGACCGGCCGGTACTCACCGCTTCAGCTTCAACGCACAGGGGCTCCCTTCCGGCGTCTACATCATCCGCATCGACGCCGCCGAACGTAGGCAAACTCGGCGGGTCACGCTCTTAAAATAAGCTCATTCTCATAATTACCAAGAGGAAGTGTGGCCCCTGTCGGCTTGCCCGACAGGATTTATTAACGGTCAGGTCACACCGCGACTCATCGCGCTAAGAGCTGGCCAAACGAGTAATCCGGCCAATGAGAAGTGCATTATTGAACGAAATAGTTAGGTGTCCCTGACTCCGGTTGGAGTCAAGCTGTTTTTTTTTTGTATATTTTGGTATATGTCCCAAGGATCGGGGAGGGTCAATCGTCCACATACAGGAAGGGTCGAAGCTACTCCTGTAGAAATCGCGGAGGACAATTTCCCAGGGATCTTTTGACCACATCGATTTCAGCGACAAGCGCGACAGCGGTTTCGGTTACAATGATTACAAGCCCTCCGCCCAGCTCAAGGGCACCGTGACCACCATTGACGGAAACCTCTTCGAGGGAAGGATCGTGTACGATATGGACGAGTCCGAAACCTTCGAAATACTCAACGGCGACCGTTTCGACGTCGAGTACGAGATCCCCTTCGGGCGGATCGCATCAATCTCTCCCCGAAGCCGTAATTCCAGCATAATACATCTGACCAACGGCGTTGAACTCCGCCTCGAGGACAGCAAGGATGTCTGCGACGACAACGACGGCGTCCTGGTTTTCACCAAGGGCAAGGACAACCCGACATTTATCGAATGGGAGCAGATCGAGAAGATAGACTTCGACCACAAGTAGGCCGACCTCAGCTTTCCTGTGTAGTGTGGGGGTCCGGTCACTTTTTACGCCTGCTTCCCCTTCTCGCAGGGTGATCCTGTAGGCTTTTCCGACAGAAACAAACCCGGCGAGACACGCTCGCCGGTAGTAGGACCTGACGGCTCGCCGGGCCGTACGGCGACGCTGAAGCATCGACCGGCATTGCGCGGCCCTCTTCCCTCCCTCCGCGAAATACGACGGGCTGTCTGAATGCATTGCACGCCCACCAATTCTTATATTGCTCCCTGCGTTGAATTCAAGGCGTCCGCATCCATCACGTGAACAACAAACGGAATGTTCGATGACCGCTAAAGGCGCGAAGAAAAACTTCAAGTTGACCAGTTTCACCAAGTGCGCCGGTTGAGCGAGCAAACTTGATCCGGCGGTGCTGGATCGCGTACTCCCTCAACTGCCCATATCGCAGAACCGGAACGTGCTCGTCGGCCTCGCCGCACTGGACGACGCCGGGGTGTTCGCGCTGTCGGATGAACTCGCCCTCGTCCAGACGCTCGACTTCTTCACCCCGATAGTCGACGATCCTTTCGACTACGGCCGTATCGCCGCCGCCAACAGCCTTTCCGATGTTTACGCGATGGGCGGCCGGCCGGTAACCGCGCTGAACATCGTCGCCTTCCCCGACGGGAAACTCGATGAGCAGGCGCTCGTCGAAATCCTCCGCGGCGGCGCTGAAATCTGCGGCCAGGCGGGAGTCGCCGTCATCGGGGGCCACTCTATCTCCGACAGCGAACTCAAGTACGGTCTTTCAGTCACCGGCCTGGTTCACCCGGAAAAGATGCTGACCAATAACCACGGTCGGCCCGGAGACCTGCTGGTGCTGACCAAACCCCTGGGAACGGGACTTGTTGCAAACGCGATGATGAAGGAAGAGGCCCGAGATGAGGACGTCGAGGCGATGGTCTCCTCGATGGTCCTGCTCAACCGCGACGCATCCGAAGCGGCGCTCAAACACAATGCCCATGCCGCCACAGATGTCACCGGTTTCGGTCTGCTCGGTCATGCGGGCGAGATAGCCGTGAGCTCCGGCGTGACGATTACAATCGAAGCAGCCAAACTCCCGGCGCTTCCCGGCGCGCTCGAGATCGCGGCCAGTGGAAAGTTCTTCTCCGGCGGCGAGAACCGAAACCGGGCGCATGCCGACCCGCGCCTTGAGGTCGGCCCGGAGGTTTCGGCGGAGCTCCAGCGGCTTTCCGCCGATCCTCAAACTTCGGGCGGCCTGCTGATCGCATTCGCGCCGGATGACGCCGAGGCGTTCCTTGACGAAATCGAGAACGGCGGAGGACAGGCATGGCTGATCGGCCACCTGGAGGAGGGCGATCCAGGAAAACTGCGCCTGGCCAGGTAATCCGCCCGGAAATATTCGATATGATGAAACGGCGGTGTCGCCGAACCCCGCAAGCAGCGACCCGGCCGGAATCCGTCTCCTCTTGACGCTCCTCCCCAAAAACCGCCTGAGTCATATTCATTGGTTTCAGACACGTAGTGTTGTTATTTTAAGCCAATCTGCCTTATGAAAGTTGGGCAGCATAATCCTGCACGATGCGCGTGTAAGAAACAAACCTGACGAACGAAACCGCCGATGATCGAGACTCGTCGCATACTTATAGTCGAAGACGAAGCCGACAACCTCGAGCTTCTCAACATGATGCTCGGGAACATGGGCTACAACACCGACCTTGCCAACGACGGCATGGAGGCGCTTGAACTCCTTGAAAAGAATCTTCCCGACCTGGTGATCAGCGACGTGATGATGCCCCGCCTCAATGGGTTTGAACTCTGCAAGCGTATCAAGGATGACGAAAATACCCGTCTCATTCCCGTGGTTCTGCTCACCGGCCTCGACAGCACCGAGGACCGAATACACGGTATCAAGGCCGGCGCGGACGACTTCATCTCGAAACCATTTCACCTCGAAGAGCTTCAGGCTCGTGTCGGTTCGTTGATCAAGCTCAAGCAGTTCACCGACGAACTCGAGCACGCCGAGAAGGTGATTTTCTCGCTCGCGCTCGCGGTCGAGGCAAAGGACCCATACACCAAGGGCCACTGCCAGCGCCTCTCCGACCATGGGGTTGAAGTCGGACGGCGTCTCGGGCTGGACGATGATGAACTCCAATCTATCCGCCGTGGCGGAATCATCCACGACATCGGCAAGATCTGCATCTCCGAAGCCATCCTGCTCAAACCGGGGCCACTCACCGAATCCGAGCGCAAAACAATGCAGGAACACCCTAAAAGGGGCGAGGGCGTCTGCAAACCCATGCGCAGCCTGTCCAGCACCCTTCCGATCATCCGAAACCATCATGAACGCGTTGACGGTAAAGGTTATCCCGATGGCCTGAAGGTTGATGACATCCCCATCGGAGCGCAGGTCATCGCCGCCGTGGATCTCTGCGATGCATTGGTCACGGATCGTCCCTACCGCAGGGCCATGCCGATCAATGAGGTCGTGAAGATGCTCGACAGCGCCGAAGAAACAGGGCACCTTGATCCGAAAATCGTCAGTATCGTCAGGGAAATCATCGGGGAGATCGGCGAAGACTGGGTTGACAAATATCAGGACCACTACACGAAACTCGCGGAAGAGGAATAGGTTGACGGTTCGCTCGCTTCTCCGCTTCGGCTTCGGTCCGATACTCACCACCGGCTTCCATATTCAGTCCCGCCCGGCACTGCTTCACCCTCCGTCGCTCCCAATCGACAAGACCGGAGTATAAATCAAGATGGCCGACCTGATCCGCACGTTCCTCGACATCGGGACCAACTCCCTGAACCTTCTGGTGATGCGTTGTGCTCCCGAACGGACCGAATCCCTGCACGACGCCGAACAGGTCACCCGGCTCGGCGAGGGGGCGATCGAGTCGGGAAAGCTTCAGCATGAGGCGGTGGAACGCACGCTCGCCGCAATTTCGGATATTGTCGGTGACATCCGGGCATTCTCGCCGCAATCCCTCGAGGGCATCGGAACCTGGATGCTCGCCCATGCCTCCAACCGCGCGCTGCTCCTCGACCCCCTGTATAAACACCTCGGTATCCGGGTCCGTCTGCTCAGCCGCGAAGAGGAGGCCGTCGCGGGTTTCCTCGCAGCACGGACGGAGTTTCCCGGCGGTTCTCTCGCAACGCTCGATGTCGGCGGCGGTTCCTCTGAACTCGCGCACGGCGAAGGTTCATTGCCCGACACCTCGGCGAGCTATCCACTCGGCTCGCGCAGGTTGCTCGCCGAAATTCCCGTTTCCGATCCGCCGCTTCCCGAAGAGGTCGATACGATTCGCGAAGCCGTACGCGGAATTCTGAGCGGGATCAACCCGTTGCCACGCAACTGCAAGCTCATACTCATCGGCGGCGCGGCCAAGGCACTCGCGGGCTATGCCCGTACCCTGCTGGACGCCCCCGCCAACGTCGTCGCCAAGGAACTCCACCCCGAGACACTCGAGCGCCTCGTGCGCCTCTTGTCGTCGATGACCATCGCCGAGCGGCGCGAACTGCCCGGATCGGACCCTGAACGCGCCGATGTCATCCTTCACGGTGCAATTGTCGTTCGCGAATGGTTCGATGCGCTCGAGGCGGAAGTCGCCGGGGTCTCGCTTGCCGGGCTATCCCTTGGTATTGTCGAGGCCGAGCGACTCGCCGCTCCGCTCGAAACCGCGCCAAAAACCATCAAGCTGCCCAAGTCTCTATTCCCGCCGCTGACCAGGAAGGACCGCGAAGGCGAAGTGATCTTCCTCCTGCGGCGACATGACGGGAGCGTCTGGCTCCAGAGGAAACACCACTACCCCGACGGTATTTTCCGTCTCCCCGGCGGCGGCGTCGACATCGGGGAAAGCCTGCGCGGTGCGATCATCCGCGAGGTGATCGAGGAGACCGGTATCGAGTCGCCGCGTCCCGTGCCGCTCGGCCGGCTCGCCTACAATGGTCCCAAGGGAGAGTCGATTAATTTTTCCAGCACTCTGTTCCTCGTCGACATCGGCGACAAGCCTCCGGTCTGTACGGACCCCGAGGAACAGGTGTCCGGCTGGGAGGCGGTCGAGCCGGAAAACCTCGCGAACCGGGCCGACAAGCTCCAATCACTCACCGGCGAGCTTTCTGCCTGGGGCGCCTTCCGCGCCGCCGCCCTGCGCTACGCCCTCGAGCTACATCGCCGCGGAAGCTGGTAGGATAATGACACCGGTTATAGTGGTTTCATTAAATGCCCATCAGGCGTTTCTTAAGTCTTTAATACCGACTGGGCATCCGGGTGGCTTTGCCGGCTTGATGGCAGGGTTTAAGCTTGACGGGAGAACGGGATGAAACCCGACTCTAAAGAGTCGAGCCACCCATCGCACCGGCGCGACAGGGGAAAGGCAAGATGCGTATCAGGTAAACCCGGGTAAGCATTTCCGGGCTACAGATTTTGCGTCTGAATCAAGGCCCAAGCAGTATTGTCCTGCTGTTCACGCTCCTCTCCGCAAGCAGCAGCGCGCGTAACTGGGGCCATTCCACGGCGGAATATTCCTGCTTCGCAAGTTTCAGTTCGCGCGATATCCTGATCCGGCCGCCGTCACGCGTAACCTTCAGCCTGAAGCTGCCGGCGTCGTTATTCAGCGCCGCCTCCCTCGGTAGCGAAATCACCTCGAGGCCGCGCGTGTCCACCACCACCTCGACAACCTGTTCCTGTACTCCTTCGAGGTAGACCGGAGAATCGCGTTTCTCGGCGTAGAGGCGCACGTCTCCGGGCAACATTTCGAATACACCTCGCGGCGGATCGCCGACTGCAAGCGCCACCCTGTCGAACTTGTCCTTCTCGATCCCGCCCTCAAGTTCGAAGCCGGCGTTCACCTCGAACGGGTCAAACCGCGTCGTGTTGTAGGCGTCAATCTTCGCCCCGGGAACGAACGCTCCCGCCAGTGAAGCGAAGAAATCCTGCGCTTCGCCGCCGAGCCCGGCCATCCGGCTGTAGGGACAGAGTCCGCCCTTCCCCGAAAGGTAGCCCTCGCCCTTGAAGCACTCCGTTTCCGCGTCCCAGGACAACTCCACGCGTACTTCGTAGCGGCTGGTCTCACGGCCGCCGTCCCAGCGCAACACCGGTTCGTCACCGGTTCCCGCCAACCACACCGTACGGTTGTAAATCGGCCCAAGTCCATTGGTCAATTCGCCGCTCGCGGGGTCGTAGAACGCCTCCATCTCCTCACAGCTAACCCAGACAGCCGTGCCGAACATCCTCGCGACTGTGGCGATTCCTTCGTCCACGTTCCCGTAACCCTTGCCGCGGAAGACCGGCCGGACTTCGAAGCCTGCCTGTTTGAACAGGGCCGCTGCGAGAACGGCGCGGTCCAGGCGGTGGCCGTAGGCGGTGGCGTAGGTACGGTGGGCCGGACGCGGCGTCGTGCGCCAGTAATCCTCGGGATAGTCAACATACATCACCGACCTCTCGATGAACTCCTCGATCCGCTTCGCCATGATCAACAGCGGCGGCTTGTCCGCCAGCAGGTTCGCGAGGCTGTCCCTGAGCACATCGTCGAGCACCATCGCCGACTCGATGACCGCTTCGATCCGCTCGCCGTAAGCCTGCCAGGAATCCCAGGTCGACCAGGTTACATGGGGCACATACGATGCGTGATCGAGGGTCTGCGGCTCCGGTATCTCGCGCAGGTTCTCCATCTTCCAGGTCCGGAGGTCGAGTCCGCGTTTTTCGTCGGCGCCCTTCTCCGCAGCGGGGACGCCGGCCGATGCGAACACTTTCGCCGGTCTTCCCTTCGGCGTCCCGAGGACAAAGAAGGACAACAACGCGGGGTCGTTGTGTGCGAAGGTCCACAGGCCGTCGATCCCCCCGCGCCAGGGCTCTCTGTCGATAATCGTATATACCGTCTCGATCACGCAGGGCAGTTCTACTCCATCGTGCAGCAGCATCGTCTCGCGCATGTTCGCATAATCATAAGCCGTGGCGACCTGGAAGGGCAGCGTCTCGACGCGCGAGGCCGGTCCCGACTCGATGATCTCCCCATCGCCCAGCCGCCAGACACACATCGCGACGACCTCGAGTTCCTGGCGTTCACTGTCGAAGGGCACCCGCAAGTCGGCGTACTCCTCGATGCCGAAGTCGGTCGAAATCCAGACGATGCGATGAAATTGACGTTCGAGACGGCCGTCGGGCAACCAGAACACCTTCTCGCCTTTGAACAACAGGACCGCATCCTCGGCTGAAAGATCGAAGCTGTTTTTCGCTTTTACGTAGAGTTCGCCGATATCCTGCATGCCCGAGGCCGACACCGGCTCCGCCTCCATCGGCGGTGCCATCAGGAACAGTACGAGGATGACCGCTGTTCCGCGAAGCATCCGGTTCATCTTGCACCCCCTTTCTCGACGCGGATCACCCGCTCCCCCCATGCATGCGCCTCCTCCATCGCCCTGCGGAAGCCGTGATAAAGTTCTCCGCCCGGCGGAATCTGGCGACGCCTGACCTCGATGCGGTGGTTGAGAACCAGCGATTTCCCCGCCATCCCGGCGGTTCCCCTGAAATAACCGTAAGTTTCGTCGACGACCTCCGAGGACAATTTGCCGTTGAGCCGGTATCCCTTCGGCAGGCTGATCGATTCGCTGATATCAAGTAGTTGTGTATAATAGAGAAAGACGTCCGACTTGCGATCCTCGGGCCAGTCGACCGAACTGCCTCGGAAGAGGTAGATGTGCCCGAGCACCATGTTCAGCGCGGGGCTGGTGAATTCGCAAGCGCCATCGGTAACAAGTGCAAAGTTGCGGATGCGGTAACTGATCTTATACCACATATCCCCGCTGAAATCGTCAACTTCGCGGTGCCGTACCGTGACATTCTCAACACCCTCCCTCTGTGCGCCAAGCAGTTCGCCGAAGTAATCCTCGAGGTCGCGTATACGGCGCTGGTAGCAGAGCCTCCTCAGCCGCGAGTCGAGCGCGCCCGAACCGTATAGCTCCATCGTTCCTTCGAGCGTCCCGTCAACCAGCAGTTTCGCCCTGTGCACGATCTTCAGCGGCGATTCCTCCGGGGGGCTGTAACGAATCTGCATCAGTTTTTCGCCCTCGGGACTACCGATTACGTAGTGTTGCTCGGTCTCGAGCTTCGACCAGATGTCGTTGTTGAAGGGTACCCAGGTAGGATCATACATCACGTAACGGCCATCGTCCTTTCTCAACGCGCAGATGCAGTGGTTGAACTGGTCGGCGGGCAGATCCTCGATCCGGCTCCCGGCCATGGTCATCGCCGCGTAGGAGTCCATGTCCGCCGCGCGCATCATGGTGATCAGCATTCCGGCGATATCCTTGCAGACGCCGCTGCGCTGCTGGAAGATCATCGCTCCGGGATGCAGGGTGAAGCCCTCGCCCTCGCCCATCGTCTGGCCGCTGTAACGGATGTTCTGGGCGACCCAGTGGACCAGCGCCTCGGCCTGTTTTTCCTCGCTTGCCCGCTTGAGCCCGGCCCGGGCGAGAATCTCGTTGACCTTAGCGCGAATTGCCTCGGTGGGCTCGAACTGGTTACGGTTAACATCGAAGAACCAGCGGCTCTTCGCCCCCCAACTCTCCGCAGAGGAGATGACGACCTTCGGCAGGTAATCGCTTCCATCGGGGCAACTTGGCTCATGCGGATCGGCGGGTGCGTCGAAAATCCACCAGGCGTAAATCGTGCTGTCGGCGGTATATGACGTCCTGCTGAATACCGGACCGTTGAACACTTCCGAATGCAGCCGCTTTGACTTCGGCAGTGTCAGCACATAGCGCTTCTCGACCGTCGGGACCGAACTCGCGAGGAGCACTATGTCGAAATACTCGCCAGCCATCGGGGGGATGTAGCGCTCGTCGCCCTCGGCGGAATTGGGAATGCCGGGGATCGCCGGGCCGTCCGCGAGCAGCGCATAGTTGTAGCCCTTGCGCAGGGTTTTCACTTCGATGCCGTCGCCGATACGCAGCCTCGGCAGTTGCAGCGTCTTGATCCGGTCGCTCCAGTATATCCCGCTCTGTGGCGCAGGCAGGTCCTTAACAGCGGCGACATCGACCGGTATCTTCCCGCCGTCACGGATGATGTTCACCTCGACGACGTCGACATGGCTGCTCTGCGGATCGTAATTCCAGCGCAGCACGGACATTTCCGTACAACCCGCCGCAGTCAGCAGCTTGTAGATCATGTAATGGTCGACGTAGGTCACGCCGGACTCGATCACCTTGTTCACCGACCGGTCGAGGACGATAACGTGGTCTACGTCGGGATAGTCCGCGGCATTTCCTGTCTCGACCAGCCTGCTGAAAACCGTAGCCGGTTGCTCCTCGCCCGGCGGTGTCGGGTAGTCCAGCTCCCTCTGCGCCGTTGCTTGACCGGCGGCGAACAATGAGAGTATCGCCGCGGCCTGCAAAAGGCGGACTATCCGTGGAAATGGTCTCCACATCTCTCTGCCTCCTTCGCCCTGAATTTTTCCCATGACTTGAAGCTCAAGTTCCCTCTTCACCCGCCCCCGGACGTCCCATTGATGCGGCAATGGTTCGCTAAAAGAAGAAGGTTGTAACATAGTTCCGGCCGGGCATCGGATCAAGGAAATGGTCGGTACCAGGTTCTGACCTGTATTTACAATTTGACCGTGCTTTCGCTTCAACAGGTTTACCCTTCCTGCGCTTCAGCCATTGCATTCCCGCAAGCGTGGCCGTTTTCTTCTGTTATCTCCGCTTCGCTTGCAAACCAACCTCAACTATCACTACTATTTGCCAGTATGCGTCAGAGTGCACATCCTGTGCGGCGAAGAGCACACTGCCACCCCGCCCTGTCGCACGCTACCATATTAATAACAACAAGTTGCATATCGGCCCCGTTTTTGTACTATGTCATCGCGGGAACATCATGGCCTGTCGACAATAGGTTCCAACACTTTACGAGGCCATCATCCGCATGGCGACAAATGATAAAGCAAGATGCCTCAAGCACTCTTCCGCACCAAGGCGATTGCCGAATCTCACATTGACCTCTTTTCCGCCAAAGCTGAACTGAAGTTCTACACACTTCGG
>SDBT01021735.1_pt1 | contig 10025 bp, 7 predicted proteins | sample 2277101 | NCBI WGS metagenome assembly SDBT01 (sample SAMN10404973, study PRJNA504765) | marine sediment metagenome | isolation source: marine sediment core GS10_PC15, 103 cmbsf | place: Arctic Ocean: Southern Knipovich Ridge | collected 2010
ACGGCATGGTGAAGCGCGGAGATGACATTGAACTGATGGGTTGTTGCGATGAGTATAAGGCTTCAGATGCTGGCGGCGGCGAGCCGGGCTAAAGATTTATTGGATGATTCAGCCGGGCTTGTGGCGGATTTTCTAAACGCCCGGATTAACAATGATGGGGGGTTTCGCGGCAGAAGCGAACAAAGCGATTTGTATTACACGGTTTTTGGGATTGAAGGTTTGATAGCTCTCGATGCGCCAATAAAGCGGGACGAAATTTTAAGTTATCTGCAAAAGTTCAATACCGGTCAATCGCTCGACCTTGTTCATTTAGCCTGCCTTGTACGCTGCCGGGCTGATTTATCAAATGGTCAGTTGGGGAGAAGTTTTTGCACTGAGATTGCCCGGCGATTTGAAGAATATCGCAGCAGTGACGGGGGATATAATAATTCAATCGGCGCTCAATGTGGCTCGGTGTATGGATGTTTTCTTGCACTTGGTGCATATCAGGATATGGATTTGGAGATGCCAAACAGTACCTCGGTTCTAAATTGTGTTAAATCGCTGCGAACTGCTGACAATGCTTATACGAACGAAATGAGCGGCCAGACCGGTTCGACACCGGCGACGGCGGCGGCGCTTACCATAATGTATTGTTTTGGTGAGGAAGTTGATGAACCAGCGGTGAAATGGCTTCTTGAGCGATGTATGTCTGAAGGGGGTTTTACCGCTTCGCCGAATATTCCTATGCCTGACCTGCTTTCAACCGCCACAGTCTTACATGCTCTTTTCGTAAACAGAGTTTTGACTGATAAAATCAAAGAGCAATGTCTTGACTTCATCGACAGTCTGTGGAGCAATCGCGGCGGCTTTTACGGCAATTGGGCGGATAAGACTCTTGATTGTGAATATACCTATTACGGGTTACTTGCGATAGGTCATTTGAATGCAGTCAATAAACATTGACAGAAAAGCTCTTAATGACGCTCTTTCGGTTGTAAGAAAGCGTTTGCTTGAGTTCCAGCAGCCGGAGGGATTCTGGAAAGGGCGATTGTCCAGCAGCGCCCTGGCGACGGCGGTTGCAGTTGGTGCTTTGGCAAAAATCGACAGCCAAAGACATCGCGATCTTATTGAGCGAGGCCTCGGCTGGCTGGCGGCCAATCGTAACAGCGACGGTGGGTGGGGTGATAGTGTTTTAAGCAAAAGCAATATCTCCGCGACATTGCTTTGCTGGTCGGCGTTTATGATGAGTGAGGATTCGTTTCGTTATAAAAAGGTTATCAGCCAAGCCCAGGCCTGGCTGACAGAAAGAACCGGGTCTTTGAAGGCGGAGTCGATAGTAAAGGCTTTGAACAGTGAATATGGTGGAGACAGAACTTTTTCGGTGCCGATTCTTACCATGTGCAGTTTGGCCGGTATCTTAGGCCGGGACAAAAAGAGGTGGTGCCTGATTAAGCCGTTACCTTTTGAATTGGCGGCTTTGCCTTATCAGTTGTTTAAGACGTTAAAACTATCCGTGGTCAGCTATGCTCTGCCTGCTTTAATCGCGATGGGGCAGGCTCATTTCTATCATTATAAACCGGCCAATCTCTTTAGAAGATTACTGCGGCACCTGACCCGGCGCAGAACCCTTAATGTATTGCAGCGGATACAGCCTGCCGGCGGTGGATTTCTCGAAGCGGTTCCCTTGACCGGTTTTGTGGTTATGAGTTTAGCATCGGCCGGTGAAAAAACCAGCTATATCGTTTCAAAGGGTGCAAAATTTATAGTTGACTCAGCCCGCAAAGACGGCAGTTGGCCGATCGATACAAACCTTGCCACATGGGTAACAACCCTGTCGGTAAATGCTTTAGCTGCCGGGCCTGATTTTGAGAAGGAATTGGCGCCGGCCAGGCGAAAGCAGATTGCCGATTGGCTGCTGGCCCAGCAATATCAGAGAGAGCATCCATATACCCACGCTGCTCCAGGTGGCTGGGGGTGGACAAATTTACCCGGAGCGGTGCCCGACGCAGATGATACGGCAGGAGCTTTGATTGCCCTTGGTAATCTTGGTTTGATGGATGAGCGTATTGAGCGAGCAGCTGCCAACGGCGTCAAGTGGCTTTTGGGACTGCAGAATCCAGACGGCGGGATTCCGACTTTTTGCCGGGGCTGGACAAAGCTGCCTTTCGACCAAAGCTCACCGGACCTGACCGCGCACGCAATAACCGCCGTTAGCGCCTGGCTCGACGTATTGACGGGTTCTGTTCAAAAGCAGGCAAACCAGGCAATCGAAAGGGCCCTTGAGTATCTGCAGCGCGAACAGAGGGAAGACGGCTCATGGGTTCCGTTGTGGTTTGGAAATCAGTTTGCACCCGGCCGGGAAAATCCTGTCTATGGCACAGCTCGTGTATTAACGGCCCTGGCGCAACTGCCTTTGCGATTCACTTCGTCGGCAGCGCCGATGATAATGAAAAGTGCCCGGTGGCTGTTATCTGTGCAAAATGAAAACGGCGGCTGGGGCGGGGCAAAATCGATAGATTCATCGGTCGAAGAAACCGCCCTTGCGGTCGATGCCCTGACCGAACTGTTATATCGTACGACACAGGAATTTGATTTCGATAAGCAGTTGTATTTGCCCACGGCGGCGGCTGAATCCGCTGTCTCTGAGGGCACTTCCCGGCTTATCAGACAAATCAAGTCAGCCGATTCAATAACACCAGCGGCCATAGGTTTGTACTTCGCCCGGCTTTGGTACTACGAGGATTTGTACCCCTACATCTTCGCGCTATCAGCCCTGCAGAAGGTTCAAAACCTCTGTAATGTTTAACCTCAGCTAAATTCTGAGAATGAAATCAGCAGGAAAGCAAACAGGATAAGCATAAAGCCTAAAACAGCCGAAGATAAGCCATATTCTTCAAGAATATTTCAAATCATCTTTGAAATTGCTGGATTTATCCACCGTATTTGGTATTCTATCCAAAACTCAATAAAAAAGGGAGCTAATCAATGTCAAACTCACAAATTCATCTTTACTACAAAAACGTTACAGCAGAGGTAATCGGCCCTGAACACGGCATGACAAAAGAACAGTTCAGTACTCTCGCTGAACAAACAATCGGCGCAATTACCAAGGTCAACGACCAAAGAACCGCAGGGAAAACACCGTACCGCGAACTGCCTTACAACGAAGAATATCCAATTGCCGTCAAACAAATTGCCGTTGACTTAAAGGGCAGATGCGAAAACTTTGTTGTCTTAGGCATAGGGGGCTCGGCCCTTGGTAACATCGCCCTACGAACCGCCCTTAATCCTTATATGTACAATATAGACGCCAATCAGAGAAAAGGTTCACCCCGCCTGTTCGTCTTTGATAACGTTGATCCCGCCCAGTTATCAAGTTTCCTCGACTGGCTCGGTGACAAGCTCGATAAAACAATCTTCAACGTCATCAGCAAATCAGGCCGAACCGCTGAAACCGCAAGCCAGTTTTTAATTATCCGCCAAATGCTCACCGAAAAGCTCGGCCCGAACGCCCAGAAAGACCACATAATCGCCACCACCGATGCTAAAGAGGGCACACTTCGCAAAATCGCGGATGTCGCAGGTTATCGCACACTCGTAGTTCCCGACGGCGTAGGCGGCAGATTCAGCGTCCTAAGCCCCGTGGGACTGTTAAGCGCCGCCGTCTGCGGAATCAATATAGACGAGTTGTTAGCAGGCGCAGCGCAAATGGACAAAAGAGTTAAATCAACAAACTTCTTCAAAAACCCCGCCGCAATAAACGCCGCTGTAAACTATCACTACTACAACCACGGCAAGAAAATCTCCGTCATGATGCCCTACGCCTACGCCCTAAAAGACCTTGCCGACTGGTACCGCCAGCTCTGGGCCGAAAGCCTCGGCAAAACAAACTCTCTAACCGGCACCAAAGTCCACATCGGCCCAACGCCTGTAAAAGCCCTCGGCACCACCGACCAGCACAGCCAGGTACAATTATACCGTGAAGGGCCTAACGACAAGCTCTTTACCTTCCTCCAGACAAATGAATTTGCTTCTGATTTAGAAATAGGCCCAGCCCCAAAGGCAGCGCCGGAGCTTGATTACCTGGCCGGTCAAAATATGTCAAAGCTGATAAACAGCGAAAAACTTGCCACCGAATATGCTCTCCTCCACGATAAACGCCCGTGCCTGACCGTACTCTTCGACAGCATAAACGCCAATACCATCGGCCAGTTCATTTACCTATTTGAGGTAACAACTTCCATAATAGCTCTTTTATTTGACATAAACGCCTACGACCAGCCCGCCGTCGAATTAGGAAAGGAAGCGACTTTTGCCCTTATGCGAAGGCCCGGCTTTGAACAGTTAGCCGATCAGATTAAACCCTTCGCCGAAATCGACAAAGATTTTCTCATCTAACTCTTGTATTTTTCACCAACCCCGTTAAAATTTACCTTTGTGTGTGGTAGCTTTTATCACAACTCGTGTGTTAATTTGTTTTGTAGTTTCAATCGAAAGGTTCGGTTATGGATTACGCGGTAATAATGGCAGGCGGTACGGGCAAAAGATTATGGCCTCTTAGTCGTCAGTCTCGGCCTAAGCAAGTCCTAAAGCTCATCCAGGGCCAAACACTTTTGCGTCGCTGCTTCGACCGCCTCACACCAATTTTTGACCATCGAAACATTATCGTCCTCACCAACGCCGGCTACGCCGGCCTCGTTCGTGAAAATCTTCCTGAGTTGCCTTACGGCAACGTTATCGCGGAACCGGCTGTGCGTGATACCGCCGGAGCTATCGGCCTGGCCGCTGCCGTTCTGACAAAATTCGACCAAGATGCCGCCATGGCCGTTGTTACCGCTGACCAGCTTATCGAACCGGATGACATCTTTCAAAAGGCCATGACCGATGCCCTTGTTTTCATAAACAAAAATCCGGACGCGATGATTACATTCGGAATCCAGCCGACCTTTCCCAGCACACAGTTAGGATACATAAAGCTCGACTCACCACAATCCTGCCCAGACTGTCAAAATCAAATTTATGTCGTCGATGCCTTCAAAGAAAAACCCGACAGCGCCACCGCCGTCGAATATATCGACAGCGGCCAATACTGCTGGAATTCCGGCATGTTCGTCTGGAAGGCAAAAACCATCCTGAGCAATCTGGCCAAATTCCTGCCAGATTCCATTGAGCCGCTCCAGCGAATCCAGGCTGATTGGGACGGCCCCGACCAGGCCGACACGCTCAACGAATGGTTCCTGAAAATGCCCACAATCAGCATTGACTTTGCCGTTATGGAAAAGGCCGACAATGTTCATGCCATCAGGCTGGATTGCAAATGGATTGATATGGGTTCTTTCGCCGCCTTGGCCGATATCATAAGCTCAGACCAAAACAACAATATCGTCGTCGCCGGCCACAGCGAACTGCTTGACAGCAAAAACAACGTCATAGTTACCGAGGACCAGGATCACCTTATCGCCGTCATCGGCCTGGAAAATATGATAGTTGCTCACAGTCCCGATGCCACGCTTGTCTGTCACATCGATGACGCTCAGCGCTTGAAAGAACTCCTTGAACTGATAAAGAAAAACACCGGCGAAAAATTCTTGTAATTATAGATACAAACAACGGAGTAAAGGAAAATAAAGAAATCGTATGCGTTATCTTGCTATTGATTATGGTGATAAACGAACCGGCCTTGCCGTTTGCGATGCCGAAGAAACGATCGCTTCACCGCTGACCGTGCTGGCCCAGCAGTATAAATTGTTGATAAACAGAATTCTCAACATCGTAGAAGAGCAGAATATTGGTGCCATTGTTTTAGGACTGCCCTTAAACATGGATGGCACAGAAGGCTTTCGTGCTAAGATCGTTCGTCAATTCGGCAAAAAACTCCAAAAACATATCGATTTGTCAATCCATTTTCACGATGAACGCCTCAGCAGTTTTGACGCGGAAAAGAAACTATCTGGACTTAATCTTACCAGAAAAAAGAAAAAAAAACACCTCGACGCGATAGCCGCCGCCGCAATTCTGCAGTCCTTCATCGATGAAAAAAATACCCATCAATTGTAAGCTCGCTCAATCTTTTTTTATAGTAACTTCTTATTTTTCAAGAACTTAGCTTGCTACAAGAAATGTGCAAATCCATGGTCCCGCATATCTCTTATCAGCTGTCATATCGACGGAGCCACATTGACAGAAAAATTTTCTCAAATTCCGGAAATTTTTCTGGCAAAAAGACTGCTTTGTCGTAATAATTCAGATAAGTCTAATACAAAAGGGGGAATGCCTATGAGGCAGGAGCGGATCGGAAGTTGTTCGTTTGTGTTGTCGGTTAACCGGCCGGCAGGGCGGTTCAGTCCCCGCGGTAATTTTGTTGCCCCCTTGGTTTCCGAAATCAGGTTCACGCATACGCGAAGCGTAAACTTGCTGTTTTAACGGTTAAAGTGCATGGAGGTGAAACTATGGAAATGCTCGACAATACCAATTTTAATATCACTCAGGTCGATACGCCTCAGGACCTTGCCGCTACTGCTTTTGACTTGTTCGTTACCGAGGCCGACAAAGCCATAGAGCAAAAAGGAACTTTCAATGTTGCAATATCCGGCGGCCACACCCCGGCAAGATTCTTCGAGTTGCTCGGATACAAAGCCGCAGTTGTCCGATGGGACAGGGTGCAGTTGTTCTGGGTTGATGAGCGCTGCGTTCCTCCAGAAGCCGACGCCAGCAACTATGGACTCGCTGCTAATACCTTCCTGGAAAAAGTTCCCATTCCCCCGGACAACGTTCACAGAATGCCTGGTGAAAGTTGTGATTATGGTAAAGCGATAGCTGAATACGAGAATATTATGCGCAGCGTTTTCGGACTATCGCCGGGCCAGATTCCACAATTCGACCTTATTGTGCTCGGCATGGGTGCCGACGGGCATGTCGGCTCGCTTTTTCCCAATTCCTATGCGCTCTTTGACACGGACGATTTGGTCAGTGCTGTCTATCTCATGGACGGTAACTATAACAGAATGACTTTGACACATCCGGTTCTCCGCGCTGCTTCGCGCCTGGTCATTCTCGTCTCCGGCCCTGAGAAGACTAACATCCTCAGGGAGGTTATGCAGAGTGAGCCGGATGAAGTCAAATATCCCGTCCATACCCTCTGGCCTATATTGGACAAGGTCACCTGGCTCATAGACAGCGAAGCGGGAAAATTCCTTCCCTGAATATGTTGTGTTACCTGGGAATGACCAGCCGCGCGCCGGGGCGAAGTTTGTGGAGATCTGTTATAACCCTCGGGTTGGCATCAGCTATTTTTCTCCATTTATTTCTATCGTCGTAATACATCATCGAAATGGATGAAAGTGTTTCTCTTTGGGCCACCACATGAATTCGCAGTTGTTCCGACGATGTTACAGATACCGAATTTTCCCTGTGGTCTCTTTGTTGCTCTAAGGCTTGTGCCGGGGCCGGCTCCGGCTCCGGAAAAGTCGGCTGCCGCTCTTTCCGCTCAAAAGTTTCCTGCCCCGTTTCAGTTGCGATGTTTTGAGCTGGTTCGTAAAACTTTCGGCTGGACTTACTTTTTCCAAACCTCGACTCAATAGTACCGCCGGGCCAGACACTAATCACCACGACAGCGCCTATAACCAGTACCACCCCGATAAGCATTCCTGTTTTCAAATCCTTACGCATTTTCGCCCAATCCCGCCTCAGGTTACTTCAGAGTTACTTACGCCTCTCCTTGCCGGGGGCCTTTGTGCCTAACAGCAATATCGGCGCCGCTATCGCGATGGATGAATAAGTACCTATCAGAATACCCACAAGCAGCGCGAAGGTAAAACCTCGAAGCCCCACTCCACCCCAGATGAACATAATAAGCACCACCATGAATGTGGTAAAAGACGTCAGCAGTGTTCGCGACAGCGTCTGATTAATACTGTTGGAAATTATCTGTGGGTTCAGTGTTGCTAACTTCCCTCGATTTTCCCGGATACGGTCGAACACTACAATCGTATCGTTAAGCGAGTAACCGATGATCGTCAAAAATGCCGCGATAGTCTGAAGGTTAATCTTAAAGTCTTCAATCAACAGCGCCTTGCCGATCGGTGTCCCGGCGATATAAGTGCAAACCGTCACCGCACCGAGAGTTATACACACATCGTGAACCAGCGCCGCAATTGCCGCAAAGCCATATTTTGCTGTACCGAACCTAAACGATATGTAACCTACAATTGCAACCAGCGACAGTATGATTGCAATCAGCGCCTGCGTCTTGGCTTGTTCTCCGATGGACGGGTCAATCTGCGTTACCCGCGCAAGCGAGGCCTCAAGTGACACTGCCCTGTCAATCTTGGTCTTTTCGTTTTCAACGAATTGTCTCCACTCCTCATCACTCAGTTTACGATACCCTGCCTCGGGATGCGCACTGACAAAAACAAAGTTGCTTACTAATTCATCCGGTTCGAACTCGCTAAAATCACTTCTGAGTATCTGGTAGCGGTAAATCCAGACAAGGTCCCGCATGTCGGGCTTAAAACGAATGTCTTTAAATCTGGTCTCAAGCTCGCTGTACGTTGCTTCCTTCTCAAGATTACATTCAAACTGAACACCCCCTAAAAAGTCGGCCAATTCCACCGTTGATTCCGTCACCTCCGCCGTCGATACAATCTCAAGCCCGAGGTCCTGGCGAACCACGAGAAGATTTCCAAATGCCTCTCTGATTGCCCGGTTGACAATCTCATCCACCTGCGGCTCCGAAACCGTCGCCTTATCACCAAACGCCTTTTCCAGCACCTCTCTGACCAGCGCCTTGTTCACCTGCCTGGTGGCCACGCTGAAACTACGCTCGTCGTCTCTTCTGGTAACAGTCAGGTTGTAAAGCGTACCGGCCGATTCTTCCGCTGCCTTTTCAATTGCTTCGGTAACACTTTCAACCGTTTCACCAGCTTGGGGAAAATTGACCGTCGCCGTGGTCTTATTTGTCTCGGTGGTGGTGATTTCATACTGAAGTTCCGTGTCACCTACGCTGTAAACCCTTGCCACCGCAAGTGCGGGATTGTTAAACTCCTCCCTGCCCACACGCCGTATTTCATCTTCAACTTTTTGCCGGTCATATCCGGTTCCTTCCTTCAGCTCTATTTGAGCGCTTGTACCACCGGTAAACTCAATATCGTACTTGCTGTTTTCAACATCGCTGCGGGTAAAGAACGCGAACATTCCGCCCGTAATCAGTACCGTCGATATCACAAAGAACAAAACCCTCTTTCCCATCCAGTTTATGTTCGGCTTGCGTATCAGACGCAGCATCACCAAATGGTCTCGGATAATTTTTTTCCCAACCAGAAAGTCAAATATCAGCCGCGTTACAAACAAAGCCGTGAACATACTCGAAGCTATACCTAACATAAGTACAATCGCAAAGCCTTTTATCTCTTCCGAGGCCACGAGGTAAAGAATCAGAGCTGTAATGAATGTCGTAATGTTCGCATCGAAAATTGTCCGGAACGCCCTTTGATAACCGTTGGCTATCGCCATTCGAAGCGATGAGCCGCGGTCCTGCTCCTCGCGAATACGCTCAAAAATCAGAACGTTGGCATCCACGCTCATACCGATAGTCAATATAAGCCCCGCAATACCCGGCAGCGTAAATGTCGCGTCTAATATAACCATCATCGCCAAGACAAACAGTATGTTCATAAGCAGGGCAATATTGGCAATAGCCCCCGAACCAATATAGTAAATCAGCATAAACGTTAAAACCGCCGCCAAGCCAATCAGGCCCGCCCTGATGCCCTTGTCGCGGTTGTCGGCCCCGATCAACGAACCGATACTTTTTTCCGACACCGGGACATCCGAAAGCCTGGCCGGAAATGAGCCGGCATTTAGCTTGTTGACCATGTCATCAATTTCTGTTTGTGTATATTCACCCTTGATAATACCACTCGAACGAATTGCGTCATTAATCGTAGGGGCTGAAATCGCTATATTATCCAGAAGAACGCACAATGGTCTGTTGATATTGTTTCTGGTCACGTCGTAAAACAACCGCGCAGCAACCTCATCATTAT
>SDBT01021736.1_pt1 | contig 10024 bp, 10 predicted proteins | sample 2277101 | NCBI WGS metagenome assembly SDBT01 (sample SAMN10404973, study PRJNA504765) | marine sediment metagenome | isolation source: marine sediment core GS10_PC15, 103 cmbsf | place: Arctic Ocean: Southern Knipovich Ridge | collected 2010
CGAGCATATTCCGCCCCGCCCTGACACCGCCGGTCCAATTCGTCCCCGAGTACGTCATGATCAGATGGCCGGCGGCGGGCGTCGTCCCGCCCAGATCGGGGAGGTTCGTGGTCCCCGAGAACCCAACGAAGAGGTCGCCCCCAGCCGAATACGTTCCCCCCTCCATCGGGAGAATCCCATCCGCTACACCGTTGGTACCCGTTCCCAAGCCGGCCACGCCATGGACGGCGAGCGTGGCGGTGGCGCTGTCGATCCACACGTAAGCGATACCCGCTTCACCTGCACACAGATCGCCCGTCACCGTGGAGTCGCCCGCGGTCATGTAATAGTCGCCGAAGGCCGTTGCTCCCGAGCCGATCACTAGATCTGAGGGCGTTTGCTCCGTGCCGATCTGGCAGGATCCCCTCCCGGTGCGACCGGTGAGGCAGGAACCGAGGAGCAGATGCAGGACGTTCTAGTCCACATCTCGCCGACTAGTGGCTCGACCATCATTCGAGGGAACAACTTTGTCCCCTCCAGGGCAGAATTTAATCCTGCTTACGGGCTGGATATCGGCGTAGCCTATGTCGAGCTTAATGACTCGGTTTTTGAGACTGCCATCAAAGAGCCGATCGGCTCTCAATTCTTGGCCTGCCTACAGGACTTGGTAGTGAGAAAAATCATTGAAGTTTATGACAGCACGAAAGTCCGTGTTCTGACTACCGAAGAAATTCGAGACTTCACAGCCCCGTAAACACCACCTATACTAAAGTACCTTCATGCCGAGTACCTGTACTGTGTGCGGCGGTACGGAATTTGGTCCCGCAGAGAACGCAACTGTTGGCCGAACTCCGTATCTCTCCTGTAATAATTGTGGATTGTGGGCGCAATTTCCTCCCCCTGAATTCCGCTGGGAGTCAGAACTCCAGCCGGAAAGCGGTAAGGAGGCAATGCACGAATATGTGCGGTTGTTGAATGATGACCTAGCAGCGCGCCTCATTCATCGCAATCACCCTCAAAATGTACTTGATATTGGGTCAAAATACCCCTATTTTTTGCACTGTTTCAAGCAGAAAGGGGTTGCGGATGTCCTAGGAATCGACGGTTGCGCGGAGGCTGCGGAGTACGGTAGAGAGCTGGATGTTCCGATGATTGTCGGAGACTTCCTTGAGCACGATTTCGGTGACCAAAAGTTCGATCTCATCACTCTAGTCCACTGTATAGAGCATTTTTCGGACCCTAGGGCCGCTCTTAAAAAGATCAAGAGTCTACTCAGCGAGAACGGCGTTATCTATATCCGCACGCCCGAGGTCTCCCAAGAAGCCCTTGCTCTCCATTTGTCGGAAGAGCATTACCCTATCCACCCAATCCTCTTCTCTAAGGAGTCTTTTCATAGGCTAGCCAAGCAGGAGGGGCTTGCCGTTTTTGACGAATGGGACCAGCCTGAGCTTGGCCAGATTGATTGGCAACTCCGAGCGGTAGAGGACATTCGAATCTCTTTTTGCGTGACTTCCTGTGACGAGGAAGAGGTGATTGGTAGGATGCTGGAAAGCATTACACCTCTAGCCTGGGAACTCATCGTATACCTCAATAACAGCACGGACAAGACCCCCGAGATCATCAAGGAATGGTCCGAACGAACAGGCATCAAGTATCGAATCATTGACGGGTATTGGGACGACAATTTCGCTCGCGCCAAGAATGAGGCGATCATGCTGGCCGAAGGCACACACGTTGCTTGGATGGACTGCGATGACGTGTTGTCGGACGACGCCCCGGCGAAAGTGCTTGCTGTGCTCGCGGATAAGCCGGATCACCCCCAGGATTGGCGGTTGCTTTATGGTGGAGATACTTTTTTTCATCTGAGACTGTGGAAGAACGAGGGTAGGCCAGTCGAAGGCGTGGAACGAACTTTCAAGCCTCACTTCCACGATAGGTGCCACGAATACGTACAGCTCGGCGGTTACCAGGGCATGAAGTTGAAGTGTGACGACATCACACTTCGTCACTTGCCGAAACCTAAGGAAGCCACGGGTCGGAACATCAAGATTCTTCTGAAGGCCGAAGAAGAGGGTGCTCAGCCGTGCGAGTATTGTGACGGGAAGGTAGACGAGAGGGGCAGGACTCTGTTCTATCTCGGCAACGCTCTCAGGGAGGCAAACCGGCACGAAGAAGCCCTGGATCGCTACAATCCGTATCTGGAAGAGGGTCTCGGATGGCACGATGAGAGATTCTGGGCCTGGATGTACAAGGGACAGAATCACTGGTCTCTGAAGCAGACTGGTGAAGCTATGAAGGCGTTCTGTAACGCTATTGGGATGAATTCGCACTGGGCTGAGCCTTTCATGGCCGTAGCTCGCATAAAGTACAAAGAACAGAAGTGGATGGAGGCGATTGCGTGGGCTTTGCACGCCGCTTCTTTCCCTCTCCCAAACACGCTAATGTTCTTAAACACCGGGTGCTACAAGGATCAGCCCTGGCGCATGGTTAGCTGGTGCTACGAGCACTTGGGAGATCTCGATAAAGCCATCCAACACGGCGAGGTTGCGGCCCAGAAAATTGGCGGTGAAGACACGCAATGGAGCGCTAGGCTCGCCGGTCTCCGGCAGAAACGGGCAGGAAAGAGCGAGGAGAAGGGATCTCAGAAGATTGCCCAGGTTGTGAGGCCGGGTGCTCTTGGGGACATTATCATGACCACGGCTGCCTGTAAACGGCTGAAGGAGGACGGTTTCTTCGTTCGTTACGTTTGTCACCCGGGCTCGATAGAAGCCATCGCCGACAATCCGTGGGTGGACGAAATCGTGGCTGTGCCGGAGAACACCTGGGCCAAGATACTAGAGCACACTAAAGATCTACCTGAAGCTCAGAAGATGGCCTTCTTCCAATACCCGATGAATGAAGATTACCCCGAAAAGCCGATACGGCAGCATTTGTCTCACTTCTTCTGCGAGCAGGCAGGAGTTGAGCCCTCAACGGATCTATCCATAGGGCTGGTTCAGGAGCATCTGGATTACGGTGCGCTGCACGGAACAGACAAGGTAGTCATCCACACAATGGCTGGATGGTCTCCTCTGAAAAACTGGCCAATGGATTTCTGGGAGCGGCTGGTTGAGAACATTCTGATCCTTGGTTTTGAAGTGGTTCAGATTGGGGCGGATAAGGAGGAGACGGTTCCTGGGGCGATCAAGCTCAACACACCCACTATCCGCCACGGAGCCGCTGTTCAGAAGTTTTCTCGGCTGTTCATTGGTGGAGATTCCGTATTCAATCATACTTCGCAGGCTGTAGGCAAGCGTTCGATCATTCTTTGGGGCTCTACTCATCCGTGCGGATCTGGATACGACCAGAATATCAATCTGGTGAACGGGAAGAGATGGACCAGGGACATGGGTAACGGCGGGCCGACCAAGGACTGCCAGCCGTGCTACCGAGAATTCAATTCTATGTCGGTTCATCCGAAGCCCCCGTGTCCGAATTTAGTGCCTCACGGCATCACTACTTTGCCGGAAGATGAATATCCCGCTGGTACATTAAACGCATGTGTTTCAGCCAACACGGTCGAGCTGGTTTGGAAGCATGTTCAGGAGCTTCTGAGTTGATCCCCGCAAGCGAGATGACTGGAGAGGTCTTTGGAAAACTTACTGTTACTGGGAAACACCTCAAGAGGATTGGAAAACGAAAACGCATCGCATGGGATTGTGTATGCGAATGCGGTCAGACTCTCATAGTAATTACAGGCTCTCTACGAGCCGGTAACATTAAAACCTGCGGCAGCATTGGCTGCCGATGGACTAGATTTGATTTGAATCACCCTATGGGGGTTTTAAGGGCCAATCTGGCAACGCTTAGATATCGAGCAAAAAGCCGTGGCCGGAAATTCGATATTGATCTAGAGCATTTGTGGCAGCTTTGGGAGGACCAGAACGGAAAATGTGCCCTGACTGGGATTCCCATGACAGTGATAAAAGGTAAAGGGTACGTGGACACAAACATCAGTATTGACAGAATCGACAGTATACAGGGCTACGAAATAGGCAATGTGCAGCTTGTGTGCTACAGAGTGAACAGTATGAAAAGTGCAATGAAAACAGAGAAGTTCATAGAGTTTTGCAGCATGGTTGCTGCCTATAATCTGGGGGAAAAATAAAGTGGTCGTACAAACCTTAGAAATGAATGTTAAATCGCTTATATTCGATCAGCCGGAAGAGAAGACAATAAACGGGCTTCCTGCGGGGTACCTGTCTAAAAGCTATCCGCACATTCTTCCACCGGATGCCAAGGAAGGACAGCCGCCTCCGATCGACGTACAGAAGATCATTGAGGCTTTTCACAAGACGAATGCTGGAGACCCAGTACCATGCGTTTACTCAGGACTGCCGTCAGACGGAATCTCCGCAGTAGACGGGAACCCCAGCAACTTCCTGATTACCAACTTGGAGCCGGTCAGCAGGAACTTTATCAACAGCTTGCCGCCGTTACCGAAGGGGGTGGTTACCAGAACATTCTTGAAGTGCGGAGATGGTCCATCATTTTTCGATCTGGAGTTGGAACTTTTCGGTTTGCACTTTCTGGTAGAGAACAAGCTAAACAAGTTGGTTATCCCCACCATTCCTGCGGAGCTTGGGCTAGGGCACGCGGAAGCACAGTTGTTGTGGATTTGGAACGATATGACGAAGAGATCGCTGTTGAAAGGATTAACAAGGCTGACAATGCACAACAGGATGACAGATACGTCTGTCGCACTGTCTAACCAATCTGTGATGGAGTTCGTTATTCGCACTTTGCAGCAGACTTTTGAAGAGAAGGAGCAAGAAAATGCCTAAGGTAGTTGAACTTGATGATTTGCTGAACGAAGGTAAGAAGGTATTCGTGAAGAACACCTCGCGACCGATGGGACACATTGTTCTGACGTTCGTCACACCCAATGGCAGGTCGATCCCGCGTCCGATCCCTAGGACGTTCATTCCGATTTGTCTCACCGACACGCTCTCTCCTGAGGTGATTAAGCAGAGCAGCGATCTGCGCCTGTTCCTCAACAAGGGCGTGATTAAGTTGGTGGATCCCGACGAGGCGACGAAGGAACTCCAGTCTGAGGAGGCTCAAGAAGAATTGAACCGCCTCAATCTCAGTGACTTCTCGGCTGCTGCGGTAGCTACGGAGCGGGTTTCCAAGATGGAGAACCAGCAGACTTTCGTCTCGGCAGTGAACAACCCGAACTCCCCGGTTGAGGGCGTGACTCTTGACCCCGTGAACAACCGAGTGAAGGCCACTCTTTTGCAGGTCGAGGCCAAGGACATGACTGAGCGTGAAGCCGTTGCTGAGTTCCGCATTATGCGTGAAGAGCTGACCAATCACGACATGACCTACATCATCTCCCAGTCCACGGATGAAGGCCCGCTGCGACGCTTCGCGTATCAGCAGCTTTCGGAGATCGCCGCTCAAGTTGAGGCGGATATTATCTCTAACACAGAGTCCCCGGACTCTAATGGAGAGCCCCCGGAAGACGCCAAGGCGCGAGCAGAAGGCGAAGCGGGGCAGAAGTTGAACGAATAGCCTTAGGAGAACTGCATGGGCGTAGCCGAGATTTATCAAACGGTAGTAGACCGTAGGCATGGCCCCGATCTTCTACGGAACCCGAACACCGCCGAAACCCCGGGATTTGCCTTCATTGGCAATCTCCTGGGGTTTGGCGGTGGTCTGTGGCCAAATTCCGGTCTTCAAGAAAATCGCACTGATTACGAATGGGAGATGGGCTGCATCTCTTGGCAGGGACAAAAGGACACCAACGGCAATCTGACCGGTTCCAGTAAGGCCATCAAATTCCGGTGTAATCCATCCGATATAACGTGGTCGATGACACAGCGTTCTCAGGAGCAGAAGACCAAAGCGGGAACCGTTCTCCACGTCTGGAATGACCACGACCGCAAGACCTACTTCAATGAGCCTGTCATCACGCTCAATCTCCAGACAGGTAACATCTTACCTGTCAGAAACATTTTCGCGCCGTCTGAGCCCGTGGTTCCAGAAGGTCTAAACAACTTTTACGAGTTTATGGCTCTCGTAGACGAAGTAAAGGTTCTGGACACCGGTCGGGCCAATCTGGTCTACATCGACTACAATTCCCTGATTTTCCCCAAGATTCGACTCTGGGGCTTCTTTACCCCCAATGGTATATCTTTTTCTGATAAGGCATCCAATCCGGCAACAGTGAATAGCTGGACAGCCTCATTTACCGTTTACAAGACCGAACCGAACCTTGGTCGAGCTATTGCTACGGCCAGCGGGGGGATGGAATTGACTAGAGGTCAAGACGCCGGTTTGGGCCTCAAAAAGGCTTTTTCAGGAGAGGGATATCCTTACAAGAATCGCCGAAGCGAGGTTTTTGGCTTGATTGAGGATGCTTCAACCACTCTCACCGCCGTCGCTTCCGGCCAGATCCCTCCCAGGGATGTTGTGAAAGCGGGTAAGGCGACCATCAGTTCTGCTTCACAGAGAGTAGTTACAAGAGCGGGAACAGCCGTGGCTGGAGCCATTGCTCTCACTGTAGCGGGCACACCCAACAAATCCCGTACCGGAGCGACCTAGAAAGCCTTTCCAGTTCGTAAGGTTGGAGCTTTATCTGCGTAAAATATTTCGTCTATTCTGACGAAAAACATCTCCAGAAATACCCCAATATCTCTCTTATTCTTTTAGAGAGGCAATAGTTTACTCTGTCTCCTTAGGCGATGGATAGGTATGAAGCCCAATAGTTCGAGTCGTATCTGCATGGACTGCTCGACAATCGAGTATGGCAGAGAATGCGCCGATTGTCTGAGGTGGTTTATTCCCGTTCGCGAAGACGACGATTGTCCCCATTGCCTGAGACTTGGTTGCCCCGGCAACCCGAATAGGTTGCGTTATTTGGCAGTCAAGAATGGATTATCCTTGCGTGAAGTCGGGCGCAAAGCTGGACTAAACTGGCGTACTGTACGACTCATTTCTCAAGGGAAGTCGGTTCCCCGAAAATCTACAGAACGAAAGCTCTTGCGTGCTATTGGGATCCCGCTTCGCAAGGCTGAGGTGATGTATATGTTTCCCCATTCGAGGCATGTCTGATGGAAGCCGAACTGTTTCACTGGAAGATCGAAGGTGACTACTCGTACTCTAGTACCCAGGTCAATGTCGAAGATTCTCTTGCTCAAGAGATTATGGACTGGGGCCAAGAGAATATCCCTGACGGGGCTGTTTACACCGACGACGATAACATGGGTCGAGAAGACACTCCCCATATTACGGTCCTGTACGGGATCGTGACTCAGGAAGCAGACGAGGTGATTGAAGTCCTGGCAGACGAAGGCCCCGTGAAGGCCACGCTGGGTAAGGTCTCCCTCTTCGAAAATTCCGATGATTACGATGTCGTGAAGATTGGCATCGAGAGCGAGGATCTGTCGAGCCTGAATAAGTTGCTAGCCGACAATCTCGAAAACGAAAATGATTTCCCCGAGTACAAGCCTCATATCACCATCGCCTATGTTGAGCCGGGGTCCGGTAAATTGTACTCGGGGTCAAGTGAATTCGAAGGAAGAGAAGTTACCTTCGATCAGGTTCGATTCTCCACGAAGGATGAAGAATCGACCTTCATTGATCTGAAAGGCAGCGTAGCAGCGAGTTTAAACTGGAGAGTCTAGGTGACTCACGACCCCAACGGACCGTTCGATACTGAGGAACATGTACTGGCTGATGAGTCAGAAGGCACCATAGTATCTGGCGATTCATCTTCGATAGTCGGAGCAACAGGTGCCACTGGTGAGACCGGTGCTATTGGTCCGTCTGGTGGCCCGATTGGAGTCACGGGTCCGACCGGTGTCACAGGTCCGACAGGTGCCACTGACGGCTCGACCGGAGCGACCGGTGCTCAGGGCGAAACAGGTACGGGTCAGGCTGGAGCGATTGGTCCCACAGGGCCTCCCGGTGTTGGAATAGTAGGGCCAACAGGTTTTACAGGATCTACAGGAACAACCGGAGAGAGGGGTTGCCCAGGTCCTCCCGGTGGCTCGACAGGATCCACAGGTGTCGCCGGGGCCACCGGTCCGGCAGGAGAAACAGGTTCCACCGGAGTCACTGGATCCTCTGGGGTTGGAGTCCCCGGCGAAACTGGAGCTACTGGGTCGCCAGGGCAAGATGGAATTTTAGGCGGAGACGGTTCCACGGGTGAAACCGGATCAACAGGAGTAACTGGAGTAATTGGAGCAACTGGTGCTGGAGAGACTGGTGCAACTGGATTAACAGGTGAAACCGGTTCTACAGGTGGCACTGGAGCAGGTAACACTGGAGAAATAGGTGCTACTGGACTCACTGGAGAGACTGGAGCAACGGGACTCACTGGTCTTATTGGCAAAACTGGAGAGACTGGAGCAACGGGACTCGCTGGCCTAACAGGTCTTACTGGCAAAACTGGAGAGACCGGAGCAACTGGGCTCACCGGACTCACCGGTCTTACTGGACTCACCGGTCTTACTGGACTCACTGGTCTTACTGGCAAAACTGGAGAGACTGGATCAACGGGACTCACTGGTCTTACTGGACTCACTGGTCTTACTGGACTCACTGGCAAAACCGGAGAGACCGGAGCAACGGGACTCACGGGTCTTACTGGACTCACTGGAGCTGCGGGATTAACAGGAGAAACAGGAGTCACTGGTGCTCGTGGCCCCGCTGATGGCGAAACCGGCATGACCGGGCCTACAGGGGAAACAGGAGCTACAGGATCTACGGATGGTGCAACTGGTCCTACCGGAACAGGTCTTAAATCCAGATTTAAGAGCATCACCGCAGAGTGGCCCACCAATGAAGAGGATATTACTTGGTTCTACACAAACATTGCCATCACTGTAGCTGCTGTGGAGGGTGTTATTCCCAATGCTCTATCAACACCTTATGTAGAAGTTTCTGTGCTCCACGACACAGATCGAAGCGCGGGGGGTAATTTGATAGTTGACCAGCAAACAATAACCTCAATAACAACGGGAGACGATTTGACTCTTGGTGGAGATCCCACAGTGCCCGCTAGTTCATTTATTTGGGTTGAAACTGGAGCCACTGGAGTTAGCGGAACAGTATCGGAGCTACACTTGACTATGAGATACACGGAGGACTAAATTATGGTTGCTAGATACAAGATCTTCTACACGGACAGATCCTATCTTCTTTGGAAAAATGTAGCCCCCAACGGGGATCCCAAGCAAATTCCCTCTGATATGAGGATAGGAGTACACAGCATAATCCAACCGTTTAACAGCGGCACCATGAGGGAGGTTATCGAGCAATATCACTATATTTTTAGTATCCGAGATAATGCCTGGGTGGGGGTAGGACTAGACGGACTTCTAGATTATTTGGCTAACGATTTTGAGAATATTCGTTGTATTCTACACGGAAGAACTGTGACAACGGATGCTTTTTGGGCTTTCCGAGACGAGATTGAAAGGGATCCAGATATTGTAGGAGCAAGAGGAGCAACAGGGGAAACAGGTCCCACAGGAGCAACAGGTGCCTAGTTTCACTTCTCGTTACAAAATTTTCTACACAGACGGGACATCTCTTCTTTGGTCAGATGTTCCCAATCAGGATCCTAGTTTGATCCCTTCTGGAAAGAGAATAGGGGTGCATAGTATAATCCAAGAGGCTCCGTACATAGGTTATAGAGAGGAAATACAGGATTACCACTTTGCTTTTAGCAAAAGATATGACGGTTGGATGGGGCTTGGACGAGATGGTCTTTTGGAACAAGTTGCTAATAATTTCGACGATGTTTATTGTGTCATGCACTGGAGAGCAGTGGCTACGGAAAAATCGTGGGAACTCAATCAAGCAATCCGATCTGACACAGATATTCAGGGGGGGGGGGGGGGGGTAAAAAAAAAAAACACCGAACGCAGGGCTTGGCTCGGAGACAAAAAATACAAAAACCCGTCTGGGGGACGTTCCAAATAGGGGATAAAAACAAGAAAAAAGAATCCTACAGTTTGGAATTGGGGACAAATAATAGACACAAAACATAACCCGA
>SDBT01021737.1_pt1 | contig 10024 bp, 15 predicted proteins | sample 2277101 | NCBI WGS metagenome assembly SDBT01 (sample SAMN10404973, study PRJNA504765) | marine sediment metagenome | isolation source: marine sediment core GS10_PC15, 103 cmbsf | place: Arctic Ocean: Southern Knipovich Ridge | collected 2010
CCGCGGAATGAATGCGCGGCGGATGATCTTCGCGATGTCCGGGTCACGAATGGGTATGTTTTGAAAGTTGGGATCAGATGAACTTCCACGATACGTCAGCACCGTATGCAGGTTGAACGACGGGTGCATGAATCCGTCGACAACTTTGCTTCGTATCCCGGTCAGATACGTCGACTGGAGCTTGCGAAGCTTCTCCATCCGCAGGAAGCCTAAGCAGTATTTCGTACCGATCGCTTCCAGGGCCGCCTCATCGAGTCGCGGCTTGCCGGTCGGCGTTCTGGCAATTGGTTCATGGTCACCTTGTGTCTTGCCATCACCGTAAAGCACAAATGCAAGTTGATCTCGCGACGTCAACTTGCACCGACTACCGTACCGCTTGCGCTGGATCTTGAATTCTTCACACTCCCGCAATCGTGACGCCAACTTGCTGATGCGCTGGCCGATGGTCTCGATCTGATCGTCGAGATAGGCAACGTCGATTCTCATGCCTGAAGCTTCAACGTATGCCAGCTCCTGGGCGCCGTCGTGAAACAGCTTGCGGGCTTCGGGTGTTACAATTTTCATTCCGTACCATTATGAAAACGCGGCCGGGTATGGCTCTCATCCCGTGAAATCATTCTCGGTTAAACCACCCCGGCCGCTAACAATTCCCGCTGCTTCAACGCGATCCGAAACTCAAGCAGCGAATCCAGCCCGCAATACAACAGCAAATCACGCATCGGAATCTCGTGAATTCGATTCCGCGTGTTGCTATTATCGGCCTTAAGGTACGGTTTGATGTGCGAGTCCCATTCCGGCTGTCCCAACAACACGTATGCTTGAAACTTCACCGATGAAATGTCACGGCGATTGTCCAACAAATGCGCGTCGTGCATGGTGTCATGAGCGACATTTCGGATTCCATGCCCGAATTCCTTCGAGGTCCAGCGAATCTCGAATCCCTTGTTCGCGATAATCTTCTTGACAGGAGACCGCATGAGACGCCCTGTAGCGGCCGCTGCGGCCTTCGTCCACGGATAGGCTACAATCCCCCACGGGCCGTCAGAATCGCCCCCAGCGACGCTGCACACAACGATGGCAGCATCTGGCGCGTCCGGCTTGAGCATGTTGGTCTCGTAGTCCACAGCAACCATCGGATATTGATGCATCTTATCGATCAAACCAACGGCCTCTTGCGAATCCATTTCAATACGCACATCCTCTTCCCACCTAGGCACAATGTTCCACGGCCGTCCGTCCAATTCAACGGCCGCCTTCAGATGATGTCGAAACCAAATCAACCTCGGATCGGCCTTAGCGTACTGCCTGTTCTCACGCAGCAGATACGCAGGATGCCACATCGGACAGATCCACGCGTTGAGTTTCTGGTCCGGAATCTTCCAACCTATCCAGCGCCCGATCGGACCCGGATTCGCCTTCCATGTGAATCCTATCAACGACCTAACGGCGGCGTCACCCAACAAGATGATAGTTTCTGGTTTCAGTTCCTCGATCGCGTTCAGCAGGTTCGGCAGGCAATGCGATATTTCAGCGTCCGTCGGCGTTCGATTCTTGGCGGGTCGGCAGATGAGAGCATTTGTCTTCCAACAATCGCGGTCCAGGTCGACGCCCAGATCGTCCAACTCCGCGCGCAGCCGCTGACCAGACTGACCGACGAGTTGCGTATTCTGCCTGTCCTCTTCCTTGCCAGGCGCCTCGGCGACGATCAGAATCTTGCGCTCACCCCTGCCTGAGACTGGCATCTTCGGCGACTCGCAGTGCTTATACAGGCCACACTGACCGCATCTAGGGATCGTGGTCTGAGGACGAAATGATTTCGTTTTGGTGAAAAATCCGGGCATCAACGCTTCTTGCCACCAAGACATTTATGCACCATGATCGCAATTTGATCTGATGTTTTAGGTTTCTCAGACATACCGAATCCAGGCTTGTAAAGTGATAGCATCCATTCCCGCACTTCCTCGACTTCTCTCCTAAGCAAAGCCGCTATATATTCAGGATAATGATGACCTTCCCTTCTACCAACTTCGCCGGTTGCCAACTTGGTCAAATGTTTGTCATGTTTACTAAACAGAAAGCCGGCGCGGCACGCTGTCCAATCAGGCCCTTTCACGTAATCGTCCATAGCAGTCCCGCAATTGCCGGCCGAAATCGTATGCAATCTGGTGGCAACGCTTCGCTCCGTCCTCCCCAATAACTCACCAATTATGATACGACCACTCGTACCCTCAATATATAAGTCGAGAAGGTCGTCAACTTCTTGTCTGGTCCAATCGTCATCATCCGCAGGCGATCGACGCTCATTGTCCTTTTCGATTTTAGAATTCTCGCTGTATCGAGGGTCATTGTAATTTGGCATCAGACTTTCACCTCTCCCAAACTTGCCATGAACACGAACTTGCCGGCATCAATCCTGAGACTGCCCGGAGCGATTGTGCATTCCTTCGTGCGCTTCGTAATCTCAGTCAACAGTCGCGGCGAGATCATAAAAGAGATCGGCTCACCGTCATACTTCAATTGCTGCTGTTCTTCGTACCAGCCTGACGGTCCTTCACCTCTGATTCGCACTTTATTGTTTTTCAATTGCAAATGCACTTGGCTGTATTCCGTGTCGCCGGAAAACACATCGGCCTTTGACACAGCTTCTGAAAGTCCGGGAGGCAGCGTGGCGGGTGTTCCCTTGTCGACATCAAGAAATTCCGCCAAATCGGAATAATCCTCAACCCATTTCCGACACCGTATGATCAAACCTGATTCGTTCCGAAAATGAATCCAAGCCGATGTGTAAGCGACGTGCGTCATTCCTAATCCCATCATCGCCACGATAGCGCCCCTACGGATCAGGCAAGGCTCAACCGCGCCTGTCTTGATCGGATACCGCGCGAGTTGGTAGTCGTCAGTGGCCTCCATAAAATCCGGAGTTATATGAACGCAGGTCTTCACGAAATCGGAATCGTCATTGCTAGCACACGATTGAACTACTCCGATCGCATCTCCGAAATCGTGGTGCATCTCCAACCATTCTTCGTTCGCTGGTTTGTCAATCGCGTCTGTCGGCAATGCGATCGTGGCCTCCATTCGGATTCCCGAACGGCGCCCCTTGCCCTTGACGAGAAGTTCTACATCGTCAGCCGTCACATCTATATCTTCCTCCTTCAATCTCGACAACAAGTTCAGCAAAGGCTGAGATGGAACAGCACCCCTGAATTTGATCGGTGATTCGACCGACGCTGCCACCTCATCATTGAACGTCGTAATCTGACCATCATCGAAAATAAAGCACGACGACTGTTCGATCACCTCTCGCTGTGCCAGGCCGGGCGTGATGGATTCCAACCGCCTCAAAAAGTCTTCACGATTTACTCGCATTTTCGATTCTCCTTATTTTCTAACCTTTGATTGCATTCCAAAACTCGATGCAGCTCGCGCGATGCACTTCTCAGCTCGTCGCACGCTGTGATCAAACCAGTGCTTGTCCAACTCGATCCCAATAAACCGCCGGCTCATTCGAACGGCCGCCTCCAACGTCGATCCACTACCCATAAACGGATCGCAAACAACGTCGTCCTCTTCGGTATGAAGCCGAATGAAATGCTGGGGCAACTCGCGCGGCTGTTCAGTGGGATGATGATCAGCCGATGGAATAATCTTCCTAATTCCGTAGTCGCCGGGGCCGATAACATTCCCAACCTTCTTTCCACCAAACCACCGGCTTTTTGCTCCAGGCCGCTCACCCACCAAAACAACCTCATAACAGCGATGATAGTGCCATCCAAGTCCCCACCCCTTGTTCCAAATAACCTGCTGTTTGAAATCAAGGCACTTAGCCATCCACAGAGACCACCTCGCAAACTGAGGGTCAGGGCCGCCGCCGACACAACAGCACGCCAGACAACCGCCCTTGGGCAACAACCTGGCTGACTGCTTGAACAAAAACTTCACAAGTTCTTCAGCTATCTCCTTGCCATCATTCATAATCGGCCGGCCTTCAATCTCCTTCTTCTCTTCAGTATATCGCCGGTTCTTTTTGCTCTTGGAAAACACGCGCCTCGAATGAATGAAGTCTCCGTCATTATTGTTGTGACCATACGGCGGATCGGTAAATATGAACTGCAATTCACCTTCACCAAACGTCGGCAACACGTTGCGCAGATCATCGTGATACAAACGGATTCTCCCGTCTGAAGATCGCCAAGACTGGTCCATCATTCCACTCCAAACTTTGAACTTTTGTCCACCAACTCTTCCTCTATTTTCGACACAGCGATCCGAAAGTATTTCTCATCCTTCTCGACGCCCAAAAACCGCATTCCCAACTGTACACAAGCAACCGCCGTCGTGCCCGAACCCATGCAAGGATCAGCCACAGCCCCCTTCGGACGAACGACCGCCTTCAACAATTGCCTCATCAATCCCACGGGCTTCTCTGTTGGATGCACCATCTGTTCCGGCGGAACCTTCGATACCTTAAAAACCGACATCGGCCGCTTGCGTGGGAATTGAAATTCCCCCTTGGTCGCAAACAGCATCAACTCGTGTTCTGTAGCAAACGTAGATTTCAAGTCGCCCATCGACCCGCCAGGCTTCCACCAGACGGCCTGGGACTTGACGGCCCAACCAGCGGCGCCGAACGCCGACACAAATGCGTCCTGCACGTCCCACCGATAGCAACAAAGAGCACAACCCGTGTCTTTCGTAATCCGATACGCCTCTGGCATCCATTCCGTAAACGGTGCGTCATCGTTCTCCAAAGGATCGAACTTCTCTGTCACCTGCCGCATGTTCGATCGAAACTGCACGCCGTACGGAGGGTCAGTAACGATCGCGTCAACCGCCCCGCTGGGCCATCTAGGCATGACCTCCAAACAATCTCCGCGGTAAAGGCGAATCCGCTTGTCTGGAGACAGCCACTTTTCCATAATCGATCAGATCCGCCAAATAAAGCGACGAGGTTGACCCGTGGGGGCGTTCTGTCGTCCTGACCATGGTATCCTACCAAAAGGAAACCAACGCCCACACGGGCCGCTGAGCGCGTCAAACAAGATCGTACGTGGCTTTGTCTGTCTTTTTGAACCGGCCCTTCTCGTTCTTGATGCTTGTTCCAATACTTGCCACCAACGTAGCCACAGGGGTCTTGCCTTTGCCCGGCATCCAGTAGTTTTTCTTCTTCGCCAATTCGATCATTTCTGCGCACTTCATCGGCCGGCCTTCCTCCTCAAGCACCTTCGCCGCGGCGTCAATTAGGCTCAGCTTCTTATCGGCCTTTTTCTCCGCAGCGGCTTCGTCCTTCTCAGCCTTCTTATCGGCGCGGGCCTTGGCTTTTACCTCTTTTTCATCAGCCTTCTCCTTGGCCTTAGCCTCTCTTGATGCGGTGCGCACCGCGGCCTTAGCTGCCTTCTCTTCCTGTTTGGCCTTGGCCTTCACTGCCTTTGCTTCAGCTTTCACAACAGCCGCATCATCCGCAGCTTTTGCGTCCTCAGCCTCTTCCTTTTCACCAACCATAGTTCCGTCATCCTCTTCGTCGACAGGGACATCAGATTCGTCATCAACGGCATCGACCTCTTGACCGATGTCTTCATCCATCGGTGTCAGTACACCCCCATCGGCCGCGGGCAACTCAGGGGCTTTCCCGTTATCCGTCACATGGATCTCGGTCTCGTCCTCAATCGCGGCGAGAACGTCTCGAAGCGTCATATCGGCATCCTGATCGTCCAGCTCAAGGTCCGGCGCTATAGCATCCTCATTTTTCAAGTTCGCAAGCTGCTTCGCAAGTTTCTCGTTGTTCCACTTCTTGTCCGTGATGTTTCTGTAACCGATTCCGACCAGCACCGCCACCGCATCGCCCCTACTCAAAGTCAAAGACATCTCGTTCTCCCTTTTCTGGAGGTAAAAAATTGTCTGCGCCATCGTAACCGTGACGCTGTTCGATTTCAAGTCATTATCGGCACGAACATTCTTTCGCTGCTTCGACGCCGGCAAGCACGATCGACACCCGGAAAGTTTCCACAGCAGCGTCGTGCATGTTCGCGGCGAACGCCTCTTTCGCGTCGCTAAGCGCTTCAGGGATCGCCGTCCGCAATTTGACTATGATCGCTCTCGCCAAAGTGTCTGTGTCAACAGTTTCGTCGTTGACCTCAAGGTACGTTCGGGCGCCCCAGCCAGCGATATATTTGGCTGCGGCCACAACCTTCTCTGTCGTTTCGTCGCGTGTTGCTCTCATCGTTTCGTTTCCTCTAGCTTGCGGGGGTTGGAGGTAATTCTGCTGCAATTCCTATCCGTGCGGCTGCCGCATCAACGTCTAACCGCGGGGAATTTATCCCGACCGTTTCTCCGACGATCCAACTGTTTTTGCTGTTCCGCCAAACAACCATTTCGTGCATCGTCGTGATATGTCCGATCGTGATTGCTTCGAGTTGACTTTTGATTTCGGCTAGTCTGTCGTTCTCGGTCGGCTGAATGATTCTCATCGCTTCTCTCCTTGGTTTGAAGGGGTTGAAAGGGGTGAGCAGTTTTGTGGCTTGCTCAGGCCAGCCGAAATCCGTCAAGCCGGTTGCTTCTCTTCCGCAATCAGGTGGCCGACAAGTTCGGCGTACTTTTGCACGGCTCCCTGACGGTTGCCAACCCACTGGGATTGCCCGTGTCCATCCTGCCAGACGGCGAATGCGATGTCACCTTCGTTCTTAATGGAAATCCTGATCGAAAGGTACATCTGGTTCCAAAGTGTGAAGGTCGAACCAACCGGCTCCAGGCAAATCTGCTGAATGTGAAATGCGAAAGTTTCTGGTCTCATCGTTCTCTCCTTGGTTTGGGTCAGTTGAAAGGCTGAGCAGTTTTCCGACCTGCTCAGGTCGCCGCCCCTAATTCTCCTCAGCCTTGCGTTCGTCAATCAGCTCCTGCACAAACCGTTCGCGCAGCTTGTCGCCGCGGTCCTGGCTGAGCTTCAACTCGCCAGCCATCTCTTCCGGCGTTGCGACCAACAAGAAGTTCCGGACGTTCATCCGAAGCTGTCGTTCCCCGGCCGGCGTCAGTGTGTGAAATTGTGGCATCGTTCTCTCCTTGGGTTGAGGGGTTGGCTATAAGAGGGACTTGATTTCGTCGGTCGTGAGAATTTGTTTGATCCCAGTTTCGAATTCGACCAAGTATCTGGCCGTCATGCGTTGCAGATCAAATTCCATTCCGCGAATGATTCTCGCGCCGATTTCGAACAGCTTGTCGTCGGCTTGCAGGATTGTCAGCTTATCCATCGTTTTTCCTTTTTCGCTTGTTTGTTTCTTGCTTCTCATACTTCCATTATAGCCGATGTCGGCCATGTGTCGACCCCATCAAGCAAGATTCCGAACATTTTCTGAAAATAAATCACCACCCGGAAACCAGCACGGGGCAGCCTATCGCCAGGCATCCAGCCACGTTCACCCACGAGGCCTCGTTGTTCGCCGCGTGCCTGTGGACGATCCAATTCAGCCGCCACATATTGCTCTTGCTCTCGTCACTGGTCTGATTCAGCCCGATGATCCCGTTGGCCTCGGCCAGCTTCGCCTTGCTCCCAGAGAAGTGTTGCCGCCCCTGTGTGCCACCACGTGCCGTGTACGCCGTCGCTTTGGTCTGCGTGGCAGTCACGACCAGGACGTGACGCTGCTGCGACAGGCGACGCAGGGCCTTCCACGTCTGGTCGATCTGGTCGATCTTCTCTCGGTAGCCATCAGGCGGCGCAAGAATATCCGCGTAGTCACAGCACACAATGTCCGGCCGCCAGCCGAGCCTGTCCCAGTCATTCAGAATTGATTCGATACCGGCTACGTTGATCGTCGAGTTCGCATGGCAACTCAGCCTGAATCGATCCTTGCCGCGGCACACCCTGTAGAACGCTTTGTATGCCTCACGAGACGTCAGCTCACTATCGAACGTTTTGTCCTCGGCGACCAACTTCTTGTCTCGATCGAAACGCACCGGCACCTTACACGTTCCAGGCCACACCATCCTTCTCGTGGATCTCTGCCCCAGCCGAATCATCGTGTCATCCAGCCCCAGATCGCCGACCTCAAAATACGCCACTCTCAACCTGTCTCGAACGGCGCGGTAAGCCAGGTCCAGAAGGAAGAACGACTTGCCAACCTTGTCACTGGCCTGAAATGCGTACAGACGGCCGCGGCAGAACGCAGCCTGCATGAAGTTTCCCAATGGCCCTTTATACGTGATCAACGGCTTAGACTTTTCGGGGTCGAACGCCGCGTCCCATACGGGAAATTCCTCGGCCGGCTTGACGAAGCTCCCCGCCCCCAACTCGACACGATTCAGTTCCCCTATTAGCCTGTACGCCTCGTCAGTGTTCCCGGCGTCCAGCGCTTGTTCAGCATCATCAATCGTTCTCTGAATTGCAACTCGGTTGAAGTGGCTGCCCGCAAGATCAATGAGGTATTCGTCGCTGCCAGTCTCACGTTCGTCATCGTCAGACACGAATTGCAAAAGAGACTCGACGGCGGTAATGATTGATTCGGATTGATGGCCGTCGTCGGCCCACTTCTCAAAGACCGATTTGATCTGACGGCTGATGGGCTTGCCGTACTTCCTGAAGTGCTCGACCGCCCAGCCGCCAGCCAAGTTCATCCACTCCGCGGCAAACAAACCGCGCGCAGTCCATCGGCTGGTGATCCGAGAGATCACGGTCTTGTTGGTGATCATTGCGGCTAAGATTCTCCGTGAATCTCGACCTTCAAAATCCGTTGTGTCAAGCGTCACGCTCCGTCGTTTATCCTTTCCACGTGTGGTCCTCGATGCTGAGTTCCAAAGCATCTGACCACGCCTTCCATTTTTCCTTCGACTTTTTCAACAAGCCGATCCTATATTCACAACGAATTTTGACTCCTTCTGAATCTTCAGATGCCAATCCGCGTTCATCTCTCTTTTGCTGAGACTCCAACTTTTTATATGTCTTACGGCAGTGCTTGAGCAGAGCCTGCAACGGATGACCACCGCCCAGATACTTACCACAGTACGAACAATATGCCGTATCCTGCGATTCACTACAACACTCGGTCATCTCTTTATCTCCCGTTTCATCCTGACCATAATATCGAACACCTGCGTCGAGCTGAATCCTTCCATCAGCAGCAGCTTCTCCAACAACGCCTTACGCCAGATTGGATCGCGCTGCCATGCCGTCGCGCCATTTAGCTTTCCCTGCAACGTATGAATCTCAGATCTCAATGCCGTCATTTCAACTTCTGTTTTCTCCATCTCTTTCCTTTTCCCGTTCGTCCAACCACTCGTTCAACAGGGCTTTAGGCACCACGTAGTTCATGTACTCCTCAACGTGCGCGCCGCGGAAGTCCTGCTCATCGTTCTCGTGCCACTGCTCCCTTTTGATTATCGCCACGAGGTGCGCTATCGTCGGCGGGAAAGTGTTCTCACTTATTGCGAGAGGCAAGGCACGCTCGACATACTCGGCGCGGGTGTCGTTCAGGGCTGCTATGAACAGCTTGATTGTTTCGGCATTGAATTCCTGAACGTGCCGAGGATATGCATTCACCATAGCCATGATAACATCAGCCTTACGTTCAATGTCACTTTTCATTTTCAATCTCCTTCAGGGCCTGTTCAAATATATCATGTTGTTCTTGGTTTACTTTATCATTACCGTTCGCTTGTCTCTTCATCGCCGCTGGAATTTGGCCGTTGACATATTTCTCTCTGAACGTTTTCGCCGAGTGTGCTTGAGGCGCCCAGTCATCGCTCATGTGCACAGCGTACCAATTGATTGCTGCTTTGATGTCATCTTCCGAGACACCATTGTGTTTTCTCAGCTTGCGAAACTCCTGCCGCCAATCGGCCATCCTGCATTTGTGGTTGATTGTAATGTGGCGGGAGATTGCATCATGAAATCTATCGGTCGCCTTCTTGTCAAACGGCGATGGTTGCGGCCCTCTTTTCCTTTTCTTCTTTTCGGCGCCATTTGATTTTGAAGAATCGTCTGAACACTCGCCGTCCGTCCCGGTAGGGTCGGACATAGAGAGCTCTTCCTTTTGTT
>SDBT01021738.1_pt1 | contig 10024 bp, 7 predicted proteins | sample 2277101 | NCBI WGS metagenome assembly SDBT01 (sample SAMN10404973, study PRJNA504765) | marine sediment metagenome | isolation source: marine sediment core GS10_PC15, 103 cmbsf | place: Arctic Ocean: Southern Knipovich Ridge | collected 2010
ATATTGGTGTGATTGCTTGATATTTAATAATGGTGTGTTATATCCGAATTTCTTCAAACGAATACCAAGCGACCATAGTGAATTTATCATTCCTGCCAATCCGGCAAAATGGCCAAAAAAGATTAAGCGTCGATTCAATTCATCAATGATTTTTTCATAATCAATGAGGGTGTTCTTAAACTCCATCATCTTTCTTAACATGGGCATATTATATTCCTGGCCTTTTATTACATGTGAGAAAAAAATGTAAGTTTTTTCAGCTTCAAAAAATGATATTGGTATCTCTTTTACACCAAATATTACAGGGCAATCATCAAGGTTTTCAACAACCTTTGCACCTGCTTTAATGTATTCATTATCTGTGAATATTCTTTTTTCAGAGTGTTGAATCCTTATGTCGAGCTTGTGGTTGTGTATTAATTTTTCAGCATGCTTTGGTGTGATTGGAGTACGCCGTTCAAGCTTATATTTATCCTCGTGTCTGATCGCTACAACTTTATTCATATCTGTGTTTTGTTATGATTTATAGTCTGGTATTTGTTTGTAAATTAAAAAGTTTAGCAAACTTACAAAAAAGGAATATTTTTTTTGGTAAAAACACTAAGAAAATTAAAGTATTTGTTTTTTATCAGGATAGATTCGTCGATATGCATTTCGCTTTTATTATTTTTTTACATAACTTTGCTTTCATTCTAATAATGCCTTTAACATGACTGTAAAACTATTAAATAATAATAATTATTAACCAAATCTTATACGGAGGATATTTATAATATGATAAATGAAACAAGCAAAAAGTCAGTTTATCTTTTTGGTGATGAAAAAGCCGAAGGTAAAGCGGGGATGAAAAGTCTCCTGGGTGGCAAAGGTGCAAATCTTGCTGAAATGAACCTGATTGGGGTACCTGTACCTCCGGGTTTTACAATAACTACAGAAGTATGTTCTCAATATTATGAAGTTGGTGAAGAAAAAGTAATAGAAAAGATTAGAGTTGAAGTTGAAAATGGGATTCATTTTATAGAAGATATTATGGGAACTAAATTTGGGGATAAAGATAACCCATGTTTGGTTTCAGTTAGATCCGGAGCAAGAGCTTCAATGCCGGGAATGATGGATACAGTTTTAAACCTTGGTTTAAATTACGATGCTATCAAAGGTATCGCAAAAAAAACAGGTAATGAACGTTTTGCCTGGGATTCATATAGAAGATTTGTTCAAATGTTTGGCGATGTTGTTTTAGGCATGGAGCCTGCCTCAAAAGAAGATATTGACCCGTTTGAGGAGATCATTGAGAAACTTAAAGCCGAACGAGGAGTTGAAAATGATAATGACCTGTCAGTTCTTGATTTAAAAGAACTGGTCTCTCGATTTAAAGTAGCGGTTAAAATTGTTACAGGAAAGGATTTTCCGGAAGATCCGTGGGAACAACTATGGGACTCAATAATGGCTGTTTTTAACAGTTGGATGAATGACAGGGCAAAGCTTTACAGGAAATTGAATAATATTCCTGCAGAATGGGGTACAGCGATTAATGTACAGGCAATGGTATTTGGAAATATGGGTGAGAGTTCAGGTACCGGAGTTGCATTTACCAGGGATGCCGGTACTGGCGAGAACCTGTTTAATGGTGAATACCTGATAAATGCTCAGGGAGAGGATGTTGTAGCAGGTATACGAACACCTCAGGTAATTACAAAAATAGGTTCATTACGATGGGCGCAATTGGCAAATGTTTCGGAAGAGGATAGAAGTAAATTATATCCCTCCCTTGAAGAAAATATGCCGAAAATCTATGATGAACTGAATACCATCCAACAAAAACTTGAGGACCATTACACTGATATGCAAGATATTGAATTTACCATTCAGGATAGAAAACTATGGTTATTGCAAACCCGGAACGGGAAAAGAACAGGTGCTTCAATGGTTAAAATAGCCATGGATTTGCTTGCAGAAGGAAAAATAGATGAAAAAACGGCTTTGATGCGTATTGAACCTAATAAATTAGATGAATTGCTTCATCCGGTTTTTGATAATGATGCTATGAATAAAGCACATGTTATAACAAAAGGTTTGCCCGCATCTCCTGGAGCTGCAACAGGCCAGATTGTATTCCACGCTGATGAAGCTGAAGAATGGGCCAAAAAAGGAAAAGATGTAATTCTTGTACGTATCGAAACATCACCAGAAGATTTACAAGGAATGAATGTAGCCAAAGGTATACTTACTGCTCGTGGAGGTATGACCTCACATGCCGCTGTTGTTGCAAGAGGTATGGGGAAATGTTGTATTTCAGGAGCTGGTAGTATTCGTGTTAATTATAAATCAAGAAGTGTTAATGTTGATGGTAAAACATTCAATGAAGGTGATTGGATTTCTTTAAATGGATCAACTGGAGTGGTTTATGATGGAAAAATTGACACAAAGGAAGCTGAATTAAGTGGAGATTTTGGTGTATTAATGAATCTTGCTGAAAAATATACAAGAATGTATGTTAGAGCAAACGCAGACTCTCCTCATGACGCAAAAGTGGCAAGAGATTTTGGAGCTAAAGGTATCGGCTTAACACGAACTGAACATATGTTTTTTGAAGGCGACAGGATAAAGGCAATGCGTGAAATGATTCTTGCATCTGATGAAGCAGGCAGAAGAAAAGCGTTAGAAAAACTATTGCCGATTCAAAGGGAGGATTTTGAAGGGATTTTCGAAGCTATGCATGATCTTCCTGTTACAATTCGCTTACTTGATCCGCCTTTGCATGAGTTTGTTCCACATGAAGAACAAGCTCAAAAAGATATGGCTGAGGAAATGGGCATTACATTAAGCGAGGTAAGACAAAAAGCTGAAGATCTTAGTGAATTTAACCCAATGCTTGGCCATAGAGGTTGCCGTTTAGGCAATACATATCCTGAAATTTCCGAAATACAGTCACGTGCAATAATTGAAGCTGCACTCAACCTTAAGGCCAGAGGAGTTAAGGCTATTCCGGAAATAATGATACCATTAACCGGTACTCTTGCGGAACTCAAAATGCAGGAAGATATTGTAAGATCAACCGCTGAAAAGGTTTTTGCTGAAAGAAACGACAAGATTGATTATTTAGTGGGAACTATGATAGAAATACCCAGGGCTGCATTGTTGGCCGATAAAATTGCAGAATCAGCTGAATTTTTCTCATTTGGTACAAACGATTTAACTCAAATGACTTTTGGCTATTCACGTGATGATGCTGGTAAATTCTTACCCGTTTATCTTGATAAGGGAATATTAATAGATGATCCATTCCAGGTGCTTGATCAGGAAGGTGTAGGATTATTGGTTGAAATGGCGACTAAAAAAGGAAGACAAACAAAGAGTGATTTGAAGATTGGTATTTGTGGCGAGCATGGTGGTGAACCATCTTCAGTTGAGTTCTGCCACCGTGTAGGAATGGATTATGTAAGCTGTTCTCCGTTTAGAGTACCGATAGCAAGGTTAGCTGCTGCACAGGCCGTAATAAGAGAAGATAAAAAATAAAAATTATCTTTTGAATGATTTTTTGTTAATATATTTGAACAAAGGCAGCATTAATTGTTGCCTTTAATCTATGGTCAAACACTAAATATTTTCGATAAATGTGATTTATTTGTAGATATTTTTTATAAATATTTTGGATTTTTTGTTTTTTTTCATAAATTTGTTTTATTATTAACATTAATCAATTAATTATGTCAACAGGAATAGTAAAATTTTTCAATCCTAGTAAAGGATACGGGTTTATACTCGATGATGAAACACAAAATGATGTTTTTGTACATGCCACTGGTTTGGTCGATAAAGTAACTGATGAAGACAAGGTTAGTTTTGAAGTGGTGGAAGATGACAAAGGCAAAAAAGCAATTAATGTGAAAAAGATATAAGATGTTGTTGAATGTGCTTTAAAAACTCTCCCAAATGGGGGAGTTTTTTTTATTTATAATATTACAGTGATTTATTAGTAGGAAATACAAATATTTCAGTTTTTTATATTTCTTTTGCAAATGACTTAAATATACAGGGTGAACATTTTACTGGCTGAAAATATTTCTAAATCGCACGGAGAGAAGATTCTTTTTGAGAATATCACTTTTGGTATCGATAAAGGGCAGAAAATTGCTTTAATAGCAAGTAATGGAGCAGGAAAAAGTAGTTTATTGAATATTCTTACATCCCTTGATGTTCCTGATGAAGGGAAAGTTACTGTAAGAAAAGATATCAAAGTGTCATATCTTCCACAAAATCCACATTTGGAAAAAAACAGTAAGGTAATTGATGTGTTATTCCATTCAGATAATGATTTTATCAGAGCTGTCAGGGAATATGAGCAATGCTTATCTGAACTTAAATCTCATACTAATGTGGAAAGTGAAAAGAGTCTTGAGCTTAGCATTGAACGAATGGATGCTTTGCAAGCCTGGGATTATGAGTCGAAGGTAAAAGAGATTTTGAGAAGGTTAGATGTTATTGACATCTTAAAGCCTGTTAGTGAACTGTCGGGAGGGGAGAAGAAAAAGGTTGCATTATCAAAAGTATTAATAGAAAAGGTAGATTTGTTAATTCTTGACGAACCTACAAATCACCTTGATATTGATATGATTGAATGGCTTGAAACATATTTGTCGAAACAAAAACTTGCATTATTAATTGTAACTCACGACAGGTATTTTCTGGACAATAATTGCGATGAGATAATTGAAATAGATAATTATCAATTATACCGTTATAAAGGTAATTACTCTTATTTCCTTGAAAAGAAGGCCGAACGAGAACTGCTTGAAGAGCGTGAAAAAGGAAAAGCCAAAAATTTATATAGTGTTGAACTGGAATGGATGAGGAGGCAGCCACAGGCCAGGGCAACCAAAGCAAAAGCTCGTATTGAATCGTTTTACGAAATTGAAAAGAAAGCAAAGAGGCAAATAGAGAAAGATAAAATTGATTTTAGTGTCAAGATCGAAAGAATAGGAGGGAAGGTTTTGGAAATGAATAACGTTTCTAAAAGATTCGATAACTTCATAGCGTTTCAGGATTTTTCATATATATTTAAAAAAGGTGAGAGAATTGGAATTGTTGGAAAAAATGGTTCAGGTAAAACCACATTCCTTAATACAATTACTGGTATGATAAAGGCAGATTCTGGAAGAATATCAAAGGGACAAACAATTACTTTTGGTTATTATACGCAGGAAGGTTTTAAACCTAAAGGGGATAAACGTGTTATTGAAATAGTAAAGGATATTGCAGAAGCTATCCCAATGGGTAAGGGCCGAATGGTCTCGGCCTCTCAGTTTCTGTCATATTTTAATTTCTCTCATGCTATTCAGTATAATTATTATTCAAAGCTATCAGGAGGTGAAAAACGTAGATTGTTTTTGCTGATGACCTTGATGAAAAATCCAAATTTTTTAATACTTGATGAGCCGACAAACGATCTTGATATTAACACTCTAAATGTTTTAGAAGAATTTCTTCAAAAATACAGAGGATGCCTGATAATTGTTTCGCACGATCGTTTTTTTATGGATAAACTGGTTGATCATATTTTTGTATTTGAAGGGAATGGTAAGATAAAAGATTTTTATGGCAATTATTCCGATTACCGGGTAGAGAAAATCAAGAATAAAAACTCTTTACGTAAGCAAAAGAAACCTTTGTCAATAATAAAAAATCAGAAAAGTGTAAAACCAAAAGTATCAAAACCAACATATAAACAACAACTTGAGTATAAAACAGTGGAAAAGGAAATTGCTAATCTCGAAAAAGAACAGAAGGAATTAGTTGATTTTATGAATAAAGGCCGAGCTGATAGTAAACAACTTCATAAATGGTCGGTGCGAATTGGTGAAATAATTGAACTGATAGATTTGAAAACAGAAAGATGGATAGAGCTAAGTGAGTTAATGGGCTAATAATATCCTTGTGGCTCTGGTACTGTATTTCAACTATAAAAAGTAAAAAAGTTTAAAACTTAAAAGAATAAGGAAAAGCTTTCACGGGAAATAATTATTCTGACTAATTCACTTCCCCCTGAATATATAGCTTCATTCTTGGAATTTTCGGATCGTTGCTAATAACAGTGATAGTTTCTTTAAATTTACCTTTATAGCCCATTGTATTAATTGCAACAGTTATCTTACTGGTTTTTTGTTGTCGTACCTTCAATCGTTGTGGATGAATAGATATACTACTACCAGGATCCATTTTTCTAACGACCAGCTCACGAATCCCCTTGTTTTTTATTTCAAAAACATAAATGATCACTTCTCCTTCTTTTACTAGTCCAAAATCAAAATTGGTATTAGTAAAAGATATTTTTGGAGCAATTTTTCTTTTGCTTTCTTTTAACTTTGAAAAATCTTCGAATATATCTGCCTTAATATATAATTCTTTATTGGGCTGTTTTTCGTCGTTTGTAACCAATGTCAAAGTATCTGTTACAACACCATAATCATATTTTTTTGCTGCGTTATATGTAATGAAGATGCTACCTTCCTGTCCCGGATCTAATTCCTTTGGTTTAATTTCACAGATGATATGTCTTAAAGTATCAAAATTATCCAGCTTCATTATTTTGTCCCAATTATTATAGATCCTCATTGTTTCCTTGCGTATTTCGGTATTGTATATGTTTTTATATACGAGAAATTTTGAGAGGAACTTGAGATTACCCGATGAGTATAGATAATTATCGGCAAGAGTTTTATCTTTTGAAATAATTTCACCACTAATCGATAATTCATAAACATCTTCACCTTTTTGATCTGTTTTAACAAAGATTGATTCTGTAAATTTCCCAATTCTACTATGTGAATTATAAGAAACGGTGATATAACCTTTCTTATTTGGAGCGATAATGCCGTTTGTGTAATTTATGATTTTGCATCCGCTACTGGAGGTAATTTTTTCGATTTTAACATTTTTTGTTTCAATATTTTCGAATACAAAAGTACTCTCAATAATACCATGGTCTGACTTAAAACCACCAAGATAGTTGTGGTTAGATTCAAATTTTATGCTCTTTTGTTCTTGAGCATAACCCTGTAAAGAAAAGTATAACAATAATGTTAGTAAAACGGAAAAGGACTTTTTCATAAAACCTATTCGTTCAGCATAACGGGCATCACCAGCATCAAAATGTCTTCATCTTTATTTTCGTCATCTATAAGTGAGATTATACCGGCTCTGTTTGGTGTTGACATTTGTAATAATATCTCTTTATCGTCAACATTCTGGAGCATTTCGAGAAGGAACTTAGAGTTAAAACCTATTTCAAGGTCATCGCCTTCATAATTGCATGTTAACCTTTCTCTGGCTTCATTTGCATAATCAATATCTTCGGCAGAAAGTATTAACTCTTTTCCGCTTAACTTAACCCTGATTTGATGTGTTGATTGGTTTGCGAAAATAGCAACACGTCTTATAGCATTAAGGAACGGAATTCTTTCGATAATTAATTTATTTGGATTTTCATTAGGAATAACTGCTTCATAATTTGGATATTTTCCTTCAATCAATCTGCAAATCATATTAATGTTTTCAAAAGAGAAGAATGCATTCGTTTGATTATATTCAATTTTTACATCATATTCCTGATTTAATAAAAGTCCTTTTAGTTGATTCAAAGGTTTTTTTGGAATAATAAATGTAGCATGATCCTCTGATTTTGCATCTGTTCTTTTATATCTAACCAGTTTATGAGCATCGGTTGCAACAAATGTTAAATCATCAGGTGATAATTCGCAAAACACACCTGACATTACGGGCCGTAATTCGTCATTACCGGTTGCGAATAGGGTTTTGTTTATAGCTTTAGATAATATTGATGATTTTAGTTTAATTGCTTTTGTCTCCTCAAGCTCAGGGGTTTTGGGGTATTCTTCACTATTGTGCCCGGTAAGCTTATATTTTCCTTCGCCGGCAGATATTTCAATAGCTAAGGTTACTTTATTAATTGTAAAAGTTAATGGGATGTCAGAAAATGTTTTTATTATGTCAAGAAGCATTTTTGCAGGAATTGCAATTATTCCTGATTCTTCAGCCATGCTTAGTGAAACAGAAACAGTCATGGTTGTTTCCAAATCTGATGCAGTAATAAATAGGGTGTCATCATTTAATTCAAACAAAAAGTCATCAAGTATTGGTAAAGTGTTACTCGAATTTAAAATACCACTTATGGCTTGTAGATTTTTTGATAATAATGTACTGGATACAATAAATTTCATACTTAAGGATTTTTTTTATTCTATTGCAAAAATATACTAAAAATCTTATAATTCTAAATAATAATAAATATTTTATTAATAAAGCCTAAAGTGTTTAACACATAACAGTTCAAACAAATTATCATTATTCATCAACATTACTATCTTTCAGGAAATAATCAAGAGGTTTTAGAATATTGTTGAATATAAAATATTGAATTAAAACAATTTCCTCACTGTTATTTATTAATCCATAAAATCTGTCTAAATCATATTCAATTGGATTACCTTCGAAATCAACACTACCTTCAGGAACTTTTTTACGATATGTAACTAATTCCTTTTTATTACCATTAACATCAGAAATAGTAAGAATTCTGTATGGAGTAGAAGATTTTAATGAGTCAAGTTTTTCCTTCTTAAATCCATCCAGTATGGCCTCAAATCTAACATCATTAAACGATGCCATTGTTTTAACCACTTTTAGAGTATCGAAATTTTCAACGTTTGAACCTGTTTGAAGAGTTGTAATTGTGAATTCCCTGTCGTTGCGAGTGATCCTATAAGATAATTCCGGTGATTCAGGTATCTGAAGTTCAATTGATTTTATTTCAGAGATTTTATATCTAAAAGCCACATGGCTTCGCCAATCTTTTTCTTTTGTGGAATATCTGGGTGTTAAAAAGCCGATGAATCCCTGAATATGTGTTATAAATGGGGTAGTGGAGTTTTCTATTAACATAAATGTACCAATATTATTCTGTGTAGGTCCACCAACATAGTAAGTTTTAGTACGTTTTTCGTACGGGAACAACTTAATGAAATTAAAAATATTAATTCTATAAACTTCCTGGTATATCTCAACTTTAATCCCGGTAGATGCAATTCTGGTAACAACGTTATTATGAGCAGCTTTTGAGACTGGTATCTTAACTTTTATATCGTGTAATGCTTCTAATAATAAGTTTATATTTGTAGAAACTGCAATATATTTATCGTTCACTTTCCATTTGTTCTCTGCAGTTCTTTTTAAGGTTACCGTTCTCTCTTTCATATCTGCAAGGAAAATCATAGTAACATTTGATGTATCTTTAATGGCAAAATCATTGTCCTCGCCCCGAAGAGTTGTATTTGATTTTGATATTATCAGTATTACAGCAAATATTGTAAGTATAATTGCTATAGCCAGGATATATTTGTTTTTTTTCATGATTTTCTAATTTCCAATTTCTAACTTCCAATCCCTGTGTTCTGTAAACGGATTACAAGATTTCCTATAATTTGGCATATTTACTCTTCCTGTAGAGACTCTGTAATACTCCAAAAATTATTATTAGAAGAATGGGTAATGCTAAATTAATGAGTTGTACATATATTTTATTGTTTTTTATTTTAGTTTTGTCTAGTAATCTGAGCTTTAATTCTCTTGATCTTATTGATATAAGGCCGGAATCGTCTAGAAGATAATTAATTGAATTAAGTATGAAGTCTCTATTTCCAAATGTTTGGCCGGTAAACTGATCATAGCCTAATGGCAACGGATAACCTTTAGTATAATGCAATTGATTTTTAATAATATCACCGTCAGCAACAAAGAGCATTTTATTCGGCGGACTCTCCTTAATATCAACTTTCCCGAACTTTTCATAATATTCGGGAGTAAGCCTGTTTTTAAATGCAGAGGTAAATTTACCTTCAAGCAACACTGCGATTGGCAAATGTTGTTTATTAAAATCCTCTTGTTTTGGTTCTTCCTTTAGAATTTCCAGGCTTATCATTGCCGGTGTATTTACTGTTCGGGTATATTG
>SDBT01021739.1_pt1 | contig 10024 bp, 11 predicted proteins | sample 2277101 | NCBI WGS metagenome assembly SDBT01 (sample SAMN10404973, study PRJNA504765) | marine sediment metagenome | isolation source: marine sediment core GS10_PC15, 103 cmbsf | place: Arctic Ocean: Southern Knipovich Ridge | collected 2010
ATTCCCCTTCAATACATTCACCAACCCGAACAGCCAGAACGGCGCTCCGCTGTTGGCTCGTGCGGAAAACGAGGTCATACAGAGACCGGGAGTACATGGTAGCGGTATCCGTAGGCTCGGTGTCAAGGGTGAGACGTTTCAGATGATCTCAACGCGGGATAATTCGTCAGTCGGGGCGGCGGCTAAGGAATACAACCTTTATACGATTTTGACGGCAGCAGCGGCGCAACCGATTCGGTGGATGGGTCTGGATTATGACCAGTTCGGCATCCAGTTCGGGATAGTCCTTCGCGGTGCCTATGTTGTCGTTCACCTTTGTTGTACGAATCTAATCTAATGCCTACAGGAACTTGCAATCATACAGTAACTAGGTCTAGGGACTGTAAATGCTGTTGTAGGCATTGTGAGCATGATCAGCTTACCAATTGCCCTCTATGCTGTAGATGCGTCCCTAGGTTCCTTTGTGTTACATTTATTCCGGATGATATTACTGCAAACCCAGTACCTGATGAAGTTCAACATATAGTTGATGGGGCTTACGGTAATGCAAGCATAGGAATAAAAACCAACCTAATAGTTAATGGTGATGGTGACTGCGTTTGGAGCATAGCTTGGGATCAAGAAGGAGAAGGTAATGATGTTGACGAAGATTTTCTTGTAAGTACCTATGGATGCTTAACCGATGAAGGTGATGAACTAGTTATAGATGATGTTACATATGTGGTAACCGGGGACGTAGGCACTATAAAAGTCACAGCAATCTTCAGAGAAATAGTCCCACCTGTTGAAAGAATAAATGGTTGTTTTGAAAGACCATGTGCTAACTGTACCTTCTTCCCTAGTTGTGCATGTATCAGGTACAACATAGAATTCTTAGAATGTGATGATGATGATAATCCGGGAGACCAACCGGACAACGTTGGAGCCATTAGGAGGGTAGCTAATGTTTGTTGGGACCCCGATGTAGGTATTGATGGTGGTTGGCTTGCAGAATTTGATGCAATCCTAGATGTTAGTTGTTCTCCAGATCTTACACTTCTAATAGAGATTATAGAGAATAAAGAAACTGGTAATTGTGATATAGTTTTAACAACTTCAGGGGCAAATGGCCCTGATCCCCATTTTGATCAAGAACCTTCTCAAACATCTCTTAACTGTACCACTATTAGCAATCAATGGGAGTGGGGAGCATCAGATGCAACTACAGGCACAGGATCATTAATTAAGTGTGGGACTGGAACTAGTCTATTAACTCTCATTACCGTTAGCATCAATACAGAAAATTGTGATGACTGCGAAGAACAATGTTGTGAATATTTACCTGAAACATTAACAGCAACTATCTTCGCAGAAGATTGTACAACAGCTAATCCTACAGAAATCATACTTACTAGGAATGATTGTCATAGTGCTGGTTATGGTGGTCGTAGTGATGTACCTTGGGAATGTGTAGACGATGATGAAGGTCCCGGAACCGGTAGTGTTACTATGATATTCACTTGTGTTGGTTGTGTATTTGATCATTTAAATCAAAAATGTGCTTGTGATTGTGTAGGTACTGAAGACCCTGGAATACAGGGTTGTGGTATTCTTTCGTCGTTTAGATTATTTAATTTTGATGGATTTCAAATTGGTAATGCCCTAAATGAAACTAGTGAATGTGGTGTAACTTGTGCCATACTAGGAAGTTTTTCTGAGTCTACTTGCGACCCTATATATTCGGAGTTTTGTGTTTCTGTTCAAGGGCTGGGAGATTGCTGCGATTTTTGGACTGTTATAGTTACGGAATAGAAAAGAGCTATTATGAGTTGCAGAGAGTGCGAAGGTATATGTAAGCGTAGAAATAAGGAAATGACAGAGCACCATAAAAACCTCTGTGAAACTCGCATAGCATACGCTGATATATTTGATAGGAAGTGGGGGATAGTAGACCCTAAGATACTTCCTAATTCTCATACAGGGGAACCACCTAGAAAGAGACTAGCTCCCCCACAAGGCAAAAAAACACAAGGTAAGAAAAGACCACCAAAAGTAATACCCCCTAAAGGACTAGGGGATACAGTTGAATCTGCCCTTACCTCTGTAGGTATTACTAGTGAGAAGGTAGAGAAGTGGTTAGGTAGACCTTGCAATTGTCATGGTAGGAAACAGAAACTAAACCAGATTGGTAATTGGGCAAAAAGGATTCTAAAAGGTAACACGGATGAAGCTGAAAATGAATTAGATATCATCATAGGGCAGCAAGAAAAATTGAACCCATCCAAACCAGCTAAGAAATGGTCCTATGGTATTACCACTGTAGAATCAAGAATTGATAATGTATTTACCCAAACACTAGAGTCATTAAAAGAAGCAGGTTTTGATAACCCTAGGTTGTTTGTGGATGGGGTAAAAGATGGTTCAGCTTATGAGAAATTTGGGTTAGACATAACCACAAGGTATCCCAATATTCGCACTGCTGGTAATTGGGTTTTAACCCTTTATGAACTATACCTTCGAGACCCCGTCTGTAATTATTACGCAGTCTTTCAAGATGACTTTGTAACGTACAAAAATCTAAAGTGTTATCTTGAGCAGTGTGAATACCCCGAAAAAGGGTATTGGAACCTTTACACTTTCCCAAGTAATCAATCCATTGCCCCAGAAGACCATACAGGGTGGTATGAGAGCAACCAATTGGGTAAGGGTGCTGTAGCATTAGTTTTCAATCGAGAGGCTGTAGCGACTCTCCTAGGGACTCAGCATATGGCTGTAAGACCACAAGACGTTAACAGGGGCTGGAAAGCTATTGATGGCGGTATTGTTTCAGCATTTAAAAAAGAAGGTTGGAAAGAATATGTACACAACCCTAGTTTAGTTCAACATATCGGCGATATCAGTACGATGCGTAATAAACGCCATCCAAAAGCAGCGTCGTTTAAAGGCGAAACTTTCGATGCGTTAAATCTGGTATAATCCGGTATATACCCTGAGCCAGTATATATTAAACAAAGGAGAGAAGATGAAAGCCATTACCAATTGTAGGGTCTGTGGATCAAGTAGCCTTACAGAACTGTTTTCTCTTGGGGAGCAGTACGTTAGCCAATTCCTAAAGAAGGATGAGGAATCCGGTGAGGCGTATCCAATTACTTTGGTGCTATGTGAAAATTGCACTTTGGTCCAATTGCTGCATACTGCCCCACAAGAATTACTCTATAGAAAATTCTATTGGTATCGTTCCGGGGTAACCCAAACTATGCGAGATGCTCTCAGCGATATTACTGAAAAAGTTGAGAGCATGGTTAGCTTGGATAGAGACAGTGTAGTGCTTGACATTGGTTCTAACGATGGAACTCTTCTTCGTAGCTACACCAAACCTTGCTATAAAGTAGGGGTTGAACCTGCAACAAACCTAGCCCAAGAAGGTAGTAGAAACATTGATTGCTTTATTGGTGATTTTTGGGATTATACCAATTACATGTTTCGGGTTGATAGCAGGTTTGCCAAAGTCATTACAGCCATTGGTATGTTTTATGATTTGGATGACCCCAACAAATTTATCAAGGATGTAAGTAGGGCATTAAGCAGCCATGGGATATTTGTAGCACAATTAATGTGCTTGAAGAATATGTTAAACTTGAATGATGTGGGTAACCTTGCACATGAGCATTTAGAATTTTACAGTTTCAAAAGTTTGGAGTATTTGTTTAACCAGCATAAACTTGAAATATTTGATGTAGAAATCAACAATGTCAACGGTGAGAGTTACCGAATATTTGCAAGGTTGCAGGGTTCCAATGTACCAACACCCAAAGGGGCTGAAGATAGAATTATACAAATACAAGAAGAAGAAGTAGGATTAAATGAAAGCAGCCATTACAACTACTTTTATGAAAACATGGAATGGAACAAAGCAAGAACGGTAAAGTTTGTAAAACATGCCGTAAGTCAAGGAAAAAGGGTTTGGGTGTATGGTGCATCAACTAAGGGTAATGTCCTACTTCAATACTACGGTTTAGACAATACACTTATAGAAGGTGCAGCAGAACGTAGCCCTGAGAAATGGGGCAAGCGTACTGTAGGAACCAACATACCAATCTATTCAGAAGTAACCGCTAGAGAAGTTAACCCTGATTACTTTTTAGTGTTACCCTACACATTCCTTGATGAGTTCATTGAAAGGGAAAAAGAATGGAGAGATAAAGGTGGGAAGTTTATTGTACCACTACCCAAATTGGAGATAATTTGATGAGAAGAAAAATTGTGTTACAAATAATTAGGGATGAGATAGAAAAAATAAAACGAGAACCTTTCTACAAGGAACATCGGGCAGCTTGGATGACTGTTAATGCTTTGATTGATGTGAGTGAAAAAATAAGAGACTATGATTCAACACTACCAAACTGCATAAGAGAAACTAACAGAACTATGAATGGGAGAGCTTACTTTAGGGATCAGCCTATAGGACACATTTTCCAGTATGGAAATTGTACTTATAAAAAAGTATCACAAAACACTGCTTTAAACGTTTTGTTAGGTATCTATACATACTTTGGGACCCATGCTGAACTAGAGGAGGCAACATGAAAACTGCATTGATTTTAGGCATTGGGGGGCAGGATGGTTCCTACCTTGCAGAAGTGCTACTAGAGAAAGGCTATGAAGTACATGGGTTATACAGGCACAGTTCTGTAAACAACCTACAACGTATTGAGCACATTAAAGACCAAATAACTTTACATCAGGGAGATGTATTAGACTCCTCTTCAGTTTTAGCAGCAATAATAAATTCGGGTGCAACAGAAATTTACAATGAAGCGGACCAAGACAATGTAGGTTGGAGCCATGATATTCCAGGACAAACATTTGATGTAACAGGTTCAGCGGTTGGTAATTTACTTTCAATGATTTGCTGTACTCCAAAAAGAGATAAGATTGGGTTTTTCCAACCACTATCAGCAACTATGTTTGGTAACAGCAAATCACCACAAAATGAGGAAACTAGACATGACCCAAAATCCCCATATGCTTGTGCAAAAGTATTTGCCTACCACCTCTGTAGGTACTACCGGGAAACTTATGGGATGTTTGTCTCTACTGCCATCTTTTACAATCACGATTCACCTAGGAGATCAGAGAATTATCTCTTATCAAAAATTTGCAGATCAGCAGTACGTATTGCAAGAGGAAAGCAAGAAGAGTTACTCCTAGGTAACTTAGATTTAAGAGTTGATATCGGTTATGCCAAGGAGTATATGGAAGCTGCTCATTCCATAATGCAACTAGATAAACCTGATGATTTTGTAATTGGTTCAGGTAGTGCCTACAGCATTTGGGAACTAGCTAAAATAGCAATAAATAGAGCAGGAGCAAGTGAGCATAGAATTAAACAAAACCCAGACTTTACTAGGGTAGAAAAACAAACCATGTTAGTAGGCGACAATATAAAAGCATCTAATGCTTTTGGTTATGACCCATACTACAAAGGTGAGAGATTAATCAACTTAATGATTACCGAAATTGAGAGGGAGTACAAATGAGAATTGGTACGGTATGCTTTGCAACCGAAAGAGGACTAGGCCACCTAGCTAAATCATTTTACGACAATGGAGTGGTAACTGATGCAGTGGTACTTGAGCATGGTAGCATTCCTAGGCGTACTGACTGGTATCCTGATAGTCCTGTTATTAATGTGCGTCCTAAAAATAGTGAGGCAGTTAAACAAATGATATCCGATGTAGATTGGATGTTGTTTTTTGAAACACCTTTCGATTGGGAATTAATCAATCAATGTAGGGAAGCAGGTGTTAAAACCGCATTGATGACTATGTATGAATGTACTCCAGCAGTGCTACCATACACCCCTGATTTATTCCTATGTCCTAGCCTACTTGACCAACAGTATTTCCCAGATAATAGTGTGGTTATTCCTGTACCTGTAGAGATACCTTGGAAGCTACGCACACAAGCTAAAACCTTTGTACATAATGCGGGGTATGTTGGGCTAAGGGGTAGGAATGGTACGTATGAACTACTACAGGCCATGCAGTACGTCAAAAGCCCTATTGAGCTAACCGTAAGAGCACAAACTAATGAGCTAATGAGAATTGTTGATAGAGTACCAACAATAAAAAAAGAGCTTAGAATTAACATCGAAGTAGGAGTATTACCATTTAATCGAGTATGGTCTCAACATGATGTAGCTATTCAACCAGAAAAGTTCAATGGGTTATCCCTACCATTACAAGAAGCAAGAGCTAGTGGAATGTTTGTTATTACAACAGACCGTAACCCTGCTAATACCTACATCCTTAAAGATGGTTTAATACCCGTAGACCAATACAGAAAGGCTAGGATTGGGGGTAGGTTTATTGAATTTGATGAGTGTATTCTTAATCCTAGAAACATAGCTGAAACTATTGATGAAGTTTATGGTGGAAATGTAGCTGATTATTCTTTATCAGGTAGGGAGTGGGCTACTACTATGACTTGGGAAGCAATCAAACCTAGGTATATGGAGGTATTTGAAACATGGACAGTCTAGTTTTACACGTACACGATATTCACAACTATGTGGACCGATTAAAGTACAACCGCTACTTTTCTTTAGCTGGTTATAGTGATGCTGAATGGTATTGTATGTTTGGTGTTAGAGAAGGTTCTACAACAGGGCTAGGTCAAGTATTAAGTAGGGAGCATGGTAAGAAGCTAACCGACATAATGCAGCGTAGGCAAAATGATTTACGGTTCCTATTTTCTATACCAGTTTGCTTATGGAGATTACCTGAATTTGCACATAACAGAATCAATAACTTTCTACTTGAACGGGGTATAGAAATTGAAGCTTATGAGAGAGATATTATCCTAGATGACTTAGCAAAAGAAGCAGGGTTATTCCCTCTAATTGAGCAGTTACAAAAAATGAATGTAGTTGTAATTGGTAATAAGAATTTGAAAGGGTTAAACTTTCTTGAGTACAAACAATTTGTAGAAATTAGCAGTCCTAACTTTCACTTAGAAGATGGGGGAATTGAAAAAGTTGTAGAAAAAGTAATTGGATGGCCTGATTACTATGGTCCAGGTGTGGTTTACCTAGTTTCAGCAGGTGTATCAGCAGCAGTAATTATTGACCAACTACACGATGAGATACCGAATGCTTTCTTCATTGATTGTGGTTCTATTTGGGATGCGTTTGTAGGTATTGGTGAGCAAAGGGATTGGAGAGCTAAACTTTACGCTAACCCCAGGATGTACAATAAATGGAAGAGGACGAACTTAGAAGGTGGTAAAACCCCATTCAATTATGAGGACTAAGGTAATGAGTACAAACCCTGAAATTGAACAAGACAGAGTAGAAGATACTGTTGAGCACTTCAATAAATTTGGCTATGTAATGTTTCCCCAACAGGTAAAAATCTATTTAAACCTAGCTAGTTATACACTAGGAAAATCTGTGTTGGAAGTGGGTTGTGGTAATGGGGTAGGAACAGCAATTCTAGAGAGAACGGCTAAATTAATTAAAGGAACAGATAAGCTATTTAGAAATATTAAATTTGCTAGGTGTTTATACCCTTGGATGCAATTTGATGTATGGGATATAAACCAACCATTAAGAACGGAAGAAAAATACCCTATTGTTGTTTGTGTAGAGACTATTGAGCATGTAGCAAACCCCAAACAAGCAATACAAAACCTGTTAGATGTTTGTACTAGTGATCTATGGATTAGTACCCCAAATGGTATAGATAAAGAGAGACCACCTAGTAACCCTTATCACGTTCAAGAATACACCCCTAAAGAAATGATAGAACTCATAGGGTTACCTAAAGAACAAATTGAGTTATATCATTGGGATACTATGGAAAGAATGGATTGTTGGCTTGATGATTTCTATACCCTAGTTGACCCCCTAATTTACAAGGTGACAAAATGAGTAGAGCATGTGACTTTTGCGGTAAGAAAGATGATAGCCATAAAGAAGAAGAAGGAGAAGTGTTTGTATCATCTAATACCCTAACAATGGGAGCGTCCCTAGACAACTATGGTGGAGAATTAAAGTTTGATACTTGTGATTCATGTGGTGATAACTTGGTTAATGACATAATGAATAAAATAAAGGAACAAACCAAATGCTAGCCATCCTTCAAATGTCAGATACACCACAAATATTTCAAACAGCAGAAATGCTAAGAGCAGCAGGCTACACTGAATTTATGTTATGTAGTCAAGACCTAAGAACAGAATTAGAGAAGGTAGGTTGTGACACAATAATTAGCTATGAGCGTATGATATCCCTAGGCTATGAAAAATTACCAAGGGAGTACAAACAAGCCACAATAAAAGACATGGATCGTTGTGATTTATTTGTTGCAATAAAAGTACGTAACATTCCTAAAATTATCAACCGTTGGCCTAGGCTAGAGAAGAAGATTATTTGGTGGAGGGTTAACGGTAGCCAACCAGAAATATGCCCTAAAGGTGGTGATGAAGTTAACCTACCATGTCCTATCGTTACTGGTTGCTTTTGGTATGGAACAGAAAGGTATTGCAGAGATGAAAATAGTGAATCAGTTTGGCAAGATAATTTAGCTCAAATGGATATGGTGAATAACCCACCCCCGGAAGTTTCACCACAACAACTTCTAGACCATTCCAATAATGTGACTAAAGGTGCTTATGGGATGGCCTATACGTTTTGGCCTAGCTACCCTGGTTCTAAGAAATTCGATAGCGTTAATCGTATGGGGTTACAAAAATTTCTACCCCCCTACTTCCTATGCCACAACCCATACGCTTGGGGGTATGGTGAAATTATTGATAAACTATCAGACTCAACAGGTTTAAGGGTATTTGGTAATGGGGGTATGGCTGGAATTCTACAGCATACCGAACTACCAAAGGTAACAGCTAAGGCAACCGCACTAGTGCATCTGAAGGTCGTAGACTGTCCAGGGTGGGCTTTGTATGAGGCAATGCTAAGTGGTTGCCCTGTTATTACAGGCAGGCTCTTAAATAGCCGTATGTTGGCCTACGATTTGCTAGAGGATGGTATTACCTGCTTTGAATTTGGTGTACCTGCATCCCATGACTATGGCAGAGGAGATATTGAAATCGATAAATGTTATGATGACATTAAGAAGGCACTAGTAAAACTTGAAAATCCCCAAATAAATTACGAGATAGGGCAGACAGGTAAAGCTAGGTTAAACCACCTAATGTGGAATAGCGAAAAAGATGGTGAAGCATTCAAAGCGTTTATGGAAAGGTGGATTGTATAAAGATGGCTAGAAATAGAAGAGAAAAAAGAACTACTAAAATTTCAGAAACTGAAGAAGTGCATAGGTTTTGGGGAACTGATCACCCGGTTATAAATGGAGTTTTTGAATGGGATGAATTAAAGTTTAATGTTCGTTCGGGTGAACCTGGATTCTCTGATGTTGGTATTGTCCGTAACTGCATAGATATGGATGGGTTTTCCTATTGGCATCAAGGAAGTCCATACACTGGAATAGTTGTAGATTTAGGAGCACACATAGGAGGGTTTACTTGTGCTGTAGCTAGAACAGCAGATCATGTATTTGCTTACGAAGCATCAACGGCTAATTATGATTTACTTGTAAAAAATGTAGAGATAAACAACCTGAAAAATGTTACCTGTTTCCATAGGGCAGTAGGTAATGGAGAGGATAAAGAAATTGTCTTTTGTGGTAGTTCAACATCTCCATCAACTTTGTATGTAGATGGCGGTGCTACAGAAACTATAAAAGGAATAGGGTTAGAAGAAATTCTTTCTGTAGCTGGCAATGATATATGCCTATTAAAAATGGATTGTGAGGGCGGAGAATATGAGCTTTTTATGGATGCTTCTGAAGACTTAATAAGGTCATTTGAAATAATGGCAACAGAAATTCATACGCATCCAAAATACACCCATCAGCAGTTTATTACAAAAATTGAATCTAGCGGGTTCCGTTCTAAGATTCATCCTAGTAGAGCAGACAGTTGTAAGATGGGTGATTTTTGGAAGCAATAATTACAAGGAGTA
>SDBT01021740.1_pt1 | contig 10023 bp, 9 predicted proteins | sample 2277101 | NCBI WGS metagenome assembly SDBT01 (sample SAMN10404973, study PRJNA504765) | marine sediment metagenome | isolation source: marine sediment core GS10_PC15, 103 cmbsf | place: Arctic Ocean: Southern Knipovich Ridge | collected 2010
TTGTCCTGAACCAGGTTTGCTGGGCCAGTTGCTGGACATAATATGGATGGCATTCAACTAAACTGGCAATTGTTCTGGCTTCGTTTGTTGCTATCGTTTTTTCCGTTTCCAAAAACTTTTTTTAGAGGTGCCCTAAGCTCATTGTATACAAACCATTTATCAGCAACGAGGACATTTTTAAAGGAATATAAAAAATGGGAGGAAGAGTTGAAATGATAATTCACGTTCAAAGTAATTTGAGTAAATTCAGCAATTATGAAAATCCAGCGCAGGAGTTGTAATAAAAACACATTGGCAGGCGGAATTTCGCTGTCATTTGCAGGGTTCTTTCCGGGTTTAATCACAAAAGGGTGCAATGGGAAAACTTCCACAATCCAAAAGATCATGAAAAAACTAATTGTAAAAGAGATTCAGCATAAGGGTACCTGGGACCTCAAATGAGCAGATCAAATGAGAGTGAGACTTATTATAATCTGAAACACTACTAGAATATGAAAACCATAGCCTTTTTGCCCATCCTGATCATTCTGTTTTCATTGTACGCCTGCACAGAAAAAAAGGATACTGATTCTAAGAATACAGAGTCTGTGGATACCAATACTGTTGAGGGACTTCTTTACCTGGACGGAGAACCGGTAAGCATTGAAATAGTTGATGGGAAAATTGCAAAGATCAAACATCTCTCTTCAAAATCCGGTCTTTCTGAGGTCTATGTTGCTCCGGGATTGATAGATATTCAAATCAATGGGTATATGGGAATTGATTTTTCGGATCAGAGCTTAACCATTGAGGGAATACGGGAGGCAACCAGGGCTTTGTGGAAAGAGGGAGTGACCACCTATCTGCCCACATTAACAACCAGTGATCATATCCGGCTGGAAAGAAGCTTTTCACTTTTGACGGTAGCTCTTGATGACGAGGTGACAGGGATGTCAATTCCGGGATTTCATTTAGAAGGGCCATATATCTCACCCGTTAAGGGTTATCGTGGTGCACATCCTGAAAAATATATCAGGTTGCCTGACTGGAATGAGTTTTCAGAACTGCAGAAAGCAGCTCAGAACGGAATCAAACTCATCACTGTTGCACCTGAAATGGAAGGAGCCATTTCGTTTATTGAAAAATGTAATGAAACAGGGTTGGTTGTTTCACTGGGCCATCATAACGGGACACCTGAAATTATTGAGCAGGCCGTTGATGCAGGTGCTTCTTTATCCACCCACCTGGGAAACGGTTGTGCCAATATGATTAACCGTCATCACAATCCACTATGGCCACAACTCGCAAATGACGGTCTTTCTATTAGTATCATTTCTGATGGATTTCATCTTACAAAGGATGAAGTCAGAACTTTTTATAAAGTAAAGGGCGTTAACCAGACAATCCTTGTTTCTGACGCGTTGTATCTGGCAGGTCTTCTTCCGGGAGAATATGTAGATGACGGAAAGACCCTGTTATTAACCAAAGATGTTGTAAAATTTCCGGCCGAAAATGTGCTGGCCGGAGCTGTATCTCCAATAAGTGTCTGTGTGGGAAATATGATGAGATTCACACAATGCGATCTTAAGGATGTTATTCAAATGGCCAGTACAAATCCGGCCCGTTTGATGGGACTTGATGACCTTGGTGAGATAAGTAAGGGAAAACGGGCCGATCTGATCCTGTTTACCATTGAGAATGGTAACATGGTCATTCAGAAAACAATGGTAGCTGGCGAAGTAGTTTACTCAAAAGAGTAGAATGCATTTTAAAAAACCAGTGGAGTAACATGGGAAAAAAGAAGCTTCATAAAAGAATTCTTATCGGGCTGACCGCCATTGGACCGGGACTGTTTTTGATCGGATATAACATTGGTACCGGGAGCATCACCACCATGGCAAAGGTAGGTGCCGAACATGGGATGACACTGACCTGGGTACTGGTTCTGTCCTGCATCTTTACCTATATCTTAATGGTTGCTTATGGCAAGACAACCCTCGTGTCGGGTAAGACAGCTCTTTTCACCATTAAAACCAACATAAAATACGGAGAGGTATTGGCGATCTATATACTGGTTGCTTTGGTAGTCGGTGAAATACTAGCCCTGATGGGTATTTTCGGAATTGTCACCGATTTGATTCGCGAAGCTTCAAGACTTCTCTTCGGTGGTTCAGGATTCAATACACTAACAATCACTGCTGTGTTGGTAGTGTCTCTCTACGCATTGTTATGGATCGGGAAATACCAGGTTTTTGAAAAATTCCTCATCATCCTTGTGATCCTGATGGGTCTCTCTTTCATAATTGTATTTGTTATGGTAAAACCAAGCTTCTCTTCCATTGCCGGCGGACTTGTACCGAGCATACCTAAAACTGACGGGACACTCAGATTAATTGCAGCCATCACCGGAACAACCTGTTCTGCTGCTGTATTTATAATGAGAAGCACCGTAGTGGCAGAAAAAGGCTGGACCATTAAGAATTTAAAATTGGAAAAGAGAGACTCTGCGGTTTCTGCATCCATGATGCTTTTTCTGAGCCTGGTGATCATGGCCGTTTCAGCAGGTACATTGCACGTGATGGGGATGAAACTGAACAATACCGTCGAGATGATCAGTCTTTTTGAACCCCTGGGTGGAAAGATTGCTGCATTTATTCTTATCCTGGGAATTGTCGGAGCCGGAATCTCTTCCATTTTCCCAATCATTTTGATAGCCCCATGGCTTATTTCCGATTATACAGGAAAACCAAGAAATATCCGTTCACCCATGTACCGCATACTCGGACTTATCGGAGTCCTGTTTGGTTTCGGGATGCAATTCATCAATACCACTCCTCCATTGCTGATGGTGTTTTCACAGGCGTTTCAGGCGCTGATCCTGCCTGCTGTGGCCATTCCAATATTAATCCTGATCAACCGAAAGTCGCTCATGAAGGAGTATGTTGCAGGCAAAATGATGAATATTGGTTTAATAGCGGTCATATTATACAGTTTATTAACAAGCTATTTTGCTGTAGCTGATTTTTTCTAATATAACCTTTTATCGATGGCGAAATACAACCTAACCCCCCTAGAAGTACCAAAGGTTTCAACAGAATACAGAGAAATTGTAACCCAATTACCCGTGCCTGAATCATTGGAAATTTTTAAATCTCTATCAGAAACAGAACCGGTTTCCATGATGGGACAGCCCCCCATTATCTGGGACAAAGCGGAAGGTTTTCAAATCTATGACAAATGGGGGAATAAATGGCTCGACTGGTCCTCCGGCGTTTTGATTACAAATGCCGGGCACGGCCGGAAAGAAATTTCAGAAAAGCTGAAGGAGATCATTGACCAGAAGTTATTGGCAACCTATGTTTTTGTTCATGAAAAACGTGCGGTATTGACAAAAATGCTGCAGGATTTATCCCCGGACCCGTCCGCTTATCAGGTATTCCTGCTTAGTACGGGGAGTGAAGCCACTGAGAATTGCATTAAACTGGCAAAAACATATGCCATAGAGAAATATGGTCCGAAAAGAAAGTACATGGTTTCATTCACCAATGCTTTTCATGGCCGGACCTTTGGTGCACAGCTGGCCGGTGGAAACTCCAAATTGAAATCATGGATAGTTGATGAAGGAAGCACCTTTATCCAGGTGCCGTTTCCTGACGGATATAAAACTGAAGACACCTCTTTTGATCTTTTTCTCAGAAGTCTGAAAGAACAGGGAATTCTACCGGATGAAATTGCCGGAGTCATTACCGAAACATTTCAGGGGGTGGGTCCTGATTTTTTCCCGCTTGAATATGTACATAAACTGCAGGCATTTTGTCATGAAAACGATATTGTAACAATTTATGATGAGGTTCAGTCAGGCTTTGGACGCTCTGGTAAGATGTTCGCATATGAGCACTATGGGATAAAACCGGACCTGGTTGCCTGCGGGAAGGGTATTTCATCCTCATTGCCTCTCTCGGCTGTCATCGGCAGAAAAGACATTATGAGCTTATATGGTCCCGGATCAATGACTTCCACCCATTCTGCCAGCCCCCTGTCGGTGGTGGCTGCCATTGAAAACCTGAAGATTATCCATGATGAGAAGCTGGTGGAGAATTCCAGGAAGCTGGGTGAAATATTAAAGCCCGGATTGGACAAAATCAAAGATAAATACCCGGATGTATTGGGTTGCGTTCAGGGAAGAGGATTGGTGGCAGGAATACAGGTAGTCAAAAAGGGGACAAAGGAACCGGATCCCGAAACTGCTCAAAAAATTAATGAGAAGTGTTTTCAAAAGGGACTTTTAATGTTTGCACCGGTTGGTATTGCCGGAGAATGTATCAAAATAGCACCTCCGCTTGTGATTACAAAGGAGGCCTTAGAGGAGGGCATTCTTGTACTTGAAGAAGCTTGTGATGAAGTATTAGGAAACAAATAGATAAGAAATTGAAGCCAATGTCATTGGATGTAACCATAGTTGGAGGCGGGATGATCACCCATGATCTGATCCTGCCCTCGGTATACCATTTGCAACGAACGGGTATTGTGAATGCCATTCATGTCTGTTCACTCGATTCAGGCCCCTTGAAACTTCTTAAAGAGAGTGCTGAGATTCTGGAGGGTTTCCCCGGACAGAATTTTAATGCCCATCCCTCACTTTCAGAACCGGAAGATAAAAAGTTTCCGGACCTTTATAAAGAGGTCCTTTCGTCCATGAAGCCAGGACAAATTGTGGTTGTGGCCATGCCCGACCAATTGCATTACCCGGTCATTATGGAGGCACTGAAGCATCATCAACATATCTTATGCGTCAAACCCCTGGTACTCAAATATGAACAGACCGTTGAAATAGAAAAAACCGCACTTGAGAAAGGGCTTTTTGTGGGGGTTGAATACCACAAACGCTTTGACCGGAGAGCGCTTATGGCCAGGAGCAGCTATGAGAAGAACCATTTCGGAGAGTTTGTGATGGGTGAGGCAAAAATGATTGAGCCCTATTTCTACCGCTCATCCAATTTCCAGAACTGGTTTACCTGTGACCAAACCGACCCATTTGTATATGTGGGATGCCATTATGTGGACCTGGTCTGTTTTATAACCGGTTTGAAGCCTGTAGAAGTTTCAGTATCAGGCATCAAGGGGAAATTTCCCAATGGCAATGAAGGTTACATGTGGGCCAATGGCAGGGTGCGATTCGAAAATAATGCGATCCTGTCTGTGACCGATGGCCTTGGATACCCCGACCAGGCCGCAGGAAGTAATGAGCAAAACCTGGAGATGTATTTTGAAGGAGATGGTAAAACCGGAATGATCAAACATAACGATCAGAACAGAGGTGTTGAACATGCTTACCTGGAAGGGATCGGATGTGCCGGTTCACAGTTTAATTATGTAAGTCCTGATTTTTACAGGCTTATCCCATGGGAAGGTGAAGGGTATAAACCCGTTGGTTATGGCTATGACTCTGTTGAAGCCACCATAAAGATGGCTCATACCATTGAAAATGAAGTGAAAGATATGTCCACCACAGAATCTTTAATTCATAGAAGAATGCTTATCAAACAGGTGGATGAAAAGGGGATAATCGCGACTCCGGCCAACAGCTTCTCGAACGAACTGCTGGTGGAGGCTGCCCGCCTTTCAATTCTAAATGACGGGGATTGGGTTTCAATTGAATATGGAACAAACCCAAAAGTAAAACTTCGCAATTAGAATCTGCTGAAAAATGCTTATTGAGATTCCGTCCTTGCAGTAGGGACGATCAGAGTATTATAATTAATTTAGCAGCTTACTAAACAATGTTTAATCAAATTATCATGGGTAAAGGTGAAGAACAACATCAGGACAAGCAGGAAAAGATTGACAGGGAAAAGAAACTGTCGTTTGATCGCAGGACATTGTTAAAGGCTTTTGCCGGCTTACCTTTTCTGGGACTGCTCGGCTTTGGTGTATTTAAGAAAAAAGCCTTTGATGAACATAAAAAAACCAGGTTGATCAGGGAAATAGGATTGGATAATTTTCAGGCTCCCGCTGTAATAAAAAGTTCATCAAAAGATAAGAAAGATTTGATCCGCGTCGGGATCATCGGTTTTGGTTCCAGGGCCCGGCAATTGTCAAATGCAATGGGTTTTATGCATCCGGAGGATGTTGAAAGCAGAAGAGAGGAAGAGAAGCTGGACGGCTGGCTTCAACAGGAATACCTGAATGTTGCATTGGTCGGTATCTGTGATGTTTTTGATCTTCATGCTGAAAACGGAATGGCAACGGCCCGGAATGAGGAACGCCCCGGGGGTGATTCAAAAGCTGTACTCCCTGTCAAACGTTACCGTCATTACCAGGAGATGCTTGATGATAAAGATATTGATGCCGTAATAATTTCCACTCCCGATCATCACCATGCACCCATGGCAACTGCTGCTGCAAAAGCCGGGAAACATGTCTACTGTGAAAAGAGTCCGGCCCAGACTGAAGAGGAATTAAACGAGATGTATCGGGCTGTTAAAAGTAGCAATGTAACTTATCAACTGGGACATCAGATTCCACAGAATGCCATTTTCCAGCAGGCCAAAGAGATTATTAAAAGGGATATCCTCGGGAAAATAACCCTTGTTGAAACAACCACCAACCGCAATACATCCAGCGGAGCATGGATCAGGCATCTGGATGACAACGGCAATCCAAAACCGGGCGATGAAAGCTCCATTGACTGGGATCAGTGGCTCGGTTCAAGACCAAAAGTTCCTTTTTCAGTGGATCGTTATTATAACTGGACAAAGTGGTTTGATTATGACATGGGGATGATCGGACAACTGTTTACACACGAATATGATGCAGTGAACCAGCTTCTCAGAATAGGCATACCTAAAACCACAGTCGCATCGGGGGGGATATATTTTTGGAAAGACAACCGGGACATGCCCGATTCACTTCATTGTGTCTTTGAGTACCCAAACCATGATTTAACACTGCTATATAGCGCAAGTCTGGCTTCCAGCCGCAGCAGAGGCCGGGTTTTTATGGGTCATGATGCCTCAATGGAACTGGGTAACTCCATTAGTATCACTGCTGATCGCAATTCAACCCGGTTCAAAAAACAGATTGAAGAGGGTATTATCAGCACCTCAGAACCGATGATCACCATGAATCCAAATTCGGGAATGATAGATGCAGTTACATCAGCTACAGAACAATACTATGCTTCAAGAGGCCTGACAACCACAAATATCAATGGCAGGGTGGTTGATGTCACTCACCTGCACATTAAAGAGTGGCTCGATTGCATCCGCAGCGGAGAAACTACCACTGCAAATATTGAACGGGCATACGAGGAAGGTATCACCTGTCTGATGGCCCACAGGTCATATCTTGAAAACCGACGTATGGAATGGGATCCTGTGAAAAGAAAAATTATTTAAGCATGACTTATCGGTCAAGTATTTGATATATAAATAATTAACTATGAATTGGATAAAAAACCCCACCCTATTATTGCCGCTGCTGCTCATTGCCGCCTGCGGACCCGAGAGCAAAAAAACAACCGAAGCAACCAGTATTCAAAACGCTCAGAAAATGTTTACCGCCATTAAAGATGAAGTTAAGATCATGAACCTGGATCCGGGTCATTTTCATGCTTCCCTGGTCCAGAAAAAGATGTATGACGGAGTTGATCCGTTGGTGTATGTTTATGCTCCTGAAGGACCGGAAGTGCAGAGTTACCTGAACCGGATCAATGACTACAATTCCAGGTCAGAAGATCCTACTTCATGGAAAGAACAAGTTTATACGGGTGCGGATTTCCTGGAGAAAATGTTGGAAGAGAAACCCGGAAATGTGATGGTGGTGTCAGGTAACAATGCCAAGAAAACCGAGTACATCCTGACAACGGTCCAGGCAGGGATCCATGTGCTGGCCGACAAACCCATGGTCATTTCACCATCAGCATTCCCCATGCTCGAAAATGCATTTGAGGAGGCCAGGAAGAATGGTGTGCTGCTGTATGACATCATGACTGAGCGGCACGAGATCACCACCATGCTTCAGAAAGAGCTTTCGCTGATACCTGAAGTTTTCGGAAAACTTCAAACCGGCTCACCAGACGACCCTGCCATTACTAAAGAGAGCATACATCATTTCTTTAAGTACGTTTCGGGAAAACCGCTGGTTCGTCCCCCCTGGTTTTTCGATGTGGAACAGCAGGGGGAAGGGATCGTGGATGTGACCACCCACCTGGTGGACCTGATCCAGTGGGAAGCTTTTCCCGGGGTGGTGCTGAACAAAAAGGATGTGAAGATCATTTCGGGCAGGCGCTGGACCACTGACCTGACTCCGGAGATGTTCAAAAGGGTTACCGGACTGGACTCCTATCCCGAATACCTGGCCAAAGACACCGATGGAGATCTCCTGAAGGTTTACAGCAACGGCGAGATCAATTATACATTGAAAGGGATCCATGCAAAAGTCTCAGTGATCTGGAACTACCAGGCACCGGAAGGGACCGGTGACACCCACTACTCTGTCATGCGCGGAACCCTGTGTAAATTGGAAATCAAACAGGGTGAAGAGGAAGGTTACAAACCCATGCTCTATATCGAACATACCGGCTCAGGGGATCCTGCACCTTTTGAATCCAACCTGAACAAGGCCATCGATCAAAACCTGGCAGTGAACTTTCCGGGCATTCAACTGAAGAAACTGGAGGAGCGTCGATGGCTGCTGGAGATCCCCGACAGTTACAAAGTGGGACATGAGGCACACTTCGGACAGGTAACCGAAAAATTCCTCGGATACCTCAGATCCGGTGAACTACCCCAATGGGAGATCCCCAACATGATCGTGAAATATTACACCACCACCGAAGGAATGAAGAAGGCAATGGAATAATTATCTCATGGATCAATGAGGTCCTTTTCAAAATACTCCCCCCTCTCAAATTTTGAGATAGATTCATCCAACTTCTTCATATTTGCCTTTGAGGACATCTCATGCAATGTGGCCTGCAGGGAATTATACTCATCAATGGATATGATGACCACTCCGCAATCCTTTCCCCGGTTGATAATCAAGGTTTCATAATCCTCGGTTACCATGTCCAGGTATTTTTTCATTTCCTTCCGGAAATCTGACATTGTGGTGCTTAACATGTTACTTTTTATGGCTAAGTTCTAAAATATACAGCATTTGCATTATTAGCTAAAATTGTTGATATGGCTTGCAAAACAAGAACATGATCAAGGTTTGTTGTTTGCACGACAATCGCAAATGTTGTTATTCGCTTGATTAACAAATGTATAAACAGTTGCATTGTTTGTTGACTTGTTTAAATAGCTGTTGTAATTAGAACTTAGCCCTTTTTATGTACATTTATTTGTGCAAATTTAGTAACAACATTTGAACAAGTCAAATCCTTTGATTGAAACTTTTATCAGGATTCATCACCTTCTTTTATACTCTATTAATGTTTTGAACTTGAGATTATCGTTGCTTTACGCCAATCTTTCAATCTGATCAGTTAATTTTAGGAATTACTCGACCAACAAAACTCTTATTATGAAGAAACTCCTCTCCTTTCTCACCAACTCTATCCTGATCATCCTCACCATTCTCGCCCTTGGATGCAACAGTGTGATGGAACCACCGGTTCTGGCTCCTTTTGAAAATCTGGATACCATCTGCACCAACGACTGGTGGAACCGGGCACCCAACAAGATCCTTGATGTGAAGGTGGAGCGGGAAGATGTGGTCGCCTTTGGGATCTATACGGTTTCAAACAATACCCTGAAAATGAGCGCTCAGTTGTTCCCACTCTACCCGGACGAAACACGGGAAGTACGGCTGGAGATTAAGAAGGATGATACCTGGAAGGAGATTCAGAAACAGCAGATGAATGATATCGGCTGGTCTGCACTTTTCCGGGTAGAAAACTGGGATACCTCCAGGGATATTCCCTACCGGATCCGGCACGGTAAAAAGGCATTCTTTGAAGGATTGATCAGGAAAGATCCGTTGGAGAAGGATGAGATCGTAATGGCGGCATTTACGGGTAACAGCAATCAGGACCGCGGC